>OLSN01000633.1_pt1 | contig 36741 bp, 33 predicted proteins | sample 1672411 | NCBI WGS metagenome assembly OLSN01 (sample SAMEA3136683, study PRJEB25190) | human gut metagenome | biome: human gut; feature: human-associated habitat; material: faeces | place: Austria | collected 2013 | reverse complement strand
CAAGAGCAATTAACCTACGCTCATTTCCAATAAATTACACTCTTTTCGTAACTTCATGATGCAAATATACTATTTTTCGGGAATAGTGAGCTAAAAACGGACGAAAATATTATAGTTTTATTTGCTATTTAGAAATTATAATGTTACTTTTGCACATATATATTAGAAATATGTATGAGCCAATCCTGTAACAGAATCGCACATGACGGAGTTGTTGTTGCCGTTAATGGAGATAGCGTCAGTGTGCGGATTGTCCGGACTTCAGCGTGCGTTTCATGCAAAGTTTCCGGTTTGTGCAATAAGACAGAAAGCCGTGAGATGGATGTGACAGTCCGTGGCGCGCATGTTTCAGGATTAAAAGAAGGAGACAGTGTTGTTGTCGCAGTCCGTGACAGCATGGCTCGTATGGCGGTGACATATGGCTTCGGACTTCCTCTTGCCATCATGCTTGTATCCTTTTTTATAGCTGAGACCTTTTGTGAGAATGATTTAATCATATCCTTGACATCTTTGGGAATGGTTGCCGTCTATTACTTCATCTTGTATCTGTTGCGGGATAGGTTGGATAAGAGATTCTCTTTTGAGATAATGGATATAAAAAAGATTTGAGTTAGCATGGATTATCTGTTGATTGCAGTGTTGGTACTTGGCTCGATAGCGTTTGTCGCATCGCTGGTTCTTTATGTCTGTTCCAGAAAGTTTTATGTCAAGGAAGACAGCCGTGTAGGAAGTGTTACGGAACTTCTGCCTCATGCCAACTGCGGCGGATGCGGCTATCCTGGATGCTCCGGCTTTGCTTCTGCGGTTGTCAGTGCGGCTGATTCCGGATCCATTGAAGGGCTCTTCTGTCCTGTAGGAGGCAATGAGACGATGAGACGTATCGGCACACTGCTGAATGTGGATGCGGGAGATACAGCACCTAAAGTGGCTGTCGTAAGATGTGGGGGGACACGCGACATCCGTCCTTCTGTCTCACAATATTCAGGACTTCGAACCTGTTTTGCTGTACATATGTGCAGCGCGGGAGAATCAGCCTGTGGCTATGGCTGCCTCGGGTGTGGCGATTGCGTGAACGCATGCATGTTCGGAGCTTTATCCATCGGTACTCAAAGCGGCATTGCTGAAGTTGACACGTCAAAGTGTGTGGGATGTGGTGCGTGCGTAAAAGAGTGTCCCCGTAATATTATAGAATTACGTGAGAGGCAAGATACAAAACCTTCAGTATATATAAGGTGTATGAACTGTGACAGTGGGGCGGTGGCATCCAAGGCTTGTGGCGTGTCTTGCATCGGTTGCGGAAAATGCGCAAAGGAATGTCCTACGGGTGCCATTACGATAGAGAATGGACTTGCCCGTATCGACATGGAGCGGTGCGAATCATGCGGAAAGTGTGTCGAGGTGTGTCCGAGAAACGCTGTCAGGATGCTTGTATGCGGCAGCTGATTACGTACATGTTTATGCTGTCTTAATTGCGTGTTTACATATTTGTGTTCTATAAAGACTTCATCATATGATGTTCAAGACGTTCAGAATAGGAGGAATTCATCCGGAAGAAAACAAGATTACGGCGGAAATCGAGACGTGTGTGGCTGAACTGCCCCAACAGGCTTTCTTTCCTCTGTCGCAGCATATCGGTGCGCCGGCTGTGCCTATAGTTAAAAAGGGAGACAAGGTCAAGGTCGGCACAAAAATAGCAGAGGCTGGCGGACCGGTCTCAGCACCGGTTCATTCTTCCGTTTCGGGCACTGTCACAAAAATAGGGACTATAATTGACGCTACCGGTTATAACAAGCCGGTAATTATAATAAAGACAGAGGGCGATGAGTGGGAGGAATCCATTGACAGAAGTGATGCTCTTGAGACACTTGACGGACACGACGGACTTACACCGGAATATATTATCACACGCATAAGGGACGCAGGCATAACCGGAATGGGAGGCGCCGGATTCCCTACATACGTTAAGCTTACCCCGCCATCTACGTCAAAAATAGACTGTGTCATCATAAATGCAGTAGAGTGTGAACCGTACATAACGTCTGATTACAGGCTTATGATGGAGCATGCGGATGAAATTCTTGTAGGTGTGAAATTGGTGCTTATGGCTGTTTCCGCTCCCGTAGCTTACATCGGTATTGAGCGGAACAAGCCTGCGGCAATTAGACTTTTTCAGGAGAAGACCATCGGTGAAAGAAGCATAAAGATTGTCCCCTTGGAACAGAAATATCCTCAGGGTGGCGAGAAGCAGCTTATTGACGCTGTGACAAGACGTCAGGTTCCCGACCCGCCAGCAATACCAGCCAATGTCGGAACGGTTGTCGTGAATGTCGGGACTGCCTTCGCCGTATATCAGGCGGTAATGAAGAACAAACCGTTGTTCGAACGATACACAAGTGTCTCCGGTAAGCACATCAGCCAGCCGAAGAATTTCCTTGTAAGGATGGGGACTCCTATAAGTCAGCTCATTGACGCATGTGGCGGACTTCCGGACGGAGACAACAAGATTATAGCAGGCGGACCTATGATGGGCAAGGCGCTTATGACGACAGGTGTCCCGGTGTGCAAGGGCACAAACAGCATAACAGTCCTGTCTGGAAAAGAAGCCGTGCGTGACGGTACGATAGGTCCCTGCATCAGATGTGCCAAATGCGTGGGTGTCTGCCCGATGGGACTTGAGCCGTATATTCTTGCCACATCCTCCGCTGCTCATAATTGGGAGATGGCAGAAGAACATTTCATCACATCATGCATAGAATGCGGGTCATGTCAGTACACATGTCCTGCCAACAGACCGATGCTTGACAATATACGTTTTGGAAAATCAAAAGTGATGACCATCATAAGGGCGCGTAAACAAAAAAGTTAATAATTATGTCAAACCTGATTGTATCTTTATCACCACATATACATGGAAATGACAGTATAAAACGTAATATGTACGGTGTCGTCATCGCACTGTTGCCGGCATTGCTGGTCTCGTTTTATTATTTTGGAGTAGGTGCGGCAGTTGTCTGCATCACGAGTGTCGTTTCGTGCGTGTTCTTTGAATGGGCTATAAACCGCTATCTTCTCCGCAACCGGAATCTGTCTGTTCTTGACGGCTCTGCTGTGATAACAGGTCTGCTTCTCGGCTTCAACTTGCCGTCAAACATTCCTGTCTGGATTGTCGTTATAGGTTCATTGGTTGCCATCGGCATTGGAAAAATGACATTTGGAGGATTGGGCTGCAATCCGTTTAATCCGGCTTTGGTGGGTAGATGTTTTCTTTTGGTCTCTTTTCCTGCACAGATGACGTCATGGCCTGTCGCCGGACAGCAATGGCACTATATGGATGCCGTGACCGAGGCTACTCCTTTAAGCATTATGAAAGAGGCAGCCAAAACCGGTGACGCGACAGTGTTGGAAAAACTGCCGGACTCTCTCAGTATGATTTTGGGCAATAACGGTGCGGCGTTCGGTGGCGGCTCTATTGGCGAGGTGTGTGCTCTTGCATTATTGGCAGGTCTCGCCTATATGCTTTGGCGTAATATAATCACATGGCATATACCCATAAGCATTTTGTTGACGATTTTTGCCATTTCAGGCATACTTCATATTGTGGACTCCTCCTATGCCGACCCGATGACGGTATTGTTTTCCGGCGGCGTGATGTTGGGAGCCATATTCATGGCCACAGACTATGTCACATCGCCAATGACACATAAAGGTCAGATAATATATGGTGTATCCATAGCTGTCCTGACGATAGTCATACGCAACTGGGGAGCATATCCGGAGGGAATGTCTTTCGCGATTCTCGTCATGAATGCGTTTACACCCTTGATTAATATGTATGTAAGACCGAAGCGTTTCGGAGAGAATAGGAAATAAAAGTCAAAGATATGGAAAAATTGAAATCCACATTCCGCAATATGTCATTGGTCTTGATTACTGTCACCGTAATTACCGGTGCCTTGCTGGCTGTTGTGAATCATGTTACGGAAGAACCGATAAAAGTGCAGGCAGACAAAGTTCTTTCTGACGGAATAAAAACAGTCATGCGCAACAACAATATCGTTGTAGACTCTGCGGACAGTATTGTAATTGATAATGACGGCAGACAGGAACTGTTTGTTGTTTATCGTATAACCGGTGATGGTGCCGGTGATGTGGGAAAGGCAATAGAAAGCAGTGTGATGGGATTTGGAGGACAAATGAAAATTCTGGTAGGTTTTGATGAAAACTCAAGAATACTCGGTTATACAATATTGCAGTCTTCAGAGACTCCCGGACTTGGTACAAAGGCGGACAAATGGTTTGCTGAAGGAGGCAAGGGTGACATAACAGGTCATGACATGTCAGACGGTAAACCTCTGGCAGTGACTAAAGACGGAGGCACTGTTGACGCCATCACTGCATCAACAATAACGACAAGGGCTTTTCTTAAGGCTGTAAATCAGGCATATGAGGTTTATGAGGAAAGCCGGAAAAGCGGTGACTGAGAGCGCATTTTGAGGAATACTGAATATAATAATGGGAACAATGAATTATCTTAGAATAGTAATAAACGGCATTGTGCAGGAGAATCCTACATTTGTTCTTCTGCTCGGAATGTGTCCCACACTGGCAACTACCACGTCTGCCGTCAACGGAATGTCTATGGGATTGGCTACGATGTTTGTATTAATATGTTCTAACGTTGCCATATCGCTCGTCAAGAACCTCACACCGGACAGTGTCCGCATTCCTGTATTTGTTGTTATAATAGCATCTTTTGTTACAATATTGCAGATGTGTCTGCAGGCATACCTTCCTTCAATAAACAAGTCATTGGGAATATACATACCTTTGATAGTGGTGAATTGTATAATACTTGGGCGCGCCGAGGCTTTTGCCTGTAAGAACGGAGCTGTTCCGAGTTTCTTCGACGGTGTTGGAATCGGCATCGGGTTCACCATCGCGCTTACCGTGCTCGGTATGTTGCGCGAACTGCTTGGCGCAGGTTCTCTGTTTGGAGTGGTCTTGCTTCCGGATACGACAAATATGCTGTTGTTCATATTGCCTCCCGGAGCTTTCCTTACATTAGGCTATCTGATAGCACTGGTCAATAAATTCAAGAAGTCATAACTATGGAATATATATTGATATTCATATCCGCTATATTTGTAAATAACATCGTCCTGTCCCAATTTCTTGGGATATGCCCATTCCTCGGAGTGTCAAAGAAGGTGGAGACAGCTTTGGGTATGGGTCTCGCCGTCGCTTTTGTGCTTACTTTATCCACAGTCGTGACATATCTGGTTCAGAAGTTTGTGCTCGAACCGGCAGGTCTTCAGTACATGCAGACTATAGCATTTATCCTCATTATTGCCTCTTTGGTGCAGATGGTGGAGATAATTCTGAAGAAAGCGTCACCTGTGATGTATCAGGCATTAGGCATATTTCTGCCGTTGATTACAACTAACTGTTGTGTTTTGGGAGTTGCGATATTGGTGATACAGAAGGATTTCAATCTTGCTGAAAGCATCGTTTACGCATTCTCCACAGCAGTAGGATTCGCACTCGCGCTTATTGTTTTTGCCGGTCTGCGTGAGCAATTGTCCATGGTGAACATTCCAAAGGGTATGCGCGGAATGGCGGTTGTGCTTGTTACGGCAGGCATTCTTGCATTGGCGTTTATGGGATTCAGCGGAGTAGACAATGGTCTTAGGTCTCTGTTCGGATTAGAATGAAGGAAAATATAAGTCTTAATATAACAAACTAAATTTATGAAACAAACGATTTTAGTTACAGGAGGAACCGGTTTCATCGGTTCACACACAACGGTAGAACTGCAACAGGCAGGTTACAATGTGGTGATAGTCGACAATCTGTCGAATTCAAAGATTGAGGTTCTTGACGGCATAGAGAAGATTACAGGAGTGCGTCCCGCATTTGAAAACGTGGATCTTCGTGAAAAAAATGCTGTTGAGGCTGTTTTCGAAAAGTATCCTCAGATAGAAGGCATTATTCACTTTGCGGCATCAAAGGCAGTCGGTGAAAGCGTGGAGAAGCCTTTGCTGTATTATCGCAACAATATCGTGTCGCTGATAAACCTCCTCGAACTAATGCCAAAATATAATGTGAAAGGCATAATATTCTCGTCAAGCTGTACCGTCTATGGTCAGCCGTCAGAAGACAATCTGCCTGTAACAGAGGAGGCTCCTATACAGAAAGCACTTTCTCCTTATGGCAATACAAAGCAGATAAACGAAGAGATAATCTGTGATTATATTCATAGCGGAGCACCGATAAAATCAATAATATTACGCTATTTCAATCCGATAGGCGCCCATCCGTCTGCATATATCGGCGAACTTCCCAATGGCGTGCCGATGAATCTTATTCCATTTGTCACACAGACAGCGATAGGTGTACGAAAGGAACTGAAAATTTTCGGAAATGATTATAATACACCGGACGGAACATGCATTCGTGACTATATTTATGTTGTTGACCTCGCCAAAGCTCATGTTGCGGCAATGGCACGTGTGCTTGATCAGGATACAGACGCAGTTGAGGTGTTTAATGTCGGAACAGGTAAGGGTGTTTCTACACTTGAGGTGGTAGAGGGCTTTGAAAAAGCCACCGGTGTAAAGGTCAACTGGAGCTATGCGCCACGACGCGAAGGTGATATAGAGAAGGTCTGGGGAAATGTTGATAAAGCCAACAATGTGCTTGGCTGGAAAGCGGAAACCCCGTTGGAGGATGTACTGGCTTCAGCTTGGAGATGGCAGAAAAAACTACGTGAGGACGGTATAATGTAATGAACGGAAATTGAGCATTCTCTTTTCTCGTTTTTCAACATGACAGGTCGTAAGACCTTCTGGAACGCATTTACACTAAGTTGTAAGTTCTTCGACTTTCTTACGTACAGCTGATGGAATGTTGTTTCCGACATTCTCCCGGTGCGGCACGCTGCATCTGAGACATAAACGGAAACAGATTTGTATGGCGGTTGTAAGAAATACGGATGAAGACCTTACAGTTTAGTGTAAATGTTATATTAGTGTTTTGATGAGAATGTGGTTAAAACGCTAATGAATTGCGATATTAATAAAAAGACTCAATAAGATTTTTGAATCATCCACCTTAAATCATATACATAAATACAAATAGGTTGTTATACCTCCAACACAAAATTTTTACTTGGTAGTATACTCTTCATCCTTCATCCGCAATGCCACTGCGATTTTGCTTCGTGCTTTTGCCCGCTGTAGCACTCTATATCTTTTACAAAACATGAGACCGACAGACCATACATGAGCATGAAAGAATGATGGAGTCGGACTGCCTATTCGTGATAAATCAGGTGATTGCAGATATACTCAATATTTATATTGTTTATATGTGAAGACATGTTTCCTGCCCCTTTTTTAATATAATTTAGAGCGCATCATTCGCCTCTCTCTGATTAATATTGTAATTTTGCGACAAAATTAATATATATAAAATATGGCAGAATCTATTGATATTCGTGAGCTTAATATCCGGATAGAACAGCAGAGCGGTTTTGTAACCAATCTTGTTACAGGAATGAACCGTGTGATAGTAGGACAGAAGCATCTCATTGATTCGTTGCTTATATCACTTCTCAGTGACGGACATATACTGCTGGAAGGTGTTCCTGGTCTTGCCAAGACATTGGCTATAAAGACGCTTTCGCAGCTTATAGATGCTGATTACAGCAGAATACAGTTTACTCCGGACCTGTTGCCGGCAGACGTGATTGGTACGTTGATATATTCTCAGAAAGATGAAAAGTTCCATGTGAAAAAAGGACCTGTCTTCGCAAACTTCGTGCTGGCAGATGAGATTAACCGTGCTCCGGCAAAAGTACAGAGCGCACTTCTTGAAGCCATGCAGGAGCATCAGGTAACGATAGGTGAAGAGACTTTTGCATTGCCAAATCCGTTCCTTGTTATGGCGACCCAGAACCCGATTGAGCAGGAAGGTACTTATCAGCTTCCGGAGGCTCAGGTCGACCGTTTCATGTTGAAGGTAATAATAGGCTATCCTACGCTTGAAGAGGAAAAACTGATAATACGTTCAAACATCAGCGGAGAACAGCCTGCCGTGCGTCCTGTGACAACAGCGGAAGAGATACTAAAGGCAAGAAAAATTGTAAATGAAGTGTATCTTGATGAAAAAATCGAACAATATATTGCAGACATTGTTTTTGCTTCAAGATATCCAGACCGTTACGGACTGCCGGAGTTGAAGAATATGATAACTTTCGGAGGCTCGCCACGTGCCAGCATAAATCTTGCGAAAGCGTCGCGTGCCTACGCCTTCATAAAGCATCGGGGATATGTCGTGCCTGAAGACGTGCGCGCTGTCGCCCATGATGTGATGCGCCACCGCATAGGTCTTTCTTATGAGGCAGAGGCAAGCAATACTTCAGCAGAAGAAATTGTTTCTAAGATTATAAACAAAGTTGAAGTTCCATAAAACTTCATTTGTAATGTGATTCAACAAAACATTATTTGGGGTGGAGACGTCTGATTTATTAAAGAAGGTTCGTAAGATAGAAATAAAAACGCGTGGACTGAGCCAGAATATATTTGCCGGTCAATATCATTCTGCGTTTAAGGGGCGTGGCATGGCTTTTGCCGAAGTGCGCGAATATCAGTTCGGTGATGACGTGCGCGATATAGACTGGAATGTGACCGCCCGCTTCCGTAAACCTTTTGTCAAGGTGTATGAGGAGGAGCGCGAACTGACGGTAATGCTGCTCATTGATGTTTCCGGTTCTTTGGATTTCGGTACCTCCCGTCAGATGAAATGTGACATGGTTACGGAGATTGCGGCTACTCTTGCTTTCAGTGCCATGCAGAATAATGATAAGATAGGAGTTATATTTTTTTCAGATAGAATAGAAAAATATATTCCGCCACAGAAAGGACGTAAGCATATACTATATATAATACGGGAGATGCTTGATTTCCATCCTCAAAGTAAGAAGACCGATGTGGGTATGGCGGTCGCCTATCTAACACGTGTTATAAAAAGGAGATGTACGGCTTTTTTGCTTAGTGATTTCTATGACCGTAAAGACATGTTGCAGGAGCTTGAAATAGCAAACCGCAAACATGACATCATGGCAATACAGGTCTACGATAAGAGGGCGAAAGCATTGCCTGATATAGGTCTCATGAAAGTGCGTGATGCTGAGAGCGGGCATGAAATGTACATAGATACCAGTTCTTCCAGACTTAGGACTGCACATACGAGATATTGGCTTGACAGGCAGGCTGTGTTGGGGGAGACTTTTGCAAAAAGTAATGTCGACTGGATGTCTGTCGCCACTGATGAGGATTATGTAAGGTCTATGATGGCACTATTTGCCAAACGAAACAGATGATAGTTGAAATTAAGTGAAGACATTGAAGAAATTTCTTATAATAATAATCTTAATGTTGCCCGTCGTGTCGCATGCCAAAACAGGACGAGTGTATGTAAAGGCAGCAATAGACTCAATTGCGATTTTCATAGGGCAGCAGGTCAATTTGACCGTAGATGTTACGGCAGACCGCGGTGCAAAGATTGCTTATCCGACATTCAAGCGTGCGCAATTTATCACACCGGGAGTGGAAGTTCTCAGAACGTCAGATGCAGATACCTCGTTGATAGACAATGGCATGATGACCGTTTCAAAAACTTTTACTCTTACGAGTTTTGACGAAAAGCTATATGCCATACCGGGTATGAAAGTGAGTGTGGACGGTAAGGTGTATGCTTCCAACCAGTTGGCATTGAAAGTTCTTTCGGTGGAGGTAGACACGTTGCACCTTGACAAATTCTTCCCTCCGAAAGATGTGCAGGATAATCCTTTCGATTGGTCTGAATGGAGTGGAGTGTTCTGGATGAGTGTAGTGGTATTGCTACTATGCATGCTGTGTTGTTATCTTGCGGTGTGTCTGAAACAGAACAAGCCGGTCATGGTGCGCATACGCGTGATAAAGAAAGTGTTGCCGCACCAGAAAGCTATGACTGTTATAGAACGTCTACGCAAGGAGAAAATGAATTCTTCAGAGAATCAGAAAGAATATTATACCCAGCTCACGGATGCATTAAGACAGTATATCAAAGAACGTTTCGGCTTTAATGCGATGGAGATGACCAGTACGGAGATACTTGACAGACTTCGTGAGAATGGAGACCAGAATATGCTGGATGAATTGAAAGAACTGTTTTATACGGCAGATTTGGTCAAGTTCGCCAAGTATTCTACACTGCTCAACGAGAATGACATGAATCTGGTGAATGCTATAAATTTCATAGATCAGACAAAGATTGAGAATCTTCCTACAGAGGAGAAAATTGTACCGAAACTGTCGGAGAATGACATAAAGACCCGTCAGAACCGGATTGTTATAAAGACGCTTATCGCTATAGCATCAGTTCTTGTTGTGGCAATGATCTGTTTCGTGGTATATAGGGTATATCTGTTGATGGTATAAGGAATAAAGAAAAATGGAATTTGCAAATAAAGAATATTTCCTTCTGCTTATATTGCTGATACCATATGTGTTATGGTATTTCCTTTATAAGAAAAAAAGCGAGCCAACCCTGAGGATGAGTGATACCGAGGCTTATCGTTTCGTCGGAGGCAGCTGGCGTGTGAGAATTGTCCATATGCCAATGTTGCTTAGATGTATAGCTTTCGTGCTGCTTGTTATTGTTCTGGCACGTCCGCAAACACATAACTCATGGGGGAGTAAATCTGTAGAAGGCATTGATATAATGCTTGCAATGGATGTATCCACATCAATGTTGGCAGAGGACTTGAAGCCTAACCGTATAGAGGCAGCCAAGAATGTTGCGGCAGAATTCATCTCCGGGCGTCCGGATGACAATATAGGACTTACAATATTTGCGGGCGAATCATTCACGCAGTGTCCTATGACGACGGATCATGCATCGTTGCTTAACATGTTGCAGTCTGTACGTACTGATATTGCATCAAGAGGGATTATAGCTGACGGAACAGCAATTGGTATGGGATTGGCAAACGCTGTTTCCAGACTGAAAGATTCTAAAGCAAAAAGTAAGGTTATAATTCTACTCACTGATGGAAGCAACAACATGGGGGACATATCTCCAATGACAAGCGCGCAGATAGCGAAGAAATTCGGTATAAGAGTATACACCATCGGAGTAGGTACCAACAAGGTAGCTCCTTATCCGATGCCCGTCGCTGGGGGTATACAATATATAAAAATACCTGTTGAAATAGATTTCAAGACTTTGACGGACATTGCGTCAACGACAGACGGAAATTCATACAGGGCTACCAACAACCGTGAACTACAGCAGATATATAACGATATTGACAAACTTGAGAAGACAAAGATGAACGTAAAGAAATTCTCAAAAAGGTATGAGGCGTTCCAGCCGTTCGCGTTTGCATTGTTCATTGTACTGCTGTCAGACATTTTACTAAGAACGACGGTATTAAGAAGAATACCATAAAATTTAAGAGAGATGTTTAGATTCGAGGATCCAATATATCTTTGGCTTCTACTGCTTGTGCCGGTATTGCTGTTGCTACGGTTCATTACATACAAGCGTAGAATGGCAAAACTGAAGAAATTCGGTGACATGTCGCTTGTTACAGAGTTGATGCCGGATGTCTCAAAATACAGACCCACGGTAAAGTTCATGCTTATTCTGGCTGCATTGGCTCTTGTCGCTTTCATGCTTGCACGTCCGCAGAGTGGAACCAAAATATCGAATGAGAGCCGTAATGGCATTGAAACGATTATAGCTGTCGACATAAGCAATTCCATGCTCGCGAGAGATGTGGCACCGTCAAGACTTGACAAAAGCAAGTTGCTGGTGGAGAATCTGATTGATAATTTTACGGAAGACAGAATCGGACTCATTGTATTTGCCGGTGAAGCTTTCGTACAGTTACCTATAACCAACGACTATGTTTCTGCAAAAATGTTTCTGCAGAATATGGATCCGTCTCTTATCTCTACTCAGGGAACCGATATTGCGCGCGCAATAAGACTGGCGATGAACAGTTTTAGCCAACAGGAGAAAATAGGGCGTGCTATAATAGTCATCACTGACGGAGAAGACCATGAGGGTGGCACTCTTGACGCAGCAAAAGAAGCCAGGAAGAAAGGTATAAATGTGTTTATCCTCGGTGTCGGAAATGGGAATGGAGCACCCATACCTGTTGGGAACGGATACCTAACAGATGCAAGTGGTAAAACAGTAATGACTGCTCTTAATGAGCGGATGTGTCAGGAGGTTGCCCAAGCAGGAAACGGCACGTATATTCACGTTGATAATACAAGTGACGCACAAGAAAAATTGAATTCGGAGATTTCTAAATTGCAGAAAGGTACGACACAGAATGTTATCTATAGTGAATATGACGAACAGTTTCAGGCTTTTGGCATTCTTGTGCTGATTCTTATCATTACTGAAGTATGCATTCTCGAGGCAAAGAATCCTATTCTTAAGAACATACGCTTATTCAGGAGGAAAAAGTGATGAACAGGTATATAATATTATTATTTATTACATTTACCTGTCTGACTGATGTGTCGGCACAGGCAGACCGGCAGTCCATACGCTCAGGTAACAAACTGTACAGGGTGCAGGAATATTCAAAGGCGGAAGCGGAATACAGAAAGGCTGTTGCCGTGAATCCTGACAATCCGCAGGCGTTGTATAATCTTGGATGTGCTTTAATGATGCAGCAAAAGGACTCCGCTGCCGTAGAAGAATATCAGAAGGCTGCAAGGGTGGAGAAGAACGCCATGCGTAAAGCCAAAATTTTCCACAATATAGGGGTCATTTGCCAGAATCGTAAAATGTTTGCAGAAGCAATATCTGCATACAAGGAAAGTCTTAGAAATAATCCGGATGATAATGAGACTCGTTATAATCTGGCGTTATGTAAGAGACAGAAAAAAAACAGTCAGAATAAACCTCAACAAAACAATAAGGACGATAAGCAAAACAAGAATAATAAGGAAAAACAGCAAAAACAAAAAACTCAGCAAAAACAAGATACTCAGCAGAAGCAGGAGCAGATGAGCAAGGATAACGCAGAACAATTGCTTAATGCTGCTATGCAGGCTGAAAAAGAAACAAAAAAACGAATGCAAAACGAGTCACACCATTCGCGGTCAAGAAAACTCGAAAAAAATTGGTAAGACATTTTCATTTAATGACATTCATGTTATTATGAGGATCACGAAATTACATTTAGTATTATGTATAATGTTGCTGTGTGTATGCAGGTCATATTCACAGGGAATATCTGTTTCTGCCCCGTCACAGGTAGCTGTGGGGGAGAATTTCCGAATCGCATACACAGTAAACACGCAGGATGTCGATGATTTCAGGGCAGGAAATATTCCTGCGGGAATAGAGGTTATTGCAGGACCGTATCAGTCTGTACAAAGAAGTATCCAGATGATAAACGGACGTACAAGCAGCTCCTCATCCATCACATTCACTTATACTTTATATGCAGAGAAGAAAGGTACTTATACTATACCATCGGCTCATGCAAAAGTTGATGGAAAGAGCATTTCGTCAAAGGCTGTAAAAATAACAGTCAGTGGCACATCCGCAAACACCAACGGAGCACCGCGTATGCATGACGAAAGTGAACCGATGAGACCATCCGGGTCGCATATAAGCGGAAAGGATCTGTTTGTAAAGGTAAGCGCAAATAAAAGGCGCGTATACGAACAGGAACCGATATTGTTGACCTACAAAGTTTATACGTTGGTTGATTTGACACAATTAGATGGGAAAATGCCAGATTTGACCGGTTTTCATACGCAAGAGATTAAACTGCCTCTTCAGAAAAGTTATCACATAGAGAAGGTAAATGGCATAAATTATCGTTGTGTCACATGGAGTCAATACGTCATGTATCCGCAGATGACAGGAAAATTGCAAATACCAAGCATAACATTTAAAGGTATTGTTGTGCAGCAGAATCGTGCGGTAGATCCTTTCGAGGCTTTTTTCAATGGTGGTTCCGGATATGTTGAGGTAAAGCGTAATATTGTTGCTCCAGCAATAGATATTCAGGTGGATCCGCTTCCCAAAAAGCCTGTTGGATTTTCCGGTGGAGTCGGTTCTTTCAAAATTTCCGCTAATGCAGACAATAAAAGTATTAAAGCCGGCGAGCCGTTGACAGTTAGGGTTGTTGTGAGTGGTGTAGGCAATATGAAGTTGCTTAAACAGCCTTCAGTCGCATTTCCAAAGGATTTTGACAAATATGATCCTAAGGTTACAGATAATACAAAGCTAACTGAGAAAGGTATTGAAGGTAGCATAATATATGATTTTCTGGTCGTTCCACGTAATCAGGGGAAATATGTTATTCCACCTGTAAACTTTACATATTATGATTTGAACGAAAAGAAATACAAGACGATTAAGACACAGCCTATAAATGTTAACGTTGCAAAAGGGACTGGACTCGGTGGTGGTATCGTCAATTATTCTGATGATGTTGAGGATGACATTCGAGGAATAAAGACCGGAAGCACATCCTTGCGTCAACTTGGACAGTTTTTTTATGGTTCCGTTTCTTATTGGAGTTGTATCGCTTTATTGATTATATTGTTTGTTGTTCTTTTAGTAGTTTTCCGTAAAAGAGCGATCGATAATGCCGATATAGTAAAGATGAAAGGACGCAGGGCCAACAGGGTTGCTGTTAAGAGACTGAGAAACGCGGAAAAGCTTATGAAGTCAGGAAGGCAGAACGAATTCTATGATGAAGTATTGAGAGCACTTTGGGGTTACGTAAGTGACAAGTTGAATATGCCGGTAGAACGGCTTTCAAGAGATAATATTTCATACAATCTCAAAAATAATGAAATAAAGGAATCTACGATAAATAAATTTATGAGCGCTCTTGATGAATGTGAATTTGAGCGTTATGCTCCTGGTGATATCGCAGGAAATATGAGTAAGACCTATGACAGCGCAATGAATGCAATAATGGATATAGAGAACTCCTTGAAAACATCAAAACACAGGAAAAAGACAAATATGTCAATAATACTGTTGCTGATGTTGTTTCCGCTTTCTCTGTCTGCCGTAACAAAAGAGCAGGTGGATGACGCATATTCAAAAGGAAATTATCAGAAAGCGATAGTAGGATACAATGAATTGATGAAAAAAGGTGTAAGTGCAGAATTATATTATAATTTGGGCAATGCATATTATCGTACAGGAGACAATACTAAGGCTATAATAGCATATGAAAGAGCATTAAGACTTTCTCCGGGAGACAATGATGTTCTTTTTAATCTCCAGTTTGTGCGGAACAAGACTGTAGACAAGATTATGCCACGAAGTGAGATGTTCTTCGTCACATGGTACAAATCACTGGTCAATAGTGTTGGTGTAGACACCTGGGCTGTGCTGTCTGTTTTATTTGTGATTATTGCGTTGGTTCTTACGCTCTTGTTTCTATTTGGAGATAGAATCATATTCAGAAAACTTGGATTTTACGGAGCAATCGCATTTCTGATACTGTTTATTTTCAGTAATGTCTTCGCGTATCAGCAAAAAATACAGTTTGAGAATCGTGATGAAGCAATTGTTGTTATGTCTGTCGTTAATGTCAAAAATACACCTGCAGAATCCGGATCTGACAGTTTCACTTTACATGAAGGGACAAATGTGAGGATAATAGATAAGACAATGAAGGATTGGCGTCATATAGAACTGCCTGACGGAAGAGACGGATGGCTTAGAGAAAATCAGATAGAAGAAATATAAAATCTGTATATTACAATAATGGATGTTAATACTTTTTTAGCTTTTGATCAGAGTTTGTTGCTATATTTGAATGGCAGCAATTCTATCTTTATGGATAATCTGATAATAGTATTGACATCGGGTTGGACATGGATTCCTTTGTATTTATCTTTATTGTATGTAGTTGTAAAAAACAATGAGACAATGGGACAGATACTTTTGATTATAGGATGTGCGGCATTTTGCATTCTTCTGTCAGGTGGGGTGTCTGATTTTATTGTTAAACCGTTTTTTGCAAGAGAAAGACCTTGTAATGATCTTGCATTTAAGGGGTGTATAAGTTTGGCAAATAATTTTCGGGCAACCGGCTATAGCTTTTTCTCGTCACATGCAGCAAATACATTTTCTTTAGCGATATTTTTTATATTGTTGATTAGAAGTCGGGTTCTCAGCGTGTCATTGATATTATGGTCATTTACAAATTGTTATACGAGACTATATCTTGGTGTGCACTACCCAAGCGATATAGAAGTCGGGCTTATTTGGGGTGGAGTTTCTGGATATTGTGCATACAAATTATATCATTGCATGTATGGAAAAATAGCACCACAAATAACTTACGTCTCCACGCAGTATACTGTGAGCGGATATGATAAAAGAGATATCGATGTTGTGATATTTACAATAATTGTTACTTTATTATATGCAGTAATCAGATCTGTAATAATTTATATTTAGTTAAATGGATACAAAACATATACATATTAAAGATTTTAATTATTCTCTTCCTGAGGATAGGATAGCAAAATTTCCTGTGAAAGAAAGAGATCATAGCAAACTTCTTATATATAGAAAAGGTGAAGTTTCAGAGGATGTATTTTATAACATATCAAAATATCTGCCATCAGAATCGCTGATGATATTTAATAATACAAAAGTTATACAGGCAAGGATGCATTTCCAGAAAGAGACAGGTGCTTTGATTGAGATTTTCTTGTTGGAACCTGTCGCTCCTTCTGACTATGAGCAAATGTTTCAGACAACAGGTCATTGTTCATGGTCATGTCTTGTAGGAAATCTGAAAAAATGGAAATCAGACTCTCTAGTGAAAGTTTTTAACATAGATGGGAAAGGTGTTGAAATTAAGGCTACTTTGAGAGGTGAATACGGAACAGGACAGTTGATAGATTTTGATTGGGATAATTCCAATGTCAATTTTTCAGATATTATAGACTGTATAGGCGAATTACCGATACCACCGTATTTGAATCGCGAAACACAGGATAGCGACAAAAAATCGTATCAGACTGTCTATTCCAAAATAAAAGGTTCTGTTGCTGCGCCAACTGCCGGACTTCATTTCACGAATCGTGTTTTAGCTGATTTGGATGCTCATGGTATTGATTGTGAGGAATTGACACTCCATGTTGGGGCAGGAACATTTAAGCCAGTTAAATCAGAAATGATTGAAGGACATGAGATGCATTCTGAATACATTTATGTAAAGCGGCAGACAATAGAGAAACTTATCCGTTACAATGCGTGCGCAACCGCCGTCGGAACGACAAGTGTGCGGACATTGGAGAGTTTATATTATATAGGCTTGAAATTACATAAAAATCCTGATTTACGTGAAGATGAGCTGCATGTTAATCAATGGGAACCTTATACCAATGATATAGAACCGATTTCAGCGGTAGATGCGTTAAAGAATATATTGGTATATCTTGAAAGGCATGATATGAATGCGTTGCACACAAGTACACAAATTATCATTGCTCCAGGATATAAGTATAAGATTGTGAAAATACTGATAACTAATTTTCACCAGCCTCAGAGCACATTGTTGCTTTTAGTAAGTGCGTTCGTCAATGGTGATTGGAGAAAAATATATGACTATGCTTTGACGCATGAATTCCGATTTTTGAGCTATGGAGACAGTTCTCTATTGATTCCATAAAAATAAGTATATTTATAATATTATGAAAATAGGAGATAAAGTACGTTTCCTGAGTGAAACAGGCGGTGGGCGTATTGCAGGATTTAAGGGAAATATTGTATTGGTGGAAGATGAAGACGGATTTCAGATTCCAACACCTATTAATAATGTTGTTTTAGTAGGTGATAAAGAAAATTATGATTCCCAGAATATAATCAAGAGAGAGTCTTCAAATCGTACAGAGAACGTTCATTCCCGAAGCAATATTAATGATTTTGCTGCGGAACAGAATTATGCAAAAGATATAACTGAAAAAGTTGCCCACAATAAAGCCGAAGTTGAGGAGCGTTCAGGAGGAGATGTGCTGAATTGCTATATTGCATTTGTCCCGAAAGACGCTAAATCGTTTACAACAACAGCATTTGATGTGTATATAGTAAATGATAGCAATTACTTCATACAATATAGTTATTGTACAGCAGAAGGAGCAAATTGGGTATTACATTCAGCGGATGAGTTAGAGCCTAACACAAAAAAATATATTGAAGATTTCGAGCGTGAAAGTTTGAATGACTATGACAGAATATCAATACAGTTGTTCGCGTATAAACGTTCAAAGAGTTTCATGCTTAAGCCTACTGTTGAAACTCAATTCAGGTTGGACAAAGTGAAGTTTTATAAGTTGCATACATTCCGTGAGAATGACTTCTTTGATGAGGCGGCATTGTTGTTGCCTATTGTAGAGAACGATAAGACCACACGTCCGCTTGTCGTTGATGCACAACAGTTGAAGAAAGAAATGTTTTCTTCATCCTCTGATGACAGTTCCCCAAAAGATACATACGCAAGACGTTATGAAGACGGGAAAAAAGGCAATCCTTTTCTAAATAAAAGAAAAAATGATGACATTGTTGTTGTGGATTTGCATGCAAACTCTCTTCTTGACACAACTGCAGGCATGAGTTCTTCTGATATTTTGAGTTATCAGATAGAAAAATTTCATGAGGTACTTGATAAATATAAATCAGAGAAAGGCAGACGCATTGTATTCATACATGGAAAGGGGGAAGGCGTTTTGCGTCATGCGATAGTGCATGAATTGCAATATAAGTATAAGAAATATCAATATCAGGACGCTTCATTTCTGGAATACGGATATGGCGCGACACAAGTAACAATAAGATAAGATGAAATTCGGATTTATAACAGTGGCGGCAGCAATTCCATCGGTTAAGGTTGCCGATACGGAATATAATATTAAGCAGATTGAAGATTTTGTCGCACAGGCAGAAGGACGTGGCGTGGAGATAATAGTTTTCCCGGAATTGTCCGTGACAGGATATTCATGTCAGGATTTGTTTTTACAGCAGTTACTTGTTGAACAGGCAGAGGTTGCGGTAATGCAGTTATTGGACTTTTCCCGCAAGCTTGATATCATATGTATCGTAGGAGCTCCTGTCAATATTTCAGGTTCTTTGTATAACTGTGCGGTTGTGATTCAGCATGGCGTAATATTAGGGATAATTCCGAAAACGTATCTGCCTAATTATGGTGAGTTCTATGAGAAACGATGGTTTACATCCTCAAAGGATCTGAAGCCTACGGATATAAGATATGCCGGTAATTCTGTTTCAATTGCTCCCGGACCTACGCTGTTCAGAACGTCTGATAATGCACTGTTTGGTGTAGAGATTTGTGAAGATGTTTGGGCGGCAGAGCCATGTAGCAATAAATTAGCATTAGCCGGTGCGGATATTATTTTCAATTTGTCAGCGAGTGATGAATTGATAGGCAAACATATTTATCTTATGAATCTGCTTTCGCAACAGAGTGCGCGTACAATCTCCGGCTATGTTTATAGTGGTTGCGGATTTGGTGAAAGCACTCAGGATGTCGTGTATGGCGGGAACGCTCTCATATATGAAAATGGAACCTTGTTGTCAGAATCAGAACGTTTCAGTTTCAAGCCGCAAATGATTGTCAATCAAATCGATATTGAGAAACTGCGTGTTGAAAGACAGAAGAACACCACATTTATAAACTGTCGTGATGACTCAAATGCAGTAATAAAACAAACAGCTGTTGTGCAGCCGAAAAATTTCAGCCTGTTACGTGAGATAGATGCTTTACCCTTTGTTCCGGATGATAATGATATGGAGCATAGTTGTAATGAAATATTCTCGATACAGGTAGCCGGGTTGGCGAAGCGTATAATGCATACAGCCTGTAAACATCTTATTGTCGGTATAAGCGGTGGGCTTGATTCTACATTGGCGTTGCTGGTATGTGTGAAAACATTCGACAAACTTGGTATGAACAGAAAAGGGATTGTCGGAGTAACGATGCCTGGATTTGGTACCACAGACCGTACTTATAATAACGCGTTGTCATTAATGAACAGTCTTGGCGTTACCATTCGTGAGATAAGTATCGCTGATAGCGTTAAGGTCCATTTCAACGATATCGGGCATGACATCTCTGTACACGATGTTACATACGAAAACAGCCAAGCGCGTGAAAGAACTCAAATATTGATGGATCTCAGTAATCAATTGAAAGGCATGGTTGTTGGAACCGGTGATTTGAGTGAACTTGCTTTGGGATGGGCGACTTATAACGGAGACCATATGTCAATGTATGGGGTCAATGCGGGTATTCCTAAAACGTTGATAAAATACTTGGTTAGGGACGTAGCATACAATGCGGTGGATGAAAAATCGCGCAATACACTGCTTGACATAATAGATACGCCAATAAGTCCGGAACTTATTCCTGCGGAAGAAGACGGGACAATTAAGCAAAAGACAGAAGACCTTGTAGGACCATACGAACTGCATGACTTTTTCTTGTATTATTTCTTGCGTTTCGGTTTCAGACCGTCAAAGATTTATCTGTTGGCACGCAAAGCTTTTGATGCAGCTGATTATGAAGATGATACAATAAAACATTGGATTAAGGTGTTTTTCCACCGTTTCTTTACACAGCAGTTTAAACGTTCTTGTCTTCCTGACGGTCCGAAAGTAGGTAGCGTAAGCTTGAGTCCTCGTGGTGATTGGCGGATGCCGTCAGACGCATCAAGTGCGTTGTGGCTGAAAGAATGTGAAACATTATAATGTCATTGGAGTGTCTTCATTTTATATTAAAGATGAAAAATATAATGAGAGACGATAAAAAACAATCAGAAGAAAAATGCGGTCCTGCATATCTAAAATATATCAGCTCATCGGTTTCTGATGAACTGTACGAGCGAATCATAAGAATTCTTCATATTGAGAAAAAGTATAGAGACAAGCACTATTCTGCAAAGAAAATGGCTGCAGAATTGGGAACCAATACACGTTATGTATCAGTTGTGTTGAGAGTAAGGTTTCATATGAACTACACATCATTGATAAATAAGTTAAGGGTGGAGGAATCTATGACTTTGTTGACAGACCGCCGTTACTCCAAATTAAGAATGCAGGACATTTCTGATATGGTGGGATTCTCAAGCCGCCAGTCTTTCTACAACGCGTTTTGCAGATATAAAGGTGTAACGCCCCTGCATTATCGTCAGACCAATCGAATAGAATGATGAGATTATCAGAATGTTTTCTTAACAAACATAGCAATACTAATGGAACAGAAATTTAATTATATAGATGAGAAGTTTGCCGATCTTCAGTTATTGAGATACCGGTTGCCGGATTTTGATAAATTGTCACTTCGTCAAAAGAAGTATATTTATTATCTCTCAAAGGCGGCTTTGTCGGGGCGGGATATCACGACCGATCAATTCGGTGCTTATAATATACGTATAAGAAAATTGTTTGAAGCAATTTACACCGGTTATGACGGAAATCGTGATTGCTCCGAATTTCAGAACGTTGTGGTATACCTTAAGCGTATGTGGTTCTCAAACGGCATTTATCATCATTATGGATGTGAGAAGTTTGTGCCTGATTTTTCATCCGATTATCTAAGAATGGTAATAGACCATACTGATAAAAGTCTTATTCCATTGAAAGACAACGAGACAATAGACTGTTTCTGTGATGAAATCTTTCCAGTGATATTCGATCCATCAGTACTCCCGAAACGTGTAAACAAAGCAGATAAACAAGACCTTGTGACAACTTCGGCATGTAATTATTATGAAAATCTTACGCAGGAAGAAGTTGAGAAGTTTTATAACGACATGAAGGATGGGGCTGATGAGTCAATGCCTTCATATGGTCTGAACTCAAAACTTGTAAAACGCGACGGCTCTATTGTAGAATGTAAATGGACAGAAACAGGCATGTACGGTCCTGCAATAAGTCATATTATCTATTGGCTTGAAAAGGCTCGCGATGAAGCCGAGAACGAACAACAGAAAAAAATAATAAGTATACTGACGGAATATTACCGTACCGGAGATTTACGGACCTTTGACAGTTTTTCTATAGAATGGCTGAAGGAGACAGAAGGACGTGTCGATTTCATAAACGGTTTTATTGAAGTATATGGAGACCCTCTCGGGCTAAAAGCGTCATGGGAAGGTTTTGTGTCTTATAAGGATATCGAAGCGACACGCCGTGCTCAGACTATCAGCGACAACGCACAATGGTTCGAGGACAATTCTCCGATAGATCCGCGCTTTAAGAAAAAAGAAGTAAAAGGAGTTATTGCAAATGTAGTTTGTGCCGCTATGCTTGGAGGTGATGAATATCCTTCATCCGCGATAGGTATCAATCTGCCCAATGCAGATTGGATACGTGCGCGTTATGGTTCTAAAAGCGTTACAATAGGCAATCTCACAGAAGCATATGATCAGGCTGCAATGGGAAACGGTTTTAATGAAGAGTTTGTCTTAGATGCATCAATGCTTGAACTTATAAAAAAATATGGTAACATATGTGATGACTTGCATACAGACCTTCACGAGTGTCTCGGACATGGAAGCGGACAATTGTTGCCCGGAGTCTTCCCTGATGCTTTGAAAGCATATGGCAATACGATAGAAGAGGCGCGTGCCGATCTTTTCGGCTTATATTACATCGCAGACAGAAAGTTATGTGATTTAGGTCTTCTCGATTCTCTTGATGCATATAAGGCTCATTATTACACCTATATGATGAACGGTATGCTTACTCAACTTACCCGCATCAAACCCGGTCACCGGATAGAAGAGGCTCATATGCGTAACCGTGCACTTATAGCCCGTTGGGTGTATGAACATTCCGGCGGTGTGGTGCGACTCGTAAAAAAAGAAGGCAAAACGTACATTGACATAACTGACTATCAGGCTTTACGTTCGCTTTTCGCTGAATTATTGGCAGAGATTCAGCGTATCAAGAGTGAGGGTGACTATGATGCCGCGAAAGCTATAGTTGAGTCATATGCTATAAATGTAGATGAAACTTTGCATTCGGAAATTCTATCAAGATATGACACATTGAATATATCACCATATAAAGGATTTATAAATCCGCGGATGCAACCAGCATATGATGAAAATGGCGATATTACCGATATTTTGCTTGATTTTACGGAAAGTTATGCACATCAGATGATTAGATATTCTTCTGAATACGGTTTTCTATAAAGTATTTTTATATGGATCAGACAACAGAAAACATACGGCAGATTAAGAAGACATTCCGTCTGTTCATGAATGGAGTAACCTCGCGTTCTATGCGTGAGAAGGGACTTGAATATAGAGTGAACTGGGGAATACCTTTGGCTCAGCTTAAAGAAATCGCTTCAGGATATGATAAGAGTTTCAATCTTGCATCCGAATTATGGAAAGATGATGTGAGGGAGTGCAAGATTCTCGCAACAATGCTGATGCCGGCAGACAAAATGACACACGGACTTGCAGAAGATTGGATAAAGCATACCTCCTCTATGGAAATAGCGGAAATGTGCGCGCTCAATCTGTTTCAGAATCTCGAAGATGCGCATCTGTTGGCGTTAAGATGGCTCTCAAGTGATAATTTGATGGTAAGTATATGCGCCTACCATGTTCTTTGCAGACTGATTATGAAAGGATTCAAGCCGGATGACAATCAGGCTGGACAGATCCTGAACCGTATACATGAAGCTCTTTCTGGCAATAACACAGCTTTGAAACATGCGGCAGTGAATTGTCTTACTCGTTTCATATCTATAAGTGACGGTTATTCGGCTATGGCTGATTCTGTATTAGCCGACCTTAAAACAGACATTTTTTAACGGCTTATATATCATTATTAGATAAAAAAATGTAACTTTGTGGCATATTCTATTGTGATATATTATTCCGGAAACAGTGACTTTTTAAATTTCAGATAAATGAATACAGGTAAAGTTGATGTATTGCTTGGTCTTCAGTGGGGAGACGAAGGCAAGGGAAAGGTTGTGGATGTGCTTACTCCGAAATATGATGTCATTGCCCGTTTTCAAGGCGGACCAAACGCAGGTCACACTTTGGAGTTTGAAGGACAGAAATATGTTTTGCGTAGCATTCCGTCCGGTATATTTCAGGGAGGCAAAGTGAACATCATTGGCAACGGAGTGGTGCTTGCTCCTGATTTGTTCATGGATGAGGCTAAAGAACTTGAGAAGAGCGGTCATGATTTGAAATCACGCTTATACATATCCAAGAAAGCACATCTGATTATGCCGACACACCGCGTGCTCGACCGTGCATACGAGTCGTTGAAGGGCGACCATAAGGTCGGGACAACCGGCAAAGGCATAGGACCGGCATATACTGATAAGATATCGCGGAACGGATTGCGTGTGGGTGATATTTTCGAAGATTTCGAGAGAAAATACGCTGAACATAAAGCACGTCATGAGGCGACACTCAAGTCATTGGGATATGCCGATTATGATATCAGCGACGATGAAAAACGCTGGATGGAGGGCGTAGAGTATATGCGTCAGTTCAACGTTATAGACAGCGAGCATGTAATCAATCGGAATTTAAAGGAAGGTAAGAATATATTATGTGAAGGAGCGCAGGGAACATTGCTCGATGTCGATTTCGGCAGCTATCCGTATGTCACATCTTCCAATACCATTTGTGCAGGAGCGTGCTCTGGTCTAGGCATAGGACCTAACAAAATAGGTAACGTCTATGGCATAATGAAAGCTTACTGTACACGTGTAGGCTCCGGTCCGTTCCCTACAGAGCTGTTTGATGATAACGGAAGCAGGATACGTCAGCTCGGTCATGAATACGGTGCTGTGACAGGAAGAGAGCGTCGTTGCGGATGGATAGATCTTGTGGCTCTGCGTTATGCAATTATGATAAATGGCGTTACAAGTCTCATCATGATGAAAAGTGACGTGCTGGACAGCTTTGACACAATAAAGGCATGCGTGGCATACAGACAGAATGGCGTGGAAACCAGAGACTTTCCGTACAATATAGAGAAAGACATAGAGCCTGTTTATGTAGAGATGCCGGGATGGAAGACCGATATGACCGGCTACACGGACGAGTCTCAGTTCCCGAAAGAGTTTTTGGATTATATAAATTTCCTTGAGAAAGAACTTGAGACACCAATCGACATTGTTTCGATAGGTCCAGACCGTGAACAGACAATCGTTAGAAAAAAATAAAAGAAGCTTACAGATGAATAAACCAAGCATACCAAAGGGGACAAGAGACTTCTCTCCGGAGGAAATGGCGAGACGCAATTATATTTTCAATACCATCAAGGATGTATTCTCGCTTTACGGATTCCAGCAGATAGAGACACCGGCGATGGAGACTCTTCATACGCTTATGGGTAAATATGGCGAGGAAGGTGATAAGCTTCTGTTCAAAGTCCTTAATTCCGGGGACTATATGAGTAAGGTCAGTGATGAGGAACTTGCCGGGCGCAATTCACTCAAACTGGCTTCAAAGCTTTGTGAGAAAGGACTGCGCTACGACCTTACAGTTCCGTTTGCAAGATATGTTGTAATGCATCGCGATGAACTCCAGCTTCCTTTCCGCCGTTATCAGATTCAGCCCGTGTGGCGCGCAGACCGTCCACAGAAAGGACGTTACAGAGAGTTCTATCAGTGTGATGCTGATGTAGTCGGCTCCGATTCGTTGCTTAACGAGGTAGAGCTGATGGAGATTGAGGATACAGTTTTCTCTCGTTTAGGTGTGCGTGTTGTCATAAAGATAAACAATCGTAAGATTCTCGCAGGCATCGCTGAGGTGATAGGTCAGGCTGACAAGATTGTGGATATAACGGTAGCCATAGACAAGCTTGACAAAATTGGGATTGATGGAGTCAATGCTGAATTGCGTGGTTGTGGCATTCCGGAGGATGCTGTTGAGAAGCTTCAGCCGATAATCAGCATGAGCGGTACAAACGAGTCCAAGCTTGACGTCATCAGCAATGTTCTGTCCAAGTCTGAGATAGGATTGAAAGGTGTTGATGAGGTGAGATATATTCTCGACAAACTCAAGCTTTGCAATCTTAAAAACGAGATACAGCTGGATCTAACATTAGCACGCGGACTCAACTATTACACAGGTGCGATCTTCGAAGTGAAAGCATTGGATTATCCTATAGGAAGTATCTCCGGTGGTGGACGTTATGATAATCTTACCGGAATATTCGGAATGCCTGGACTCAGTGGAGTGGGTATATCTTTCGGTGCTGACCGGATTTACGATGTATTGAATGGTTTGAATCTTTATCCGGCAGATGCATTGAATTCTACCAGGCTGCTTTTTATCAATTTCGGAGAAACAGAGACTGCTTATTGTATGCCATATGTGCAGAAGTGTCGTCAGTCCGGCATTGCTACAGAGATATATCCGGATTCGTGCAAGATGAAGAAACAAATGAATTACGCCAACGCAAAAGGCATCGCATATGTTGCTTTGGCAGGGGAGAGCGAGATGGCTGACGGTGTGATAACAGTCAAGGATATGAAAACAGGAGAGCAGCGTAAGGTTAGTCCTGAAGAGCTTCTGTCGGTTGTGTCATGCTAAACTTGTTTACAACTTGGTATGACAGTTATGAAGGAACACACCGGTACTGTTATGTGCGATTTCAAACCAACAGTTAAATAACGAAGACAACCTGCCGGGTATGATTACATACTTGTGCAGGTTGTTTTTACATTATATATTGGAGGAAAGCGTTTGTTAATGTCTATTAAAAACATTTATAATAAATCTTTTATATAAAGTTTTATTATTACCTTTGCATCCGATTTAGTCCGTACAGGCATGAACAAGCATTGGCTGAAGCCAATCGCCTTGCGGAAAAACCCGTTTAATATAAAAGATTTAATGTACGCAATTGTAGAAATTAACGGTCAGCAGTTTAAGGCAGAACAGGGTAAGAAACTGTTCGTCAATCACATCAAGGATGCGAAAGAAGGTCAGGCTGTTGAATTCGACAAGGTACTGCTTGTCGACAAAGATGGTTCAGTACAGGTAGGTGCGCCGACTGTAGACGGTGCAAAGGTTGTATGTGAAGTTGTAAATCCTCTTGTTAAGGGTGACAAAGTCATTGTTTTCAAGATGAAGCGCAGAAAAGACTATCGCAAAAAGAATGGTCATCGTTCACACTTCACAGAGGTAACAATTAAAGAGGTAATCGCATAAAATTCAGGAGGACACAGAAATGGCACATAAAAAAGGTGTAGGTAGTTCTAAGAACGGACGTGAGTCAGCTTCACAAAGATTAGGTGTTAAAATCTGGGGTGGCCAGAAAGTCATTGCAGGTAATATTATTGTTCGCCAGCGTGGTACAAAGCACAATCCCGGCAAGAATGTCGGTATTGGTAAGGATGATACCCTCTATGCGCTGACAGACGGAATTGTGAATTTCCACAAGGGTCGTCAGAACAGAAGTTTCGTTTCAGTACTTCCGGAAACAGAGGCTTAAATAATTTACAATAAAACTATTCCAAACAACAATAATCCCGGCTTTCATAGAAAGCCGGGATTATTGCTTTTTACCTTCTTGCTCTCATCATAAAGTGAGGAACATTTGGCAATATAAGGTGTATGCTTACATACGTGGTCTTGTTTCATCCTTTCTATGAGCTGTGTTATTTCTGTTTGCTAAAACTTTCCGACTGAGATGAAATTATGATTTGACCCTCGCTCTGAATCTAGTACATTTAGCGACATTTGTATTTGAAGCGAAATAATTATAGAAAGTATGTACAAAGTTAAACATTTTAATCCCAACAAGTTATATCGAAATTGTGTATATTTTTTCTTATTGAACGGTTGGCAAACTTGAGAGACAATGTCATGTTTTTGTTGTGACATGCTAAAATTTAATCTGATAATTTGATATTATTAACATTGTGTTATGTTTTTTGTGTATGGGTTTAGAACAATGTTATTATTTATTGCGTAATTCTGCAAAAAGAATATACCTATCTGAAATCAAAAGAGTTAGAAGAATTACCCCTTTTTCGGGTAATGAGTTGGCAACCGTCCTAATTGCCGTAGTCTGCATTGCTTTGCTTGTTTAGGTAACTCTTGTGGAAGCAAAATTAGTATAATCTTCTAAAATCTCAAAAAACGAGCTATAAAAGAGGATGGAAAATTTCTATTTGCTCTTTTAATGCTGTTTCAGAAAGCCTTATATTCCATTCAAAATCTTCATAGCTTGAAACTTCTGTTGGAATATGAAACTGATATTCAATCAGACGAGCATCGCTATCATCACCATATCCTCGCAAGCTATATGATTTCAGTCCATTTTTATCCGTTGTCGGATGGACAAACATACCGATACGCCCTTTCATCCGATATAAGTAAGTAATGACTTGGTTTACATCGGCAACATAATCAATCTGGCTCTTGTATTTGGCATCTAAGATGATGCTTCTTTTTTTGTCATAAAAATCAGGATAACGCAAAAAAGCGTTTCTTCTCTTATTCTCTATCAGACTATATCCCAACCAAACACCTCCAGTATTCTGCCTGTTATTCGGATGCTTGAATCCTAACGGAACAAGCAATGTGTTTAAATACTCTTCCCAAAGCCATGATACATCAAACAGAATGCCATAAATTTCATCCTTGTTTTGTCCGTATCTTAATCGTTCATGGCTTAGTATTTTCAAGCAAAGCTTTTGTAAAGGTACATATTGTGTATAGTAGGGGTGGACAACAGGTCTCAAATTGCTTTTGATAACCTGCAGCCTGTCTTGTTTCTGATACGTTGAGGTAGCCGAAACGATTTGGGAAACATTTTCTTGCGTATCTACGTTTGTGTGTAATACCATTTCGCCCAACCGTTTAGTGCGAATATATTCTACCGTATGACGTATCAGTTGGGTCACATGATTGTCATAACTGAACTCCCTCGTGCGATATGCCACACGTCCGTTAAAGGGCATGTTGCACCTGATATGCCGGCTGATGTCAATCGTGCCTCTCAGGTTGCAGTCGTTGTATTCATTTCGCTGATATTCCTTATAAAGACCTTGCACCAACGCTTTATTCAGGAAATAAGGAAACAGATGTAGCAGGAAATCAAATACCTGTTCGTCTGTAGCCGTATGCTTCAGATTAAACAGATTGACGGATAAGACTTTTTTCAACATATAATGCAGGAAATAGTCATCACCGTTCTCCGTCCCGAACCGTGAACGGATGGTTATGTACATATCATTCAGACCTATGAATCCAGCTAAGTTTCCTGTTTTCACCACATAACTCTTCCCTTTGGGCGCAATGTCAAACAGGTGTTGCTTGCCTATACAGTCTTCACACTCCTGAAAGGATAAAGGAAAAACGAGCAAAGGCTTTCCTTTGTCATCCACCAAGGAAGAAACCGGAGTGTTGGCAAAAGGCAACAGCCTTTCCACATTCTCCGTCAGAAGATGTTCGCTATTGTCTTTCCACTCCATTATTCGTATATGCCTTTCGAATAATAAACCTCTTCCAACTTTTTCAGGTTATCAGCCGCATTGAATGAACCTCTCAGGTATTCGAAAAGCACGCCTCGCAAATGGTTTTCCCATAATTGCCGATAGGCTTCCGGCAGATTATTTTCATAGTCATATAGTTCCAATTTCTTGAAGTAGGCACCTCCGATGTGATAAGCCGCACTAAGTCCTTCAATGCCTTCGTTGGTTTCTTCGTTCCAAATGGCATTGTTCAGCCGATTCATCTTGCTTATAATTTCATTTTTCAATCCTCCAAAACTATCCAGCATACCGGTATTCTCGTTTGCTTTTATTTCTTTCCATGCAAAGCGGCGGCGCATGGCGAAGTCCATACTTTCCACGCTTCGGTCAATATCATTCATTGTCCCGATGATATAGACATTTTCCGGAACATAAAAGCCTTCATAGAACGGGTCATGCTCATCGGTTATCATGTTTTGGTATTGGGTCTTTACCCGTCCACTTTCGCCTCGATAGCCAGGGTCTATGCTAAAGAATAGTTCGCCGAATATCTTGGAGATTTCGCCTCGGTTTATTTCATCGATGATGAAGACGAATTTCTTGGTATTATCATTGGATAATTCATTTTGAATAAGCCTATTTCCCGGAGTATATCCAATTTTAAATAGATACATTGCTAATGCTGCGGCATACGAATCATTCCCATTTTTTTGTCCACCTTCCCATAGCTTGTTATTGTAAGCTATTAGAACATCAGAAAGAGGTATTTTATATGGTTTTATGCTATCTCCACTTAATGCGATTTTTGAACCATCAAAGCTATCAATATGGTATTTGGTACGTCCTGTGCTGCTTGGAATCCACATATCAGGCTTGATAAATTTAGCAATCTCGGTTGTATCACATTTTTCCATTCTTCGCAGAATCTCATGTAAAACACCCCAGTAATATGTAGTATTTGCACCACCGATGATATTTCTTATAGTTTGGTCAATATTTTCCATATCCTCAACCTCTTTAGCAGTTTTGTAGTATGGGTAGAGCTTAAGTAATCTGTTAAGAGAAACAGCATTAGCTGATGATTCTTCATTTGTTTTCTTCTGCCATTTTATTGTATTATTGGACGTTACATTTAATAATTCAGACCTTTTGCTTTTTAATGGTATATTTTTAACTTTTCCATTTCTTATATCGTCAATTAATTCATAAAAGTACCTCTTAAATGCCCCAACATTATCCTCCGAATTGTTTGTGTTATCGGTTTCGCTTATCGCCCTCTTGCAAAACTCCTTAAACACCCCGTTTTTCCGTTCAAATCCTATATTGCCTCTACTATCGGGAGGAGTCGGTCTTAACCCTTCGACAAAATCCGTATAATCATACGATGGATGAAACTGCACGAACTCATATTCCGCTCCCATAGCTGTAACAATCTCACGTGCCAAATAAGTTTTTCCTGTGCCTGGCGCACCAGTCAGAATAAGATTCTTATTTGCCTCCAATAAAGCTATATATCCATTGCACCTATTTGTTGTTTCCATATCTGTATGATTTGCTTTTAGTATATAATCAGTAATATATTGTGGTATATCTTTTTGTGTCAGTGTACCATAGGGCTGCCACATTTTTTCTGGAGCATGAATATGCAAGTCGGACGTAGGTATAAATCCTTGCTCTTTAAAACAAATCCATGCAACATTAATATAATGGGAGTAATAAGTTTCCTCACCATCATCAACTCCTGCTTTATGAATATTTTCTTTAAATCGGTAAGAAGATGTCGCTATTCCTATGCCCCAAAGGCCGTATGCGTTATTCGTGCAACAGATAATGTCCCCCTCTTTAATTTGCTTTATTAAAGTAAAAGCCGTAATGGCTTTAGCATCATCCACATATTCTTTTGTTATTTCTTCCAAAGTGTAGTTAGAATAATCTGTATTATTCCATCCTATCGCCATGATTCCTTTCTTAAAAAAACTTTTCCATGCATCCTCTTTCTGTCCACTGCAATGGGTAGGACAAATGAAATAACATTTGTGGTCAGATTGCAAATCTGATATGTCTTGATTATAAGGGATAAAAAACTGAGCAGATTCTTTTTCGATGCCAATTGAAAGCATAAAATTCTTGAATTGCTTACTCAAAAACTCATTCTCTGATATTTTATACAATTTATTCCTACGAAAATATTCATTAGTTTGTGTACCATCTCTATGATTTTCTGTATGCTTGGCTATATTATTGTTCTTATACCCGACAAAACGGCTTGGAGCAAAAAACAGCATATTCCCAAATGGTTCAACTATATACCATTTGCCTTGTTTAAATCTGTTCAATGCCCAACCCCTTTCTTCTTCCGAATTACTTCTGAGATAAGAGTAAAGAGTATATATGTTTTTTATAACATCGGTTCTATTTTCAATGAAATCTGTTCTTTCCATGTTTATATCTTTATTGTGCAAATTTACAATTATTCTATGACTATCAAATACCTGTGAGCCAATTTTAATTAAAAACGATACAATCTCATTGGAACTTATAAAATAGTTTTGGTCTGCCCCAAACACAAACTTGCTATCCTTCCGTTGGCATTGTTTATAATCCCATACCCTTGCCTATCCTAAGTGGCTCAACCGTCTTTTTAACGGATGAGAACAACCTGTTAAACTGCTCTCTGAACCATTCGCCAATCAGTTGCCCGTTAATAGCAAGTGCAGGTTTAGACCTGTCTTTTGGGTCTTTCACCACTTGGAAGCCAGCCCTTTCGGTCGTGAATTTCCGCTTATGCTCCTCCGAATAGAGTTCGTCCTCGTAGAACAGCGGCTTACCGTTGATGAGCGTGGCGGTCTGCCGCTCGTTGAAGCCGACTTTAAGGCAGAACTTCTCCATGTACACCAGCTCTTGGAACAGAGGAAACCACTTCTTGGCTTTTTGGATAATGGATTTCAGGAATGACACTTCCTCTTGGTGTGCCGCTTCCTTGTCCGCCATTTCCCTGCGGTACTTGGCTTGCAGTTCCACCAATTGGCGGCTGTGTTCCTCCTGCTGCCGCTCCATCTGCTTTTGCAATAATTCGATACTCTCGTCACGGGCGGCAACCTCGCCTTGCAAGGTTCGGTTGTCGGCTTCCAACTCTTTCAGTCTGCCGCTACCCAAAAGAGAACCTACTTTTGCCACGAGTGCCGCTTTCGCCTCGGTCTTGGCGGCTTCCAGCTTCTCCGACTTGATTTCTTTTTTGACTTCGTCAAGTTCCTGCTTTGCCTGTTGGCGTTCGGTCTGCAACTGCTGCACGTTGGCTTCAAGCTCTCCCGTCTGCCGTTTCAGGTCACGGTAGTATTGGGCGGTGGTTGTGTGCCGTGCTTCCGAACCTCGTATGCCACGCTGCAATCCGTACTTCGCCATCGCTGCGGCGTAGCTGTCGTGGTAAGCGACAAGCCTTTCACGGGTCAGGAGGTCATCGGCACACAAACGCACGGCGTTGGCTTTCTTGCGGTAGGTGCGTTTGCTGTCCGCTTGTTTCTTCTTGGCTTTCCTGCGCTCTCCCGTCACTATCGGTACGACCGTTGCATGGATGTGCGGCGTGTGTTCGTCCATGTGCAGCACTGCCGAAACGGTGTTCTCCCTGCCGAATGTGCGGTGCAGCCATTGCAGGTTGTCATCGCACCATTCACCCAGCCTGCCTTCGTCCTGCACTCTCACCATATCTTCATGCGAACCCGAAAGCACGATGCGGATTGCCCGTACTTGGTCGGGAGTAATTTTTCGTCTGATGCCTGCCGTGTGGATGCGGTGGCTTATCGCTTCGATGCGGTCTGCCACACCGTCGGGGAACTCCACCAGTTCACGGTTGAGATGGGTGCGTGTGGGGTCGGCGTTCTTGGGCATTGTTTTGCGTTCTATGTGGTCGGATGCGCCCGTGTCAGCCGACCCTTTCGCTTTGTTGATTTGGATGCTTATGTATCCCATGTTTGTTTCTTGTTTTTTTGGTTCTACAAATTGTTTGTCGGTATCCGTCCGCCTGCGGTCGTGCCGCACGGGGCAAACGGGGGTGTCCAGAGGGGTTTAACTCCGTTGGCTCATTGGGGTGTTTTTAGCATTAGCGTCAGCGGTGCGTGAAGAAAACGCCCTAATGAGCTATGGCTTTTCGTTCCCAAAAGCCTGCGGCGGTGTCGGCGATGATGTCGGCGGATGTTGGTCGCCCTTTTCTTTTTGCCAGCCTTGTATGATATTCTGTGCCGTTGTGCCGGCATGATTGCCTGTCGGCACAACAGCATACAGACAGGGATGGTGTTGCCGTTTCCCCTGCGGACTTGATAAGGGCTGAAATTCCGATGATTTGATGATTGGATAGTCTAATATACAGACAGCTAATGCAATAACCTTTCATCAGCGTTTCATCAAACCGCTCGCCAAAAGAAAAGCGATGAGCGGCGTTGTGTTGCCTTTCTCTTTTCATCAGCCCAATCCTTTTGTTGAGCGTTTGATGAGAATGTAAGTCGCTGTCATTCTTTATGTTTATATATGCTTTCATCATTTCATCAAAATATCAGAGTGTTTCCAACTGTTCCTTGCTTACCAGATAGTAGCGTCCAATCCTCCTGACGGGCGAGTAACGGCATTCACGGTTGTAGTCGTATTGGTAGGTGGTGTAGGAAAGCGAATTGGATGCAGGGGGGAAGCTTCCAGCATTCCTGCACCACTTTCCGAACCTGCGACTTCTCCACCTTTACTTGCGAGCAGACGAGCAACGGGATAATATCATTGAGGCAAAAAGAAACAGAACTGACGCCCACGCTTGCCATGATGTCGAGCAGGAGTTCCGTCATTTCTATCTCCAAACGGTTGCGGTTGCTTCGGATAATCTTCCGCAGGGCTTCCGTTTCCAGCCGCTTCGGGTTGAACCACATGCGGCTCTCTTTCTCGGTGGATAGCTTACGACCAGCAAGGATGTGCAGGAAAGCTGAGATTTCGGCTTTCAGCTTTTGCAGGAAGTCGGTATCGTCACTCTGTAACGGCATAATCTTCCGCACCCAATAGCGTGTTTCCCCTGCGTCGATGATGACGGGCAGATGTTCGTTGTTGGAGCAAAGCACGAACTTGGCGAAGAAGCCTATCTCGTCACGGTCTTTGCCTTTCGCCTCCACCTTGTAGGATAGCGTGGTACTGAGGTTTTTCAACCGCTCGCTGTCCTCACGGCGGTTGAGCAGCACCTCGTCCACCATGATGAGCAGCTTGCCCGCCCAGTCGGAATTGAACTGGCTGCGGAAGTCCTCGTTGGTGTTGAACGTCACGTTGTTTTGGAATACAGCCTTCAGGAAGTTCAGGAACGTGCTTTTGCCCGTATTCCGTTCTTCGGACACGAGCAAAAGGATGGGTAGTTTCTGAATAGGGTACAGATACAGCAGTTGCAGGTAGTCCATGCCCAACTCGTACTGTTCGCCGAAGATGTGTTCCATCAACGAGCGGATGCAGGGAAAGTCGCCCTCCTACGGCTGGTGGTTTATCGGCTCGTAGAGGTTGAGGAACTTGCCGACAACGGGCTGGTAGCCCACATGGTCGGGTACGGTGCAGAAGCCGTCATACTTGGGGACGCTCGCCATGTAGTCCTTGCCGTAGTCCTGCCGCAGGGTCTCGGAGTTCCATGCGATGCGTTTCCTCACATAGCCGCCGTCAATTCGCGGCTGGTCCACAATCTTGTAGAGCGTTGTGCCTACTCTAATGAATTCTTCTTTTTTCTCCATGTTTTCAATAAAGTTTTAGTGCCGCCAACGTATTGTCGGCAAGCGGATTGAACATGGTTGCAAAGCTACGGCAGGATGGCTAAAACCTTGATACGTAAAACTATGCAGAACGGCGCAAAAGAACCCGACGAACAAGAAAATGCGGCGAAACGGATAATGCCAGCCATCAAAAGACGAAAAGAAAAAGCCCGAAGAGGCGGAGATGTTCACTTCTTCGGGCAGACTTGGATTGTGTGAATGCACTGGCGTATTGACACGCAACCGCACCCGCTAACACTTGCACGATGTGCTGTTGCCTAACGAAAGCCACAGCATTTGTCTTTCTTTTCGCAAGCACAGCCTTTCCAACAGGGCATTGTTTACCCTTGCGGCATTGAGCGTGTTGATACGAAAGGCAAGTGCCACGACTATTGGCAGGGCATAAACTTCGCATAATAACCGTTGGGCAGCCTGACGCGACTTTCCACCTCGCAAGGTTGCAACACTCCACTTTTGTACACGGCTCGGATGGCTGCACGAAGTGTCGGAGCAATTACACCGAACAGACTTACCAATTCCATTTCGCTCATCCACACGTTGGCGGTATCAGACGGTACGGCAACCCTGCCGTACTCGTCCATCGTGATTGTTGTCTGGTTCATATCCCTGCCACTTTGATGTTACCGAAAGTCTGGTTCAGTTGGTTACCGAAAGCCGTCAAATCGTTACCCAGCTTCTGTGTGGTTATCTTTGCGTAAATCTGTGTAGTCTTGATGTTTGTGTGTCCCAAAACACGGCTCACGCTCTCAATCGGCATGCCTTTGCTGAGGGCTAATGTGCCGAACGTATGGCGGGCACAGTGAAAGCTGATTTGCTTGTTTATGCCACACTCGCTGATAACCTTTTTCAGCTTCTTGCAGACGTTCCAATAGTTGATTTCGCCGAAAACCGAATTGTCCTTTTGGAACGGTCTGTACTTTCCGATTATTTGCAATGGGATATCCAACAGCTTCACTTGGAACGGTACACCCGTCTTGTGCCGTTTGGAGATAATCCACTTCTCGCCGTTCACGTCCATAATCTCGTCCGTGGTCAGTTCCCTGATGTCTGCGAAGCTGAGTGCGGTGAAGCAGGCAAAGACGAACAGGTCACGGGTGAAAGCAAGCGTAGCATCGGAAAACTCATGTTCGATTAGCTGCCGGATTTCTCCCTCCGTAAGATACTCCCTTTCCTTCACGTTGGGCGTGATACGGAACTGCGCAAACGGGTTTCTCGGTATCAGCCCGTTGTAATGTGCCCGTGAAACAACCATCTTGACCCACATGCAAGCCAGCCACACGGAAGCGTTCTTCAACCCTTGCTCCGTTGTGAGAAATACGGAGAACTCTTTGATGAAGTCGGGGGTAAGTTCCAACATGGACATGTCGTTGCGCTTGTAGAACGACTTGATGAACGCCGCCACATAGTTCCTTG
>OLSN01000632.1_pt1 | contig 36758 bp, 29 predicted proteins | sample 1672411 | NCBI WGS metagenome assembly OLSN01 (sample SAMEA3136683, study PRJEB25190) | human gut metagenome | biome: human gut; feature: human-associated habitat; material: faeces | place: Austria | collected 2013 | reverse complement strand
TCTTTTAACCGTTTTTTCCGGCTCCGCCGATTTGAAGCCCCTCAGTCGCTGCGCGCCAGCTCCCCAAAGGGGAGCGTTCCCGCCTGTAAACTTTGCGGTTCAACCGGAAACTGTACCGCCATGCCAAAGGCTCCCTCCCGTGAAAGCAGGGGAGCGGAACGTCCGCAGACGTTCCGCTCCCCAAATTTAAATCGTATTTCCGCTATTGATGTGCATAGCGAACGCGGCGCACATTTAAATGGTTTTACCCAAACAGCACCACAGCGTAGCGCACGCCGTCCTTTACCACATAAGCAACGCCCAGTTTGGTCTTGCCCTTTGCGGCTTTGGTCATGGTGTCGGTCACACGACCGTCCTTCGGCAGAACAAAGCAGATATCCGCTTTGTTGTTTTGCAGCGTGCAGTCGATGTCAAAGCCCGGGGTAAAGTCATCAGTGCCCAGAATGCCCATACCCATGTTTTCAAACGCAGTGGCGTAGCGCTGCTGCTCCAGACAGGTTTTTACTTCTGCAACTTTGTCTATACTGGCCCAGCGGTAAAGCTCGGTCTTGCCCTCGCTCGGTTTGCAGGACTGCTCAGTGCCGGCGACCCAGCTTGCGATGGTATAGGCTTTGTCGCTCAGCTCCTCGCTGTAGCTCACCTTGAATCTATCGCACAGTGCCTTTGCGCTTTCGGCTGTGGAGCGCTTGGCCCCCATGGGTGCGCCCACGCTGGCATCGCAGGCGGTGAACACGGTCAGCGCCATCAGGCTGACCAGCAGACAAGCCAGTAATTTCTTCCAGTTTTTCATAGAACGATGCTCCTTTCTGTTCCGGGGTCGTTACGGGTCTGCGTCCGCACGGACGCAGTTCTTTTTGCTTTCTTCTGCATCCATGATACCTTTTTTTAACAGGAAATGCAATCGTTTCGGCGTAAAAAAACAGGCTGCCGTGCAAAAAACACGGCAGCCTGCGGAAAAAGGCTTTATTTTGCGTACTCCACAGCGCGGCTCTCGCGGATGACGTTGACCTTGATCTGGCCGGGGTAATCCAGCGTATCCTCGATCTTTTTGGCGATAGCGCGTGCCAGCAGAATGACCTGATCGTCGCTGATGACGTCGGGCTTGACCAGAATGCGCACCTCGCGGCCTGCCTGTACGGCAAAGGCCTGCTCCACGCCCTCGAAACCGGAGGAGATCTCCTCCAGATTTTCAAGGCGCTTGACGTAGCTTTCCACGTTCTCGCGGCGGGCACCCGGGCGGGCGGCGCTGATGGCGTCGGCAGCCTGAATGATGAAGGCCAGCGGGGTCTTGGGCTCCACGTCGCCGTGGTGTGCCTCAATGGCGTGGATGATCTGGGTGTTCTCCTTGTACTTGCGGCAGATGTCCACGCCGATTTGGACATGGCTGCCCTCGATCTCGTGATCCAGTGCCTTGCCGATATCATGCAGCAGACCGGCGCGGCGTGCCATGGTGACGTTCACGCCCATCTCGCCTGCCAGCAGACCAGCCACCCAAGCCACTTCCATGCTGTGGGTCAGGGCATTCTGGCCAAAGCTGGTGCGGTACTTGAGCCGCCCGATCAGCTTGATCAGGTCGGGGTGCAGGCCGTGGATGCCCAGCTCCATCACCGCGCGCTCGCCCTCGCGCTTCATCTGCAGTTCCAGATCGTGGCGGCACTTTTCCACCGTCTCCTCGATGCGGGCGGGGTGGATGCGGCCATCGCCGATCAGGCGCTCCAGCGTCATGCGGGCCACCTCGCGGCGAGTCTGGTCGAAGGAGGACAGGGTAATGGCCTCCGGGGTATCGTCGATGATCAGATCCACGCCGGTAGCGGTCTCCAGTGCGCGGATGTTGCGGCCCTCGCGGCCGATGATGCGGCCCTTCATCTCATCGCTGGGCAGCGGCACCACGCTGACGGTGGTCTCGCTGCAATGGTCGGCAGCGCAGCGGCTGACGGCCTGTCCGATGAGGTTGCGGGCGATGTTATCGCAGTTTTCCTTCAGGTCGGTCTCGTAGGCGGCAACGCGCACGGCCTTTTCGTGGGTCAGCTCCTCGTCCACCTTATGCAGCAGCACCTCGCGGGCGTCCTCCTGGCTCAAACCGGCCAGCGTTTCCAGACGCTCCATCTCCTTGGCGCGCAAAGCGTCGATCTCTGCCAGACGCTCCTCGGCCTCGGCGGCGCGCTTTTTCAGCTCTTCTTCCTTCTTTTCCAGCGCTTCGGTCTTGCGGTCCAGCGCCGTTTCCTTCTGGTCGATGCGGTTTTCCTGACGGCTGATCTCCGCACGGCGCTGCTTGATCTCCTTGTCGGCCTCTGCCTTCTGGGCATCGACCTCGGCTTTCAGACGGAAAGCCTCGTCCTTTGCTTCCAGAACCGCTTCCTTGCGCTTCTGGTCGGCGGTCTTGATCGCCTCGTTCACCAGCCGGGTAGCCTCGGCCTCGGCGCTGCCGATCTGGGCTTCGGCGGTCTTTTTACGGTTGTTGTAACCAATAAAATAGCCCGCAGCGACGCCGACAGCAGCAACGATCAAGGCCACGATCACTCCGATCGCGGTCATTGCGTTCACTCTCCTTTGTTTCAATTCAATGCAAAATTAAAAGCAGGAGACGCTGCGCAGCAGGACACGGGCAATGATATAGAAAGAGCTTTCAATCCAAAAAGTGACACCAAAAGCATCCGCACCGCCCAAAACCGGCGGCACGGGCAAAAGCATACGGCTTTTCTCTTTACGGTTCCATTTTATATCAAACAGGCACACTTTGCCTGAAACGGGTACAGGGTCACACTGAAACCTGCGTACAGCGTCTTTGATTCCATACTACTAAATATAGTACGAAACATTTGCCCGCTTGTCAAGAGGAAAACCCTGCCCGCAGAACATTTTGTGCAGAAAAACAAAAATAGAAGCGGGACTTCCTCAGGGAAGTGAACCCTCTCAGGCGCTCCCGCGCCAGATTCCCCCGAAGGGGGAGCCAAGCCGTAAGGTTTATCACTAAAGTATTAGGCGCAATGAGAAAGTTTCCGGCAGTACCGAAAAGCTCCCCCTTCGGGGGAGCTGGCACGCCGTCAGGCGTGACTGAGAGGGTTCTCTTTCCCCCCAAAAAAACGGGGGCTTTTTGCAAAGCTCCCGGGCGAAAACAAACTAACCTTTTGCTGAAAAGGGATGGCTTTACCCCTTGTGCAGCTTTTCTGCGTGCGGGGTGCTGCTGCTATTCTTTAAAAAAATCTCTTGCGGTTACGCCCAATTCTTCCGGCCGTAGCGAGTGGTCAGCTGGCAGATCTCTTTTTGGAGCTTCTTGGTCAGCTGGGTCTTTTTCAGCCGCCAGCGCCAGTTCTGGCCTACGGTGGAGGGCTTATTGATGCGGGCGGCATTATCCAGCCCCAACCAGTCCTGCATGGGGATGATGCACCTTGCCGCTGCGCTGCGCAAAATCAGTGCGATCATGCTTTTATAAAGCTGCTCGTCCGGGGTGGCGTAGTCGTACAGGTAATCCCGCACCATGGCGCGCTCGGCGTCCGAGATGGTCTGGTACCAGGATACCAGCGTCTCGTTGTCGTGGGTGCCGGTATATGCCACGCTGTTCACCGGGTAGTTGTGGGGCAGGTAGTCGCTGGCGCTGCCGGTATCGCGGGAGTCAAAGGCAAATTCCAGCACCTTCATGCCGGGGAAGCCGCTGTCCCGCACCAGCTGCCGCACGGTGTCGCTCATATAGCCGAGATCCTCGGCAATGATCTCCCGTTTGCCCAGCGCCTGCTCCACCGCGCGGAACAGCTCGATGCCGGGGCCTTTTTCCCAGTGGCCATCCACCGCTGTCTCGCTGCCGTAGGGGATGGAGAAATACTCATCAAAGCCGCGGAAGTGGTCGATGCGCACCACATCGTACAGCTCAAAGCAGTACCACAGCCGGGTGATCCACCACTGATAGCCGGTCGCGCGGTGGGCCTCCCAGCGGTAGAGCGGATTGCCCCACAGCTGACCGGTGGGGGAGAAACCATCCGGGGGAACGCCCGCCACCGCCGTGGGGATGTTGTCCTTGTCCAGCTGGAACAGGCCCGGGTTTGCCCATGCGTCCGCAGAATCCAGCGCCACATAGATGGGGATATCGCCGATGATCTGGATGCCCTTGCTGTTGGCGTAGGCTTTCAGCTTGCGCCACTGCTCGTCGAACTTGAACTGAAGATACTTGTGGTACTCCACCTCAAAGTACAGCTCCCGGCGGTAGTAGTCCATGGCGGGCTGCCAGCGCAGACGGATATCCTCTGCCCACTCGATCCACGGCTTGCCCTCAAAGCGGTCTTTCACCGCCATGAACAGGGCAAAATCGTCCAGCCACCACTTGTTTTTCTCGCAGAATGCCGTAAACACTTCGTTGTGGCCGATGTCGCTGCGGGAGTACGCCAGCCGCAGCAGACGGCCGCGCTCGGTATACAGGCGGCTGTAATCAATGTCGTCCGCCTTGCGGCCGAAGTTTGCCTTTTTGCACTCGGCGGCGGTCAGCACGCCTTCCTCCACCAGTGCATCCAGACTGATGAAATAGGGGTTGCCCGCAAAGGCGGAAAAGCTCTGGTAGGGGCTGTCGCCGTAGCTGGTCACACCCAGCGGCAAGATCTGCCAATAGGTCTGCCCGGCTTCCTTGAGCCAGTCCACAAAGTCGTATGCTTCCTGCGAAAAGCAGCCGATGCCGTAAGGGGACGGCAGACTGCTGATGGGCAGCAAAATGCCTGCACTTCTCTGCATCTTCTTTTCCCTTCCTTTATAGCTCGATCATAACACCGGCATGGTCAGACACCTGCGGCTCCTGCAAGCCGTTAAACACCACCCGGCTGCTCTTGACAGCCACCGCCTTGGAGCACCAGATCTGGTCGATGCGCTTTTTTGCCGCTGCATCCGGGGCGTCCCGCCATGGCGAAAGCGCAGCCCTGCAGCAGTGCGCACACGATGTACAGCGGCATAGCGCAGAACATGAACATGAATTCCAGCGGCTCGGTGACGCCGGTCAGGAACACTGCCAGCGCGGTGGAGATGAACATGGACTTATAGTTTGCGCACTTGTCGGCATTCACCCGACGGAACATAGCCAGTGCAATGCCCAGCAGCAGACCGGTGGCACCGATCATCTGACCCACCTTGAAGCGGGCGGGGGTGACGGTAGCCAGCAGGTTGTTGTAAGCGGCCATATCGCCGGCCTTTTTGAAGTTGATGAGGTCGTTTGCCCATGCCAGCCACAGCGGGTCCTGACCGAACACCTGACTGCCTGCGTTGACGCCGGTGGCGATGGTGTAGGTGCCGCCGAAGGAGGTGTAGTTCATGGGGATGGTCAGCATGTGATGCAAACCAAAGGGCAGCAGCAGACGCTCCAGCGTACCATAGATGAACGGAGCCAGAATGGGAGAGGTCTCGGAAGAGTTGGCGATCCAGATGCCGAAGCTGTTGATGCCGGTCTGCACCACAGGCCAGAACAGCGCCAGCACCATGGAGATGACCACCGAGTAGGCAATGACCACCATGGGCACGAAGCGCTTGCCGTTGAAGAAGGCCAGCGCATCCGGCAGCTTGCGGAAGTTGTAGTATTTATTGTAAGCCACGCCGCCCACAAAACCGGCGATGATACCCACAAACACGCCCATGTTCAGCGCCGGTGCGCCCAGCACGGAGGTGAAGTAGCCGTTGACGGCGATCTCCTGCCCTCCTCTCAGCGGGATGTCTACGAAAACGCCTTTCATCTGGAGATCATCCGCGGCATCGGGCAGTTCTGCAACCAGCGGCGGTATGTGAACACGGTCATCACCGGGCAGGACGATGCCGAGGTGCTGGACGCCATCCAGAGCATGGTGGCCAACGCGCAAGCAGATGGGTTTATCCTGCTCTACTCCAAAAAGGACTGCCCGGTGGCGGCGTATCTGCGCAATGAGGGACTGCTCCATGTCATTGTGGGCAAGGCGGCGCAGTCCGCCAACCAGACTATCTACATTGACAATGACAACGCCCTTGCCGGGGAGGAAGCCGCCGATTACCTTTATGAAATGGGACACCGTCGCATTGCGTATTTCGGGGTCAGCAACGCCATGCTGTTTTCCGCAGAGCGCAAGCGGGGCTACCAGATGTCCCTGCTCAAGCACGGCATCACCCCGCGGGAAGAGGACTGTGTGGAGGTCAACACCCTGAACGATGCCTACGAGGGGGCGCTGAAAGCCCTGCTCACCGCACCGGACCACCCCACCGCCATACTGGTCAGCGACGACATCCTTGCCGTGGTGCTGGAACAGTTCTGCGGCAAACTGGGACTGCGCATCCCGAAAGATTTGTCCATCGTGTCCTTCAATAACTCCCTGTTCTCCCGCATCACCAGCCCGCAGCTGACCACCGTGGACGTCAACCCCTACCAGCTGGGCATGGAGGCCGCCAGCCAGACCATCAACCACATTGAGAACCCGAACCTTCTGGCCACAAAGATCATCGTGCCGCATAAGCTCATCCCCCGGGAGAGCTGCTGCCCGCCGGAGGAGCGGCACTAAGTAAGCGCTTTTTCAGCAATACAGTGTCCGCTTCCGGGAGCTGCCGCGCAGTGCTTGATATACTGCCCCCAGAGTAGACAGCGTAAAAAACGCTGCATCCTCCGGGGGTATTTTTATGCCAAAAAGGCACAAAAGAATGCCCGCCCAGCTGTGGAAAAGCCACAGTGGGCGGGCATGTGGGTTTGTTCCTTATTGACAAAAAGCAGCTATGGATAGAACAATTCATCAAACACGCTTGAAAAAAAGGCGCGCCTGTTTTACTATATAACTCAGGATACTTTTTTCAGTTTCAGGCTGCGGCAGCGTTTCTCGAAAGCGCTCAAGACCTTCTTCCGCGCCCTGTGACGTGCCAAGAGGATCGCCTTCCTCGGATCCGCCGCGTTTTTCAGCATACGGACCACGCCGCGCTCCTCTGCATCACTCACGTTAATTCCATAAATCGTTTTCGCCTCAGAAACAAGCTCCTCTACAAAAGCTTCCACGCTCTGTGCACTGTTGTGCACAGCCATCAATTCACCAAAGCTGTTGTCCAAAAACAACAGTCCGCAAAGCTTTTCTGCCGGGCTAAAATTCACGTTCTGCAGCACAAATTCGATCATCTCGCAGCCAACAGGGTCCGCTTCCATTTCGGCAGAAACCAGCTCCAGCGTCTGATCGTCAATTTCCGTCACGATCTTTTCTGCGTCTTTCGTTTTGCGCGTTCCATGCCTAGTCAGATCAACGAGGTAGTTTGCCAGGCAGCGCCACAGCCATTTGGAATGCCCCGCGTCACGGCATTTCAAAAGGCCATCGATCTTGCCATCCTTCTCCATGCACTCAAGGACAAAGCCCACCGCCACATCGTCAGCCTCCAGCCCCGATGCCTTGAGCATGTCTTTGGACTTCTTCGTTTTGAGCGCAGCATCGCGCACAAAATTATAGATCGCTTCGATGGCCTCCTGATAGTATTCCGTCTGGCGCAGCTGTTCTGCCGTGCGGATACCGTTTGCTGTGATCTTGTTAAAACAGTTGACGAGGACGATCTCGGACAAAGGTTTTTCGTTATGATATGTAGCCATGGTGTTCCTCCTTAGCACTCAATGTGTGTTCGACCATGGCTATAGAATATTCTCTATTTCTGGCAAAAAGCGATTAAAACCATCGTTAATTCGACGTTAATTTCAGTGACGCAAAAAAATAATTTTATTTTTATGAGAAAATTAATTGAAATTTAACAATCAGCGGTGAAACAGTAATGAAAGGAGGGAGTCCGTCATGGCGGCTGAGATCATCCGCATCACCTTTAAAAACGGTGCCTACATTGATATGCAAAGCCGCAATGCTTACGATTGCGCTGGCCAACAGGCGACCAAACTGTCAGAAAAACCTTTGGAAGTCTTACGGTGCATTGCAGAACATACCATAACCGCTTCTGACGGAACCCTGACCAGCGATATCTCGACCGCAGAAATTTTTAAACTCTGCTGGACGAAGGACGTGCAGCCGCAGAATCTCCGTACTCAAGTCTCACAAATCCGAAAATGCCTTTCGATGATTTATCCCGAAAAAGCTTCCACGGATATCCTTCAGCAGTATGACAAAAAGATCTTTCTTTGTTATTGCGATGTCGTGAGGAAGTCTGCTCTTTTGATCGATGTAACATTGGAAGAGCTCTATGCACGGGCCACCGATGACTTCCGCTTTGTCACAGCTGGGGATGACTCCATTTTTCCTCAGGACGAAACCGGCACCGAACAGCTTACCAAGCGGGTGCTGCTCTTCACAGGCGACTGTTTCCTGGGGATGGAGCATAAAACAGCTGTTCCAGACAAGCTCCTTGCAGATCTTTTTTGCAGCAACACAGCCGATGACCGGGTTTCGGAATGCATTTTCTCCAAGTGTCTGAGCCCGGAAGAAAGGGATCAGGAAGAGCTTGACTACAAACGGATGTGTGCGGTTTGGGATGAACTGGCGGGATCCGATAAACGGGCGGAATCCGATAAATTGGTGGAATTCGATAAACTGGTGGGATTTATTGGGAAGAACCTGATCAATTCTTCCCGTGCGACCTCTTACGCAAACGATTATAATAAGATCCCGTACAGCATGGCAGAAATAAAGCTGAGCGAATATCCGCAGGTACTGATCGATGCACGATACCAAAATATACTGAACCGGCTTGCACCCTATGTAGCCGAAAAATGCGGCGAGAAATTGCGCAGTCTGGAATGTGATACCGATCTCATCCATGCGGCACAGAACGGCGACAAGAAGGAAACGGACGGCGGCAAAAAGGTCGTTTATGCCTATATTGCGGCACTGGTTCTGCTCTTTTTTGACCGAGCGATCCCGGCGCATTCCAGTAAGTTTTCACAGAAAAAGAAGCGCTACCAAAAAGCGCTGGATCGCTGTATTCAGAAAATGCTCCCGTCTGAAACGCCCCCCTCGAAACAGGTAGCCGAGAAGCTCAAAGAAATTCTCAGCGGAAAGTCTGAAAAGGAGATTGAGGAGATTCTCACGGACCTGTTTGGTTCTCTCGACGATGAATATGTAAAAGCGATAAGAGACCATCTAAACCGCAAGAATATTTCGATCGAAAATACCGATCAGCTCATCGATCCTCCCCCCAAGCTGACCTTATAATAAGGAGTTTTTATGCTGAATCTCGATAATCCTAATTTTGAAAAGCCATCTGCGATCCTGCGTGAAAATTCTCGGTTCCTTGTGGAGCAGAACCGCTTCACCGGCCCCAAAAGCTACGATGGCTTTGTAGGCGGCCCGCCGCTGGCCTATGACCGGGAACACGGTGCCGTTGCCGTGGACAGCTCTGATAACCACACCCTGGTCTACGGTGCGACCGGCAGTAAAAAAACGCGATGTATCGTCATGCCCACCATCCGAATGCTGGGCTTTGCAGGGGAAAGTATGATCATCAACGACCCAAAAGGCGAATTATATCGTACTATGGCTCGTTTTTTGGAAGATCAGGATTACAACATCATCACGGTAAACTTCCGAGATGCCTCTGTGGGCGACTGCTGGAATTTCCTAGAGATCCCATATCGTTTTTACAAAGAGGGAAACCTCGACAAGGCCGGCGAATTCATCGAGGATGTTGCCCGTACCATAACCGCCAACACCGGAACAGATGATCCTTTTTGGAGCAGCTCTGCAGCATCCTGTCTGTACGGCCTGATCCTGTGTCTGTTCCGCTACTGCAAGGAATACGATAAGCCGGACGAGGCCGTGAACATCGGAAACCTACTCACGCTACGCCGCGAAATGTTCGCCCAAAAGGCCCGGTTTTCTTCTGCCCACAATCCCATTTGGGAGTGGGCCAAGAAAGACGAGCTCATCGCTGCCAGCATGACCGGCACGGTAGAAACGGCCTCCGATACACAGAAAGGTATACTATCCGTATTAGATCTCGGCTTGAAAATGTTCATCATCTCTCCTTCGCTAGTGGACATGCTGAGTCACACTACCTTCTCTTTTGACCGTATTGCGCAGGAAAAGACCGCCGTCTTTCTCCTTACGCCTGACGAAAAAACAACCTACCATCGTCTTGTGTCTCTTTATATTTCACAGTCGTATCAACAGCTTGTACAATTTGCGGACCGCAGCGGCGGTAAGCTGCCCGGACGGGTCAATTATGTTTTGGATGAGTTCAGCTCTCTGCCTTCCATCGGCGGATGCGATTTTGTTCAGTATCTTGCTGCGGGCAGATCCCGCAATCTGCGTTTTATCCTTTGTCTCCAGAGCAAAAATCAGCTGGTGCACACTTACAAGGAAAATGCGCAGACCATTACCGCCAACTGCACCAACTGGATCTACCTGTTCTCGCGTGAACTGGAACTGCTGAAAGACATCTCTGCGCTCTGCGGCGAAAAGAAAGACCACACCCCCAACCTGTCCGTTTATGATCTCCAGCAGCTGGACAAAGAAAAGAATCAAGTGCTTCTTCTCTCGGCCCGCTGCAAGCCCGCCATCGTCAACCTGCTGGATATTTCGGGCTATGCCCCCGCCTATCCGGTGCTTCCCATCAAAACGCCGGCAAGAGGTGTTCGTGTTTCTCTGGATTTCAATGAGATCAAAAAAGAAGAACTAAGGTCAGACCGGTTCTCGGGTTCCGGCAATCCTTTATTTGACCCGTTCTCCCCGGATTCCGATACGCCCGAGTCTGACGCAAAGTCTGCCAGCTCCGATAAACTTGATCTGGACGCAATGCTGGCAGACATCGATCGGAAAATTGCGGAGATCGATGCACAGGAAAAAGCCAAAAAAACCGATCCATCTGACAACGAAAGCGAGGTATAAACCATGGCATACGAGACAGAATACACCGACTTTGATCCTCAGGAGGATTCTTCGGCCTGTCTGACCCTCGGCCTTGCGACCGATATCGTGGAGAGCCGTTATCTGCGGGACTTTTCCACGGCAGAGCCCGAGGAAAAGCAGCAGATCCTGAAAGACCTCACGACTTTTTTGGAGCAGCTTCTGCGTCAGCCCCAGATCAGCGGCAGTGCGGATGCGTGGCATAATCTATGCGTCGTTCTGGCACAGTGCGATCTCTATAACTTAGCCTGCATTACGCTGGAGCGCGGACTGGACTTTTATCCCAAGAGCGTCGATCTTCTGGCCGACTATCTGCAATACGGCATGGAGTGCGGTCAGGGAGAACGCTGCAAAGCCGTTTGCAAGACGCTGGTAAAAATTCCCAAGTTCTTCTGGTCATGGAGAGGCTATCGCTTCTTGATCGGGTACGAGACACAGCTATCCCTTTCCGGAACCGAAAAGGAACTGGAAAAATACAAAACTGAGATCGATCAGCTGCTGAAGCTGTACCGCCAGCAGTTCCCGGATGACGAGGGCAGTTACGACTGCGAAGCCGATGTCTGCCGGGATTTCAATGACCACCGGCGGGAAGAAGCCGTCCTGCGGGAAGCACTGGAAAAGCTGAAGGTCGCGCCCAAATGTGCCATGCAGCTGGCCGTGATGCTCTTTGAGCGCGGTGAATATCAGGAGGCTCTGCGCCACGCACAGCGCGCATTGAGGGACTCCATCCAGACCCAGATGGGCGTCAACGAGGCGCATCTGTCCTACCTGAGCGGCCTTGCCAAGTTTGCCATTCTGCTGCTGAACGAGGAAACGGACGGCTACCCCGAAGCTGCTGTGCTGGATATCTATACCGACTTTGAAACCGCCCTGCGTCAGGGCCTGAACTCCACCTACCGCAGCACCTTAAAGCAGCGGGCCATCCGGCTTGTCGTAAAGTCGAAGATCAACGTTCCCTCCGACTGCGAAGAACTGAATTATCTGCTCAGCTGATCTGAGCCGTTTCTTGCAAAAGATCCCACTTCCGACCGGAAGCGGGATCTTTTTTTGCTGTTCAGATGATAAAACCGGGTCGCTGTGCGTTATAGAGAGCGAAAGGCAGAGAACAGACTCCCTCGGCGGGCAGAAGTCCGCCGGGCCGGACCCCTGCAAAAAAAGGAGGTCGATTTTTTATGTACCACATCCCGGAAGTAAGCGTCAGCGTAAACGGCAAGGAGCAGATCATGAGCGTGCTGAGCCGCGATCTGATGTCCAAGCGCACCATTTATCTGAACGGCGAGATCAACGACGAAGCCGCCCTGAGCATCATCACCCAGCTGCATTATCTGGAGGACAATTCTCAGGAGCCTATCACCCTTGTGATCAACAGCCCCGGCGGCTCGGTCTCGGCCGGGCTGGCCATCTACGATGTCATGCAGGCGCTGTCCTGCCCGGTGACTACGGCCGCCGTCGGGCTGGCGGCCTCCATGGCGGCACTGGTGCTGGCAGCCGGCACGAAGGGCCGCCGCTATGCCTCGCCCAACAGCCGCGTCATGATCCATCAGCCGCTGGGCATGGCGCAGGGGCAGGCCTCCGACATTCAGATCGCCGCAGAAAATATCCAGCGCACCAAGTACAAGCTGGCCGAGCGCCTCGCTGTCCATTCCGGCCACACGGTCCAGGACATCCAGCAGGATTGTGAGCGTGACAGCTGGATGGACAGCAGCGAGGCTTTGCGTTACGGTCTGATCGACCACATCGGTTTTCCCTGCAAGGAAGAACAGGAGGCAGCAATATGAATCAAATTCCCGCACCCATCGGCATGGAGCCTCTGGTGGACGCAGTGCAGCAGTGCTGCCTCCGCGCCCAGCAGTATCATCGTCTCGGCATCCAGCCCGGGCATTTCATCCTGACGCTGGATGAAGGCAACGGCCGCACCACCGCAGCCAACTACCTGAGCCGTGCCTTTGCGCAGGCCGGTGTACGCAGCTTTGGCGGACTGGATCTGATGCTGGAATATCAGCTGGACGGCAGCATGGATCAGCTTTGCCAGACGCTGCGCAGCATCCGCGCCAGCGCCGTGTACACCAACGAGTACGAGGGTGTCATTGCCTGGGACATCACCGTTCTGGCCGCACATTTCGGCGAAGAGCAGACCCGGCTGTTTTTCCGCGAGCTGCCCAGTATGGCAGCGCATGCCACCCTGCTCTTTTTCCTGCCGTCGGCACCGAACCGCAGCCAATTGCTCCTGATGGAAAAGATCAGCGCCCTGCTGGACCCGAATCAGATGCACTGGTTCCGGATCCCGCCCTATTCCGAGCAGACGCTGGCCGGCATCACCCGCCAGACGCTCATCGATCAGCTGAACATCCGTTTGGAAGATCTTCCCGAAACGGATGCAATCCTGCAAAAACTGGTGCACCAGACCGGCACCCGGAACGCGCGTCAGGCGGTGCGGCTGGCCTGCACGCTGGCCCAGCAGGCTGATTTTTCCGAATTTATTCCGCTGCTGAAGCTGAAAACCCTGTATTCTTCTCTGAAAAAGGAGGTTCGATAATATGATCCGTGGAGAAAGCTGGACAAAACAGGAGAATATCAAAGCAGCGCTGTCCCTGGCGGGACAGGCGGGCGGCGGCCCGGTGCTGTACTGTGAAAACAACCGCTGCTGGGTGCACGCCGGGGAGAGCAACGGCATTTTTCTGGGTGTGACCGGTGCCGGAAAGTCCTTTTGCGGCACCCAGAATCTGGTGCGCAGCCTGATCGAGGCGCAGGAGTCCTTTTTGGCTGTTGACCCCAAAGGCGAACTTTACCGCCGCAACGCCTGCCGGATGAGCAAAGACTATACCGTACATGTCATTGATTTCCGCAATATGCTGGCATCCGAGTGCGTCAATGTGCTGAGCGCCCCTGCGGAGCTGTACTTATCCGGCGACCCCATGCGCATGAAGCAGGGCGGCGAAATGCTGGAAGATCTGGCATACACGCTGTATGCAGAAAGCAAGAGCGATCCCTTCTGGATCAACAGTGCACGCTCGGTATTCATTGCCGCAGCCTATGCACTGATGGAGTGCGCCCAACCGGAAGAGATCAACATCGCCAGTGTCCAGAACCTGATCATGCAGGGCGACCGGCACTATTCCGGCCACGGCAGCACCGTTTTCGGCCGGGACACCTATCTGGAGCACCTGATGCATCATCTGCCGGAAGATTCCATCGTGAGCAGTGAGCTTTACAGCTATATCAGCACTGCCTCGGATACGCGCGGCGGCATCCGCTCCACAATGCTGGAGGGTCTGTCCCGTTTTCTGCGCAGCAATGTGCTGCGCGGCTTTATTGCCAACGATGATCTGCACATCAACGAGCTGGACGGGCAGAAGCCTTTGGCCATCTGGCTGATCCTGCCTGACGAAAACCCGATGTATTCTCCACTGGCCGCAGTCATCATCGACCAGATCATGCGGCATTTCGTCAGCCTTGCGCAGGAGAAATATAATGGCCGCCTGCCCCGGCGGATGAATTTTCTACTGGAAGAAGCCGGCAACATCGGCCGGATCTCATCGCTGAGCCGCATGATGGCAGCCGGGCGCTCCCGGAATATCCGCACTTTCATCGTACTGCAAAGCCTCAAGCAGCTGGAGACCATTTACGGCGAGTCCGAAGCGGAGACCATCCGCTCCAATGCCGACCTCACGGTGATGTACCGCACCAACGACCTCTATACTCTGGAAAAAATGAGCAAGCTCTGCGGCGACCGTGTGTCGGACGACCGCGTGGAGCACGATTCCTGTTCGCTCATCACGCCGGCACAGCTGGCCTCCCTGAAAACGGGGCAGGCACTGGTCATTCTGCACGGAAGCATTAAGTTCGTGACCGAACTGCCTCCCTGCACCACGGCCTTTGACCCCAGCGGCTGGCAGGAGCCCCAGCCCCGGCAGGATCTGCCGCCGCACCAGAAGCCGAAGCTGTTTGATCTTGTCCATTATGTGGACAGAAAAGAGAACCCATTGCTGGACCTTATCGAGGAGTATGAAAGCACGGCTGACGACCTCTGTTCTTTCATCACCAGCTCCCTGCAGGACTCCCACCCGAAGCATCCGTTCGACCTCGACCCCAGCAAGAAATATCAGGTCGTGATCCAAAGCTGGAACGGTCGCTTTATGCGCGGATTAAAGATCCTGAAGGATCACTATCACAGCTCCTCTCTCTCTGACCTCAAAAACGCCGTAGAGACCCTGCCGTACGCACTTCCGTTTGACGACAAAGCCGACGCGGAAAAGATCTATCATCAGTTGAAAGAAGAGGACATCAAGGTGGAGCGCTTCGGCTTTGAGGCCGATGACGCATGACCCCTTTGCCGCAAAGGAGGAATCATCATGAAGTTCAACAAAGAAACCCTTGCCGGCGCAGTTTTCGTGGTTTTTCGCGTTCTGCTCTGGCTGCCTGTGCTGGCAGCGGCGGCGTTTTTCGGCGCGGCACTGGGCGACCTGCTGGTCTTTTTCGCTGCGGAGCATCTGTCCCCAGCAGCTGTCGGCATTCTGGCTGGCCTGCTGACGCTGGCTGTTGTGCGCAGCAAGACCCCCTTGCATACGCCGTTTGAACGGATGGAGCAGTTCAAGCAAAAGCATCACCTTGACCGGCTTGCTTCCTTTCAGCTGGAGTTCACCCTGCTGTGCATGGTCGCTTTCTTTCTGAGCATCTCCGGCATCGCAGTTTTTTCTGCCGCCTTTGACAGCCTGTGCGCCGAAGGTCTCATTGTCCCTGTCGGGTGGATCGTGTGTACCTGCCTGTGCCTTTTTGTCTCTTCCTTTTTCATCTTCAACCTTTTTGATCTGGTGATCATCTGGAGCGCGCTCTCCATCCTTGCAGTAGGCTGTGCGCTGCTCGTCAGTTTTACCTCATACGCCGTATATGTGCCGTTGACTGCGGCTTTTGGCGCTGCCGCCCTGTTTCTGGGCGCAGCGGCGGGGCCTGCCTTTCTGAAAAAAATGGAAGATGACGCCGCGCTGTTTTGTATGTTGCGCCGGCTGCGGCTGGCAGAAATTGCCGTCTATCTGCTTTTCCTGCTGCTGGGGCAGAATGGCATGCTTGCCCTTTCCGGTCTGCGCATCAACCTGTTCCTCACAAGCATGATTTTTCCTCTGATCGTACTGGAGTTCTGCACCCTTGCTTTTTTGCAGCCCTTCCGGCATCGTCGGCTGGAAGCCTGTTTTGCGGCATTGTTCCACTGCATCCTGCTTTACTGCGGAGGCTGCTCCGGCGGAGATCTGCTCCTGACCGCAGCGCTCTGTGTACTGGTTCTTCTGGTCACCGCGCCGCAGTCCCATCCGCAGCGCCGGAAGCGCCCCGCTGTCCGGCATCCGGGCCTGCTTCTGGCGCTGGGCGGGGCAGCAGGCTTTCTTCTGCCCTACGCCGCAGCCTTGTGGAACGCGTTCTGTGACTGGTGCGGCGGGCAGTTTGCAGTCGGTCCCCGCGGGCCTACATGGTCGGAAGTCGCCGCCAATCAGCACTGGCTTCTGGTCGTCAGCTCCGGCAGCGCCGGCACGAACAAAACCACTCTGGCTTTCTTTGGGCAGATCCTGATCGCGGCAAATCGTCTGGGCCCCGCTGCTGCGGTGCTGTTTGCCGCACTGCTGGCCCTGCTGCTGTTGGGCGGTATGGCAGCAAACCGCGGCGATCCCCGCCGCAGCACCATGGCGGTGCTCATTGTGAGCTTTTTTGCCGCCCAGATGCTGCTGCACACCCTGGCCTGCACAGGCGTGCTGCCCAGTTTTCTTGGCCTGAACCTGCCCTGGCTGGACGAATACTCGATCAACGGACTGCTTGCCCGCTGCGGCTGCATGTTCCTTACCGGACTGTTGATCGCACCCCCGCAGACCGCTGCGCAGCCGCTTTTGCTGCCGGAGCAAATTGAAATGGAGGAGGAGATCCGCTATGACGAAGCATAAGATCCGCCGTCGTGATTTTCTGGCCGCTCTGGCTGCCGGTACCGTTGCCGCCACGGCCTGTGGGCTGCATCGGACGTTTGCAGAAGCCAGCCACACCTTTGAATACTGGGTGCTGAACCGTGAACTGTCCTTCCGCAGAACACGGGAAGGCATCATTTACAGCTGCGAAGGCTATCCGCTTACCGATGGCGAAACTTCCTCCCCGGGATTCGACAATCAGACGCTGGACCCGGCGTTTGACTGGTTTCTGGGCCGCAATTTTGGCGATCCCGACAACGGTTTCGGCCTGCGCCACATCCTGTACGACACCCTGTATGATCCGCAGCTAGGCACAAACGGCTACGGCCAGCCGGTCTGCCTGAGCCTGTCCCAACCGCTGCAGGATCTGGTGTATCATCAGCTGCCCCCAAAAGACTCCTCATTCGGCGTCGGCCGCTGTTTTACCATCGTGCGCCAATCCGGCGAAACGAAGGCTTGGGCAGAAAATTCTCTTTCGCAAAGCGTCAACGACCTGTTGTTTTATTACTGCCCCGCAGTCAGCTATTCCTCGGGTGCAAACGTCCTGTGCAATGCGTCCGGGGCTTTGGAGATCGTCACCACTGCCGCACTGCTGGAGTATGATATCCCCTTTGCACCGGATGCTTCCGCAGAGGAAAAAGCTGCACTGGCGGCAGAAGCTCTGGACAGCAGCTGCTACTGCGATGTGCTGCGGCGCTATCTTGCACCGGAAGGACTGCTGTGCCCGCTGCCCAACGGCGCACTTTTGCAGACAGACGGCGGCTTTTTGTTCAACGACGAAGATCTTGCCACGCAGGAAGCTTTCCGTGCCGCTTATTCCCGCATCGCGAATGGTGCCGTGCTGTGCAGCCTGCTGCTGCCCCTGCTGTGGATCGAAAGCGTTGCGGATGGCTGCCTGCGTTTTCAGTTCGAATGCCTTGCGCCGAACGATTTTCGGCGCACAGAGCATGGCACGACCCCGGCCAACAGCACTCGGCAGGTCAGGCTGCCGGAAGAAAAGCAGGCACAGCTGGCCGAAGTGTTCCGGCACCGGGCCGAGCGTTTGGGTCTGCGTGCACCCGAGGGCGCACAGCTGGCGGCTGTGGACACCGGCATCTGCCGTACAGAAAACGGCGAGGAGATGCACTGCCTGTATCTGCACTGCAAGCTGCCCTCCGCTGAGACCGGTTACAGCATCCTGCTTGGGCGGGCATCGAATGCCGATCAGAACCTTCTCCGTGATGCACAGCAGATTCTGGATACGCTGGCCGGGTAGCGCGAAATATGAACTTTCTGTGAAGTTTTTTGTAAGAAGTCATCCTTCTGTGCCGGATTTCGTTCATGAGGGTGAACGAACCACCCCAGAGAGCCAAGGAGGCGAACCGACATGAAGCATGACCGCAGACAAATGCCCCGCGAGGCCGTCGATTTGAACAACATCGACGATGATGCGCAGGGCACTGCACCACAGGAACAGAACCGGTTCCGCATCGCGCTGGGCCATACAGCAGCGGAGGTTCTGCTGCGCTGGCTGACCTGCCTTCTTTTGTTTTGCATTCTTTGTCTTGCCCTCCTTTTCCTTCCGGTCGCGGAAGGCTTTGTGCGGCTGCTGCACGCACTGGCAGCGTTCCCCGCCATGCTGCCGCTGCTCCGGGATGCCGGGATCGGAGCCCTGACCCTGACGGCGGCTCTTGCAGGCTGCGGCGTGGCCGGAAAGCTCTTCTGCCGGCTCTGGAAGAGCCACTGTCTGGACAGGCTGCTGGACGGCCTTATCGCCCTGCGTTTTTTGGATATCCATTCGATCGATAAAAACGAGCAGTTCCCGGAGCCAGACAAAGGCAAGCCGAAGCCCAAACCTGCTGCCCCGCCGGAAGAAAAGGATGCCATTCCTTCCGACCTGAATGGTCTGCTGGACGACCTGTTTAAGGCCGCCCCTTCCGCGCAGCCGCAGGACGTGGACGAACCACCCACCCGCATCCAGAAAGGAGCATGAGGAGATCATGACGGACAAAGAAAAAATCAGCTGGCGGCAGCAGGCCAAGCTCTGGGTCTTGCAGGGCATCCTTCTGGTTGCTGCGGGCATCAGCCTGTTCAGCACGATGGCGGGTTTTCATACCGTGTTTTTTCCAAGCTCGGCGATGGTGGCGGTGCTGGCCAGCCTGCTCGTGCAGGGTATCGAGCTGGTCTGTGCGGAGCGCTTCCATCTCGCCGGCTGCGCCGCGTTCTTGCTCTCTGTGGCATTCAGTGCTATGAGCTTTATCAACATCGGCACACCGACCTCTGTATACATGCGCCACGCCATGACCACATTAAACAGCGCCTACTCCACTCAGCTGTTGCCCGATGTGCAGTTCGCTATTTCTTCCGACATGGGCAGCCTATACAGCACGATTTCCGGTGAACTGACAGCCCTGCGCACCGAAGCACAGGTCATGCAGGAACAGAACACTGCCAACAACATGCTGACCGAAGGGGATTACGACCTCATCCGCAGCCGCTATAACGATGCCCAGAAGAAGCAGACCGAATACTTTGAACTCGACCAACTAATTGGATTGCTCCAAAATAACGACCTTGAGCGAGCCTATGCCCTGATGGATGCCATTGAAGCAGAAGCGGGAAGTGGCGCCACTTTGAAGAAACTGAAGGCCGACGTCCGCTCCCTCCGCATCCGGTTGCAGGCTCTCAACGCAGATGCCGCCACCACCGCAGAAGAGACGGCTCACGCCATCCAATTACTCCTTGCACAGGCCAGTGTTGATACATCGGCATTGTCCGAGCAAATCAACAAGCTCATTACCGCCGCTCTGAACGCCGGGCTCAAAACCGACCCGCTCCCATTGCGGGACCACCTTGAACGCTATCTTCAGCTTGCAGAGCTCAACCGAACGGTCTCCGAACGCGTCTCTGCGGAAGCGGCATTGCTGGAGAGCGTCGAGCAGGCCGCTGGCGACCCAGATGCCGATGCTGCATGGCAGCAGGTGAAGGAGCTGTGGAGCCACGAACTCAGCACTCTCCGCACGGCGCTGGCCGGGTCGGTGCTGTCCACCCGGACGAAGCACATGGAGACGATCGATGAGCTTACCAGACAGATACTGGAAGGCGACCGCACCCTCGTGCAGAAGGCAATCACAATGCTGTGGTATAACCACGACCTCACCTCCTTTGCCGGCTGTGGGCTCGCTTTTCTGTTGGATGGAATTTCTGTCTACTGTGTCCAATCCGCCCTTGAAATCCGCCGACAGATCGCCCAGAGCCGCGCTTCTTCCGCCAAGGCTGAAAGTGCCGCCTGACAGCCGTAATTCAAAAAAGAGGAGTGATCGAGAATGAAACTCGTGTTGTTCGTTGTATGTATCGTTGCTACCCTGCTCATTGTCTTCGTATTGCTGGTGATGCTGTACCATACCAATAGCCAAAGCAACCTCCAGCGCAAAAGCGCACAGTTCAAAAAGGATGTCGAAAACCGGCTTCAATATGCCGTGCATTTGGGTGATGATACGTTCATTCTTGACAAACAGGACAAGCTGCTGGTTTATCAAAAAAGTGGCAAAAACCCCGAAAAGTTCCTGCCTCCACAGGTCATCGGACTTCCATCTGAGGGCGGCGACTTCATCTCGATCATTCCCTTCGGCGGACTGCCCAGCGAAGGCTGCTGTAGTAATTATCTGACTTTGCGGGAGAACGGTTATAACGCCAAGTTTATCTCCCATGACGCACCCCTTTTAATTTATCGCAGCCAAAAAGACGATCACTATTACTTGAAGCTGAACGGAAACAACCAAAATGCCAGTCGTTTTCAGGGGAAGATCATCGAGGATGAAATCGCACTGGATCAAGTGCTCACCCGTGACCCGAGCAAGGCGAAGCTCTTTGAGCTGTGTGGCAGCCCGCTGGCCTTCGTGCTGCTGCCCGGCGATGAACCGGAGACAGAGCCGCAGAAGGCAGACCTCAACAACATTGAAACCGAGCCCCCCAAACGCTCCATGGGGGACAAAATCCAAAACCTGTTCCAGCACGGTGTCGATGCCGCACCGAAAAAGCAGTCCCGCCGTCCGACATTCAAAAATTGATTCCGCCGCCGAGAGGAGGAAGGCCGCATGTTGTTCCGTCATAAGCACCCTGCATTCAAAGCCCTGCGCGACACGGTGGCCTTTGTCGTTCTCTGTGTGGCGCTGCAAGGCTATGTTGCCCGCACGGACGGCGCAGAAGCCGCTGCGGCTTTCCGCACCGTATGGCCAACGCTCGCTTTTTTCTGTTCCTGTGGTGCCTTGCTGGTTTACTGGGCCGGTGCCGCCCTTCCGCTGCGTGTGTCCGCCCTCTTCAGTGCCATGGGCATGGCCTTGCAGGTAAGCCTGCACCCCGCAAACGCAAATGAACTGAAGATTTTTTGCCTGCTGGCCTTTGTGGGCTGCATCTGCACCGCCCTTGTTTTTGCACTGCTGCGCGTGATGCCGCAGACGCTTATCTATAATTTATGCGTTGCAGCAAGCGCCATATCCTTTGTCTTTTTGAGGGTCTTCTCTAAACCAATCAATAGCACATGGGCGTGGGTGTCGGTTGCTGGACACAGTTTCCAATTGACAGAGGCGCTCAAGCTGATCCTTGTCATCGGCTTTTCTGCCGCCGTCACCAATGATGCCTGGAACGAAGGGGTCCGCTTCCGCGCCGCGCTGCTGCTGCTCGCCGTATACGCCGGAGGATTTTTTGTACTAAACGAGCTAGGCACGCTGCTTGTCTGTCTTCTGGATTGCGGGGTCATGGCGCTGCTTTATTGTTCGATAAAGCACACGCTTTCCCTCGTTGCGTTTGGTGCCCTGACGGGTGGGGTAGGGTATGCGTTTTTAAAGTTGTGCAACGGGATGCAAAACCCGGCAGGGCCTTTTCGGCTTGGCCAGCTGGTATACCGCAAACTTGCCGTCCGGCTGCACTATTTTGGAATCAGCGATTTTTCCACGCTCTCATCAAAAGAGGTCAGCAGCTCCGCATACCAAGCGTATACCACATGGCGCTCGTTGCTTCTGGCTCGTCCCATGGGGGCCTCGCCCTACCGGGTCAGCACACCGGTAGCAGATTCCGATTTGATTTTGGCAACACTGGCGAACCGAGGCGGCTGGATTTGTCTGCTGCTGGCTCTTTTCGGAACGTTTCTGCTTATTATAGCAAGCCTGTTGCTCAGCACCCGCTGCGGTGGGTGGCTGAGCTGTGTGGGCACCGGTGCAGGCTGCGCTGTCGGGTTAGCCGGGCTTGTCAATTTATTCTCTACGGCCAGCCTGCTCCTCATCGGCGTGCAATTTCCCTTTCTGGGCGCAGGGGGCAGCAGCTTCATCTGCTCTTGGGCCGCAATCACCCTGTTGCTGTGCAGCACCATTCCTACACGGCAGGGCAGCCGGGAGCTGCTCGCTGCATCACAAATCACGGAGGAGGATGTATCATGATGAACCGCCGTCTATTTCTCAGGCTGCTTTTGGCCCTCTCGGCGGCAGTTGGGATGTCCGGGTCCGTTTTGCTGCTGCTCGAGCGTCTGGGGCTTCTGGACAGTGCCCAGCGGCCCCAGATCGAAGCGCAGCGCGCCGAATTTGAGAAAGCCGCCCGCAAAGCAAACACCATCGAGGGCGCGATCGTCTCCCGCGATGGCATCCCTTTTACAAGCGCTTCGGAGCCCGGAAAGCCTGCACTGGTGACCGCACTCTGCTACAGTTCTCTTGTTGGCTACAGGACTTCCACTTCCTCTTCCGGTCTGCGCCGTGAATTTGGTGATACACTCTATTACGCACGGGAAGAGGGGGGCAGCACCGCAGACAGTCTGGTCATGACCATTTGCGCAGAGCTCCAGCAGATCGCATACGATCTGGTAAAGGGGCAGGGAAGAGGCGTGTGCTGCGTAGCGAATGCCCGGACCGGCGAAGTCTATGCATTGGCGTCCTGCCACGGGGACGTGGAATTTGACGCAAATCATTTTTCGCAGAACTTTTCGTTATATACAGAGACAGAAGGCTATCTTCTCCCCCCATGGCTGGATGTGAACCCTCCCGGCTCCGTAGCAAAGATCTTGACAACTGCCGCCGCTGTGGAAGCCGGCGTGGATCTGACGTATGAGGACAGCACAGGGGAGTACAAAGGGATCCGCACCGCCTCGCGAGCTCCGGGCGGTACGCTGGATTTGTACAAGGCAGCCAGAACGAGTAACAATCCGTATTTTGCGGTACTCGCGGACAGAATGAGCCTTAGCGATTTGCTCCGCGCACAGGAAGCCTTTGGCATCAACCAGAACTTTCTTCGTCTTGGCACCTCCGTTCTCCCGGCAGAAAGCGCCCTGACCGCCAACTCTAGCCGCAGTGAAGCACGGCTCCAAGCCATCGGGCAGGGCGGTCTCTCGGTCTCACCACTGACATCTATGGCATGGCTAGGTACAGTGGCCACGGGCCAATTGACGACCCTCCGCATTGCAGACCATTTTGAGCACACCCTGCCTGATGGAAGCACGGAGGAGACCCCTCTGCCGGAAGCATACGAGGTCGAGCACCGCAGCCTGAACCTCCGTCCCGAAACGCTTACGACATTGCAGAGTGTTTTTGAGGACGTTGCCAGCTCCTACGGGTTAGAGCTTTCAGGAAGCGCTCGTGTATTCGGTAAAACCGGAACGGCGCAGGTAGGTACTTCCGGGCTTTACACCATCTATCTGGCGTTTTCTATGGTTTACCCGGATGGCAACGCCTATGAATCAGTTCTAATGCTTGAGAACACCAGTAACATGAGTAATATACTGAAGCCGCTGGCAAAACAATTGCTTGCCGCCATCGACCGTCTGCATCCCGCGTGGGAGGAAACAACATGAAAATTAAAATCAGTGCCTGCACCGCCAAAGGTTCCCACATCGAAAATCAAGACTGCCTTTGTGCCACCGGCCTTTGCCCGGAACAGACAAGCTTCTGGGCTGACCGGAAGGAAGTGGAAGTTCCCTTCCTTTATGCCGCAGTCTCTGACGGGATCGGCAGCGGCGCAGCGAGCCAGTACCTTTCGCAGCTTGCCTGCGAAACATTTGCCAAGGCCGTTGAGGCTGTCCCCCCTGTTTCTCTCTACGACATTCCGGGCGGCGGCGAACTCCATGCTGACCTGCCTTATTGCGGGGTCCTGAAAGCCGCCCATGCCGTATACGACGCTTTGCAGACCCTCCACGCAGAAGGCGGCTGTACACTGACCGGCTGCTGCCTGACTGCCCCTGCTCCAAACCCGGACCCGGATGTCCAGCCGCACACACTCTTCTTTTCGATGGCCTCGGTCGGCGACAGTGCCTGTTTCTGGTATCGACCGCATCGGCAGGTGGGCGAACCGGTTCAGCTCCTTAATTACCCGCAGAACCTATTTTATAGCCGAAAGAAAGCGGGGCTTGCGACCAGCGTTTTCGAAAAGCGGGTTTTGCTATCCTTTCTTGGGATGGCAGCGGAAAAGCTGGAGCTGTCACGGTGTATCCAAGTCGTTACGATAGACGATGTGTGGCCGGGCGACCGATTTTTGCTTTGCAGCGACGGCGTTTATGGGCAGCTGCCGGAAGCACTGCTCAAGAAGCTGCTGGGGTTGCGGTGGGTCACCGCAAACACATTAGTAAAAGCCGCCACGGTCGTCCCGCACAGTGATAATGCCACCGCTGTACTGATCGATATTCTATAAAAGCAGCAGGTGGGAAGTTTTATGGAGATCGTCTATAACAAGACGGAAGCAGAGGAGCGCACCTTTGTTCAAAAACTGGTTGACACCGCCTGGCCAGACCTTCATCCTGTGGTCGGGCAGGTTCTCGGGCGGGGTGGTCAGGCGGCTGTATACAAACTGGCGTTTGCCGATGGGCGCAGCGAAGCGCTGAAGGTGATCGACACCTCCGTCTATCGGGACCCCGCCCGCCGGAAGGATGCCAACCGCCGGGGACGTTCAGAGATCCATCATCATAAGCAATTGTCTGCCAAGACCGACACCGTTGTTAAATTTTATGATTCCGCTTCTAGCTGCGAACGCGGTCAGGACGCCCCCATGTGCTTCCTTCTGCGGATGGAACTGCTCACACCCCTTGACCCCAAAAATCTGGCCGCACTGGACCCGGCAAACCGGGAGAAAGCCGTTCTGCAAATCATGCGAGACGTTTTGGAAGGACTGTGCCAGACCGAGGATGCCGGAATTGTACACAGGGACGTCAAATGCGGAAACATCCTCCTGCGGCACGATCCAGCCACCGGCCAGAGCCGCTTTGTGCTCAGTGATTTTGGCTTGGCAAGACCATTCCATACACGAACCGACCGAAGTTTCTTCACCGTCTGCGGTTCCAGCGACCACATAGCCCCCGAGATCATTCGGCGCGGAAAGCTTATTGCCGGCAGATCAGACATTTACAGCGCCGGTGTGATGCTGTTCCACCTGTTGTTCCCACAGAACGACGACTATTTTGATCCCGCTCTCTTCCGGCAGAAGTCCGCCGATTTTCCCTTCAGCCCGGAGATCAAAAACCTGCTTTTCAGCCTGACCGAAGTTTCCCCCGCCAGCCGGCCATCCCCAGCCGTTGCACTGATCGAGGTAAACCGGCTTTTGATGCAGCGCGATGCGGAATATTTCCGCTGCATCCGACAGCAGCTCCTTTCCGATCTTGCTCAGAGCCGCCAGCCCGCTCCCGAATTAATGGCCGCCATGCCGGAAAGCGAAGCAACACACCTGCTCCGGGCCTGTTCCGCAGCGCTGGCCGATAACACGCACCAGATGGCGGAGGAACTCCTTCGCGGTGCTGCCGCACAAAATAACAGCGGCTGTGCGCTGTACTATCTTGCCGTACTTTTTTTCCAGAATCGCTCGTGCCGCCAAAAAGCGGCAGAACTTTTTCGTCTTTCTGCCAGTCGCGGGTACCTTCCCGCATGCAGCGCTCTAAAGGGTGAAAAAACCGATTCCGCATCATTTCTGAGCAGCATATTACTTGCCGTATAGCCATCAGATTTTAACGGCTCAACGGCTTCCCGGATGATCGGGCAAGCCGAACAGGCTCATCATGCAAACAACGAAAAACAGGGCGTTCCCCGTCGGGGAACGCCCTGTTTTACATATCGCTATTGTCTGTGGTCTTTGGCAGGGTGCGTCCTATTCAGGGGCGCACCCTGTTTTTGTTTTGCCTTTAATCTTTTAACCCATGGCTCCCGGTTACGGTTTTCAAGTATTTCTCCGGGTCACCATTCAGAATCAAATCCGCATAGCCCAGCGGGTCATTGTAGATGAGATAATCCAGTTCTGACCTCTGCGCCATGGTCACATCCAGTGCATCCGTGATTCCGGTGCAGTCGATGGAGATCATTCTCCCATCCCGGAGCAGCAGCTCCACACAGCCGGTGTCCATAAGCTGGTGGGCATCTGTTGTTCTGGCTTATAATTCACTGATGGTTGCAGTAATGGGCTGCATGAGGATTCGCCTGACCGGGTTATATACTGCCAGCACCACAGCCGCCAGCACGACTACGACAATCACGGCAAGACAGCCCCACGGCACCTGCCACGCTGCACCGAAATAATGGGTGATGAGCAGGATATACAGCTTCCGATTCAGCACAAGACCCAGCGCAATGCCCACCACAAGACCGGACACCGCATAGGTGCCAGCTTCGGCAGAGATCATGCGTTTCAGCTGTGCATCATCCATCCCGATGGCACGCAGGATGCCATACTGCTTCATTCGTGCCGACACGCTCATGGAAATGCTGTTGATGATGTTCAGAATGGTGATTCCCGCAATCACGAGGAGAAACGCATAGACCACCAGATGGAACGCCCAGTAGGTGCTTTGTATCATCCGATTTCCTTCGATTCGGTTGGAAAAAACAACCTGCTTGTTTAACGTGTCGCTCAGCAGGGTGTGTATTTGTGCAATGGCTGCGTCTGCTGTGGTATCTTTTAGTTGAATATCGATCACCGCATAGCGGTTTTGCCCGGTCAGCTGATGGAAGGTTTCTTCGGTGCAGATAACAATCGGGAAATCGGTACTACTGAACGGGCTGTCGTTCAATACACCCACGACTGTGAGCTTTGCATCCTCCAGCTGAATGGTATCACCCACGGTTAGGGAGTTGCTTTTGTCGAATACCGTCAGCACAGGGTATGTGCCATCCTCCGGCTCCTGCGGAAGGGTTCCGCCAATCAGGTCTTTTTTCGCCCAGCCAAACTGTATAGTATCGTATGAAATCAGGTCGATGGACCCCTGTTTTCCCTGATATTCCGCCGGGAGAGGGCAATACATCCGCCCGAATGCGTGTTTGACTTCCGGCAGAGCTTCCAGCTGCTCCACCAGCACCGGGTCAAGGACATTTTGCCCGGATGTTTCAGCCACCGATAAGTCCGGTGCGTAGGACTGCACCGGATTCAGCGCAAATCCAACCCATCGAAGCAAAACCGAAAAGCTCAAAAACAGGAGAATGCTTAACGCAAAGGAACCTGTCATCAGAAGCAAGTTCTTTTTGGACGAGATTGCATGGCTCACGCCCAAAGAGAGCTCTGCACGACTTCTAAACAACCGAGCATGACACGGAGAATCCGCTGCATTTTCCACCGCATTCCCAGTTGCTGCTGTGATCGGAGAAGCTTTTGCCGCCCGCCGTGCCGGAGAAGATGCCGCGAACCAAACCGTGATAAGTCCCAGCGCGGAACCACAGATAATACCGACCGGGCTGATGCCAAGCACTGGTAAAGAGCTGAACTCCTCGCCGATAAATCCACGCAGAAAGGAACACAATCCCCATGTGGAAACGATTCCCAGCACACATCCTGCTGGAACAGCAGTTTTACACCAGAAAAGGGCTTCCAGCCGGACAAGCATCCGAACCTGATTTTTTCCTGCCCCAAGACAACGCAGCATTCCATAATAGCTGGTACGCTGAGCTACATTGCTGTTGATGCTGCCTGTGATCATAAAAATTCCGGCAAGGACGACCATGCCAGCCAACACAGCCGCTACCGCATATAAGCCTACAATATAATCGTTGTTGCTGCTTGCGTTCAACGCCATCAGGTAAGTATTTTCGGAGATTTTTTCTTCTGAAATTCCGTACTTGTTTTCGATGTTCACAATGGACTGCCGCAAATTGGTATGTGGCTTGAACTGGATGAAATACTGTGTTTCAAAGGATTCTTCTACCTGTGCGGCAATCTGAGAAAATGTACTGCGGTTCATCACCAGCACAACAGCATCATACTGGTTCGTATCGGAGGTATCCTCATTGAAACCTGCGACAGTAAGCGAAATGGTCTGTCCATCCGGGAGCGTCAGCGGAATCGCTGTACCGACCGTAACATCCAGCCAATCCCGGATGTTTGCTGTCACGAGCACTTCGCCATCCGCCGGGGCAGTGCTGCACTGCATTCCCGGAAAGATTTGAAGGATTGCATCATCTGCTCCTACCAGTGCGGCACGTTTATCTCCGGCAAAGTAGTTTTCCGTAAGGGAAGCGTTGATGTCGCTATACGCCGAAAATGCAGCAACATCCTCCTGTGCGGCAAGCTCTGCGGCTGTTTCAGGGGAGATGTCCTTTACCATGATATGCCAGTTTCCGTTTTTGTTCAGCTGGTTTGAGGTTTCCATCCGAATCGCCATATCTGCCATACTGAACACCGCCGTGACCAGAAACACCGCAAGGACGATGCACAAAATCGTCATGCGGTTCTGCCGTCTGCGTACCTTGGCAGAAATCGGGATCAGGCTTAGATAGCTTTTCATTTCTGTGCTGCTCATTCCCGGCACCTCCCAAAATCGGTCAGGCAGCCGTCCGATACCTGCAACACCCGGTCTGCCGTCTGCGCAATGCTGCGGTTGTGGGTGATCATCAGGATAGTCTGCTCGTATTTCCGGGATGTTTCTTTTAGCAGGGCAATGACCTCGCTGGTGTTCTGGGTGTCCAGATTGCCGGTCGGCTCATCCGCCAAAATCAGTGAAGGGCGGGTCATCAAGGCGCGGCCAATGGCTACCCGTTGCTGCTGCCCACCGGAAAGCTGGCTTGGCAGATGCTTCCGACGGTCTTTCAAATTCAACACGGTCAGCAGTTCTTCCAGATATGCCCGGTCCGGCTTTTGGTAGTCCAGCAGCACCGGGAACAGGATGTTCTGTTCTACGGTCAGTTCCGGGATGAGGTTGAATGCCTGAAAGATAAAACCGATATTGCGGCGGCGGAAGATCGTCAGCTCCCGGTCTTTCATGGCAAAAACATCCTTGCCATCAATCAGCACCTTGCCGGAAGTCGGCGTATCCAGTCCACCAATCAGGTTGAGCAGGGTGCTTTTGCCGGAGCCGGATTCGCCAACGACCGCCACATATTCGCCTTTCGGCACTGAAAAGCTAACATCTTTCAGCGCATGGACAGCGGTTTCTCCGCTGCCGTAGGTCTTGCAGAGATAGTTGACTTCTAATAGTTCCATAGTGTATCCCTCACTTTGCAGGTTCCTTCGATTCAGACGGATTATCTCTGTCCGTGCAGAAAAGGATAACACGTCAACCTTACTGCAAGCCTACACTCAGCCTACAATTTTGTAGGAATCGGAAAATTCAGAGTAAAGGTCGTGCCCTTTCCCAGCTCGCTGTCTACTTCAATGGTGCCGTGATGGGCTTCCACAACGGCTTTTGCCAGCGGCAGACCCAGCCCGATTCCCTGTGTATCCTGTGAAAAGCGGCTGCGATAAAACCGTTTGAAGATATGGTACAAATCTTCCGGGTGGATGCCGCTGCCGTTGTCGCGCACTTTGATCTGAACCATGGACGGCAGTGCATTCCACTCTACCTGAATCGTATCTCCGCTCTTTGTGTGGTCAAGGGCATTCTTTACAAGATTGTCCACAGCTTCCTGCATCCAGTCACGGTCGCACCAAAGTGTAACCGCCTCTGAGCCGGACAGAACAAGCTTTTTCTGTTCCTGCTCTGCACGATAGTTATACTGCCGCGCGATGTCCTGCACCATTTCAGCAACATTTTCGTTTTCCTTCTCAAAGACGACCGAACCGGCATCCAGCCGGGTGATTTTGAGCAGATTCTGCACCAGCGTTTCGATGCGGTCCAACTCCTGTTCGGACAGGTCTGCAAACTCTTTGACCTCCGACGGCGAAACAGCTTCGTCCTGAAGCAGACCGTTGTAGATATTCAACGCCGCCAGCGGTGTTTTGAGCTGGTGCGAAATATCTGCAATGGTATTTTTCAAAAAACGCTTCTCACGCTGCTCGTTGTCTGCGTGTGCGCTCAGAACTGCCGCCAATGCATTAACGGAGTGAAACAGACGGTAAAATTCTCCCTCCCGGTCGCAGTCCAGTCGTGCATCCGGGTTGCCATCCAGACAGCTTTGAATTTGCTGGACTGCCTGTTCCAGAAGCGCGCTCTGCCTTTGGAAATAGCGAAAAAGCACGCCCCAGAGGCAGCCGCCCAGCAGAAGAAAAACCAACAGTAATGCGAAAGAGAATGCATGCGTCGTATGCCATACGATGCCCTGCGTGAGAGCCAATGCCACCGCCCAGACCGCCAGCACGGCTTGGAACAAATTTCGGATCTCCCGGTTTGCGAATACTTTCATACGGCACCTTTACCCATTCCATTTATAGCCCATGCCGCGGACAGTCAGCAGCATCTGCGGTTTACCGGGGTCGTCCTCAATCTTCATCCGCAGCCGCCGGATGTACACTGTTAAGGCACTGCTGTCAATGTAATCCCCATCGCAGTCCCACAGTGCATCCAGAATTTGTTCCTTGGATAGCACGGCATTCGGATGCTGCATAAAGAAGCAGAGCAGCTTGTACTCTGCGCCGGTCAGTTCCAGCAAGATTCCGTTTTTGTATGCCTGCCCCTGCAACAGCCGGACGGTGATGCTGCCCGATTCCAGTACGGGTTCTCCTGCGCTGGACGCATTTGCACGGCGAAGCAGTGCATTGACCCGCGACAACAGGACACCCAGCTTGAACGGCTTGGTCAGGTAATCATCCCCGCCCAGTTCCAGCCCCATGATGATATTCATTTCCTCATCCGAAGCAGTCAGGAACAGAATCGGCACGTTGGATGTGCGCCGCACCTTCTGGCAGAAATCGAAGCCAGAGCCATCCGGCAGGGAAACATCCAGCACCAGCAGGTCATATTTTCTGTCTGACCACAGCACCTCGGCTTCTGCCAGCGTCCGGGCTGTATCCAGTGCAAAGCCCTGTTTCTTGAATGCAAAGGTCAGCCCACTGATCAGGCTCAGATCATCTTCCAAAAGGAACAGTTTTCTCATGATTCCCTCTCTTTTCTGCGTTTTGTGTGTCCTACAGGTTCAAAAGCATTATAAGTTTTTTCTGCGAACATTACAATGTGCGAAACGGAAATCAGGCACATGGTATGCTGTTCACAGATGTCCAAAGGAGCGTGCGTTTGAACAAAAAGGAAAAGTCCACAAACACTTCCCCTTATCCCGATGAAGTCATTGACCATCTGGCGCGGGCATTCTACCCGGCCATCCTTGCCTGTTGGAACAGCGAGGAGAGCCAGCGGGAGTTTGCCGCGTGGCAGGCGGAACAGGCTCATCATGCAAACAACGAAAAACAGAAAGTTCCCGCTGGGGCGTTTCTGCCCCGCGGGACGCAAAGCGCGGGGCACGGGCTGTTCGAATCCTCCCTTTTGCTGCCCCATAAAATCCATGCAAAACAAAAAGAGCAGCACCCCATAAGGTGCTGCTCTTGGTGCGACCGGGAGGATTCGAACCTCTGGCCTTCCGGGTCGGAGAACTGTGACATCTGGCAAATAGCAATGATACAGCGCAGAGATTTGTGCAGTATGCACAAACCCCCGCGCCGGTTGTGATAGCTAAAAAAGATGTTGGAACGTCAAAAACGGCACCCGGAGCCAGCAGAAAAGATAGAGTGGTCAAATGGTGGTCAGCCAATAAGTCTAAACGGTTCGCTTTTTCTGCCGTTCCTCCACCGTCTGATAGGTTTGTTTGCGGCTGCGAGGGGTGTCAGGCAGCGAAAGCCGGACCGCCCCTGCCTCCACCAACGGGTCCAGATAATGGCGCAGAGCATATTGCGCTGACGGTATACCAAGGTAGGCAACGATCTCGGCACGGCTCCGCGGCTGACGGCAAAACGCAAGCAATCCTTTCGGGTCCTTGGGCAGAGCTTCCGGGGATGGTCCGGCTGCTTGTTGCGGTGTCACATCCGCGCTGTTTCGCAGCGTCACAGAAAAACCGCTGCGCGTGTTGGCGAACACCGGTGCTGGTAGCCCTAACTCCGCCATCGCGTGCTGGATGCGGGGAATGCCGGAATATCGGTTTTCCGTCTGCCCCAGAGATTCCATCGCAGTCACCAACACAGGATTGCGGGTATCCGGCTGTACCTTTCCCAACTGGTCCACCGTCAGACGGCCATACAGGCCACCCGGGTTGGCAACTTCCAGCCGGTCGGAATACATCGTCAACCGGATCGGCATCCCTTCCGTGTGGATGCTGTAATCCCGATGGACCAGCGCGTTCAAAATGGTTTCGCGCACAGCGTCCAACGGATATTCCGGCCGGTCGATGCGCCGCCCGGTCGCTGGATCAATACGCGTAGAGACCTGCATGTTGTTGCGCACAACCCCGACGGCTTGTTCCAGCATTTCCGGCAGAGTGCCTTCCAGCCGCTTGCTGTCGATAAAGCGCCGCCCCTGTTCATCCAAAAGACCCATCTCCGTTCCAGGCACATGGGTGCCGATGATGCTGAGTTGTGGGAAATAGGCCTGCGGATAGGGGCTGAACAGCAGAACGGCGGCCAAAGTGACCACGCCGTTTTTGGTGACGCCGATCAGATCATACAGCCGGGAGAGTTCCAGCGTTGCAAAATGCGGCCGGTCCTGCTTGCGGCGCAGGACATACTGCGCCAGACGGTCCTGATCCAGATTCTGGACCCGGACCTGCTCCACAGGCCGGATATCGTCCCGATACTTTTTGCGGAACGCCTCGTAGCTGTACACCTCATATTCCGTCATTGGCTTATCTGCGTCACCGACACGGATATAGGACCCCTGCATCCTTCCCTTTGCGGTTTTGAAACAGGGGCGCTCGGTTATGTCCACCGGCGGAATTTCGGCCGAGACAAAAACTTTGCCGTTTTCCTCGTACACCGTAAAGACCGGCCGAACCACGGGGTCATCTGCTCGCCGTACTCCATGACCTTGCGCTGCAGGTCCTGCGCATCATATACGCCGACTTTTGCAAAACCGTCCTTTTCATCCAGACCAAACACCAGAATTCCGCCGCTATCCTGATTGGAAAAAGACGACAGGGTATCATACAGCTTTTCCAGGCATCCACCGTGGGCGGACTTTACCTCAATGGTCTGTTCTTCGCATTGGCGGTTCTGTATCTGTGTTAATAACCTCTTCATTTCTGTTTCTACCACTTTGACGTCTCCTTTTTTGCAAACGGCCCAATCACGAGTTCACTTTTATCACAAAAGTAAACCCGGAACGTAAGGAGTCAGCTCAAAAACTCAAGTCTTTCCCTTGTCTCACTTCTGTTATAACAAAAAACAGAAGTCAAAACAAGGCGTCTGAGGTGGTTTTTCTTTTCTATTGAGTTCAGTTATTCTCTGGCTCGTCGTCTATGGTTTTGGTGGATGTAATAGTCTGGTCGGAAAACTGATGCCATCCAGCGTAATGTAATGATACAGTGTGAGAATCTATGCTGTGTACATAAATTCCCGGCAGGTCGGCCTACAAACAAAATGATGTCGAAACGGACATGATCAAACCTCTCAGAAGAAAAAAAGTCAAGTGACAATCATCGCGTTGTCACATACTGCTATAGGAAGCCAATGTTTAGGTATAACCGGTCACACAAGAATCATCCATACGGTGAGCGGCTTAAACCATAGTAATCGTCGAGAAAGGCACCGCCCCCTTATGTAGCCTGCATAGCATGGCAACTTTATCAAAAGAAGTTGATTGTGACCATTGCTCTCCCAGAAGAGATGCAACTCATGGGGTCGCTCATATAAGAGAAGCACATTTGCGTCCATCTCACGCAGAAAATTTTGTACCCTCACCTTCGCAAAAAACGGCATTGCCTACCGACGCAATCTGTGCTGCCAGGCAAAACCGTATGTCTTGCTTCAGCATTTCATTTGTAGGTTGAAAAAGCAGTCTGCGTGAGTACAAATATATAGATCGTTAAGTTTTTCCCGAAAAAGCCAAACTGGAAATTGGTGACTGACACGACCGAATTTAGTCTGTTTGGGCAGAAGATGTATCTCTCGCCCGCTTTGGATTCGCACAACAGTTATTTAGTCGGTTATACTCTCTCTGACCAATCTGCATTAGACATGGCACCCCCCCATGTTAGAGAAGGCACATACGTCCATACCAGATGAAATAGAATTGATTTTCCATTCTAATCAAGGCTGGCAGTGTCCGCGCAAGCAATACTAGTGTATGCGCAAGAGGAAAGGTATTCTCCAAAGCACGCGTCGCAAGTGTGACCGCCTGAACAATACCGCCGCGGAGAACTACTTTGGCCCACTCAAAAGTGAGCTGCTATATCTGCCAAAATTCCGTTTTCCGGAACACTTCGAGCTGGAATTTGTAGACCATCCGGGCTACTAAACAGCAGCACAATCAATACAAAACTAAACAGATCATCTCTCGCACGACGCACTGTGTCTAGTTTTCTTCCGGATGACGTAGGCACTTCACCCGCATTTCTTCATCATACCGTAAAAACACAGCTTGCCAAACTGTACGGTTCCATCCAGATAACACGTGTCGAGACTTCGCCACATACGATTTGAACGCCGCACGGGGTACTCGCATCATTCAGAAGCACACAAGCCCGGGAACCATCGGGATTTTGTACCGCAGTGGCGACGACTTCGTCACTGTCCGCCCCAATTCGGACCGCACCGGCTCGGATCACACGGCTGAAATGGCCGATAGCATAGTAGGCACTGTTTTTTTTAATTGTTCCAGACACAGTATCAGCCAAGATCGGCGCATGGCAGAAGTTTCCAAGGTGGTTGGGCCCGCCCACACAATCCAAAAGCAGGTTCCAATCAAGGAACCCCTCACACCCGTTGTTCAAATCGTGTAGATAATTACGCGCGTACTTTCGTGCCGGTTCCCAACTATCCGGTTGCGGACCTCCCTCCAAACAGCCCTCACTGAACAAAAGGTGGAGTTCCGAGTGCGCCCTTCGTACCCGAGCAACCGCCTCATGATCGTCCGATACATACCAGTGATAGGCCATCCCCCAGATATACGGTGCGCTGGGCGCATCAGAAAGCGCATCCGCCCATGCTTCCAAGCCGTTTCTGTTGTGGTCCCATCCCAACAGCCGCACCTGTGGGTGGTGGCGACGCAGCATAGGGCCGATAAAATCCGCGATCAGTTCTACTTCCTCCTGTGGGGTGTACAGGCAGCTTTCCCACGTCTGGAGCGCTTCCGGTTCGTTTTGCACCGTCAAAAAGCGGATCGGCAATCCCCTGCGCTCCATCTCAGTCAAATAGCGGTCGATATAGCAAGCCCAGGCGGCGCGGCATTCGCTGCGTAGCCGCCCGCCCCGCAGCATGCAGCCGTTCGTTTTCATCCAGGCGGGTGGGCTCCAAGGGCTAGCCAAAAGCTGCAGCTGTCTGCTGCGGGCTTTTGCACGCTGCAGCAGTGGGATCAGCCACTGTTCATCGTGCTGCAGGCTGAATGTTTCCGCCTGTGTATCCTCTCCCTTGGTATAAACATAACTCGCCAAGGAAAAATCATTACTATGGATGCTGACGCGCCCCATCGTGTAGCCAAGACCCGTTTCGCAGTCAAAGTAGTCCTGCAAAAATTTTTCCTGCGTTTCGTGCGGAAGCAACGAAAAAAGGTAAGCAGTCGACTCGGTGAAAGCGCCACCAAACCCCAAAATCGTTTGAGCACGCCGTTTCGGGTCCAGTGACACCCGTGCCACTTTCGTGTTTGGTGGTGCGACAGGCGGCGGCCCCCAGCAGGGGCCGCCGGGCGTGGAATAAAAAACGGTGTATGCCATGGATATTTTCCTCCTTCACGGCTGGTCGAAATAACAAAGCTGGTATTGGTTGGGTGAAACACCCATCCACTGTTTGAACACATGGTTAAAATGCTTGGCATTGAAATAACCAACACGATGCGACACTTCATACACTTTTAAGCTGCGTTCGGTCCGCAGGAGCTCCGCTGCTTTTTCCATGCGCACGCGTGTAAGAAACTTGATATAAGACTCCCCTGTCTCTTTGTGGAACAGACTGCTCAGGTAACTTTCTGACACGCGCAGTTTCTCAGCCAGCAGCGCCAAGCTGATCGGCTCGCTGTAATTTTCGTGTATAAAACGTTTTGCCTGTTCAATCAGCTGGCTGCAGTTGGTATTGTTGGCCAATGGCGCACACAAACGTACCGCCAGCGCCTGAAATGTTTCCTCCACCCAGGTCTCAGAGGCAGCCGCCTGCAGTTCCCGCAGTTTTTGCGTTAGGAGGGTATGCGCTTCGTCCAGCAGTAGCGCCTCCGGGGCCGGGATCACAGAGAAGAGGAGTTTTGCCAGCAGCTGTCCGAACCGTCCGATCGTTTCTTTTCCATAGTCAGGCATTCTCTTGACGTAATCATAGAGCAGGAGTTGTGCCTGTGCCGTCTGCCCTCTGCGGACACAGCTGTACAGATCAGTGGCCATCTCGTGCAGCCGCGTATAGATGCCGTAATCCGCACCTTTATCGCCGACCTGCAACCCGCACGCACCATCCAGGATCCGCTTGACCAACAGGCTGCGCGCCTGTTGATAAGATTGATCCATCTGCAGTACGTCCGAATAGACCCGCCCCAGCGCACCGCTGGCCGACATGCTGGTTTGCAGCCTGAAGTGATTTAAGGCGCGTTTGTACAGCGTCCGTGCATTCTTTTGGATCTGAAAGGCATCTTCCCCCGAAAGATAGACCATCGTTTTTCCATCCGGTTCCGGCACAGAAAATCCCGGAATATGCGCTTGCGCCATCACTTCGTTAGTCTGTTGCGCTAAAATCATGGAATAAATGCCATGTT
>OLSN01000626.1_pt1 | contig 36830 bp, 59 predicted proteins | sample 1672411 | NCBI WGS metagenome assembly OLSN01 (sample SAMEA3136683, study PRJEB25190) | human gut metagenome | biome: human gut; feature: human-associated habitat; material: faeces | place: Austria | collected 2013 | reverse complement strand
CCCACCGAGACGCCCGAGGAGCGCTTCGCCGAGCTGCAGGAAGCCACCGGGGCCTATCTGTCCGAAGAAGACGAGGCGCTGCTTGCGCGGGCGTTCGCGTTCGCCGCCGCCGCGCCGGTCGCGGCCCTCGCGAAGGCCTCGGCCTTGCCAGCCGCAGCCGATGCGTTGGATGCGCTCGCCGCCGCCGCGTCGGCCTTGCCCTCTACGGCCTTCAGCGCGGCAGCGTCGACCTCTGCGGAGAACGTGTAGCTCTCAAGCTTCAGGCCGCTTCCCGCGAAGTACGCGTGGCCACCGCCGCCGCTGCCCTCGGCGCTTCCGCTGCTGCTGGTCTTGGTGCTCGTCTCGCTGCCGACCTCGTATTTGTACGTGGCCACGCCGCGGGACACCTGCACGATCTTCTTCACGACAGTGGCCGACACCGTGCGCCCGTGCGCGTTGTCGCGGGCGGAAATCACGTCGCCCACGTCCACGTCTATGTCGTCGTGCGCGTCGACCTCAACGCTGCCCTTGGTCTGGTACTCCTTGAGCTTCTTCTTGCCCTCTTTCTCCAGCTTGTCCGCGTCGGCGTTGCTGTAGTCGTAGAGGGCGCAAATCTCGTCGACGCCGAAGAACGTCTGCGTGTGCGACACGTTGCCAGTCTCGTCGGCATAGAAGTGGACTACCGCGCGGTTTTCAAGCTCGCCCGTGCCAGCGCAAACCAAGTGGTTGACGCAGCGGTGAACCGAGGTCAACGTGAAGTCGAGCAGGTCTGAATCGACCTTGTTCGCGTAGTCGACCAAGGGCGGCAGCGAGATTTCGACCTTGCCGCCCTTACGGCGCATGGCGACCTTGCGGCCGTTGGCCTTCGCCATGGCTTTCAGGCCGCTGTAGCCGTCCACGAAGCGGTCGAAGGTGTAACTCACCGACGTATCGTCGGAAGCGGCGGAGAACAGTTCAGACAGCCCCATGCGCTCGATGAGCGCCGCGAGCGCATCGCCAGCCTTGCCGCTGACGGAGAGGTATCCGCTTCCCGAATCGGGGAGCAGGCGCTTGCCCGCAAGGATGCCGTGCCAGGTGCGGCCCCTGCACAGAATCGAACCAGATGCTTCCCTGCCAGCCTCGTAGCTCGCCTGGTCGACAACCCCGCCATACTCGGTGCCGTCGATGAACACGAATTGGCCCTCCTCGGGGGCCTCGCCCGCGCGGGCCTCCAATTTCAGCGCGTTCTCGTCGCTGCCGAAAGCTATGTCAAGCTCGAATTCCTCGATTTCGCGGATATCGCCGACCGCTGAATCATGCACCACTAAGACCATGCTGGCTCACCTTCCTCCTGGTACAGAGTCAAGTCGAAGCCGAAGCTGTTGTCCCACGAGATTTCAGACGTGCCGACGGGCACGCGCTCGAAGATGTACTCGCCAGAGCCCGCTCCGTTGCCGCGGTGCGCCTTGCCGAATGCGTCGATTCGAGTGCCGTCCGACAAGACCTCTGTCACCGTGCGGCGCAGCGGGTCGATTTCAACGCGCCCGCCTTCTGGCACCGTCACGTCGACCTGGTAGAGATTGCCCGCGAGCCTGATGGCGGGGTTGATCGCCGGCCCGTACACGATGAACTTCGCTGGGCTGTCGGTATGCCCCGGGTTCGTGGCGTATGCCTGCGGCGGCGTTGCCCCGAGGTCGTACGGGAGGTCGTAGGGAAGGTCGAGGTATTCGAAATCAGCCGACCAGCTCACTTGCGAGAAGGCCGTCGTGGATTCCCTGCGCCATACGCCGTCGAGCAGAACCAATGTAAGCTTCGCCATGAAGAAGCCAGGCCCGATGCCGTCGACCTCGGAGGACACCACGAAGCAGCGCTGGAACCAGCCCTCGACGCGCAAGGTTCCTGGCATTCCCTTCTGCATGTCCGCGTCGGCGCATCGGCGGAAAGCGTCCGCCTGCGCCATGTCCGCGAAGAAGGCCTTGAACGAAACCTTGCGGGCACCGCGCGAGGCCGTGGCCAGTGCGCGATACCCGATTTTGTAGTCCCATTCACGGCTGAATAGGTCGTTCGGCCTGCCGACGTACACGCCAGAATTGAGCGCGACCGATACCCCCGCGCTAGATTCGTAGCGAATATCAAGCATACGCAACCGCCTTTCTCGCCTTGCGCCCGAACTCCGATTCGCCCATCACGGGCGTGAACTCCGCGATAATCACGGGGAGGTTTTCGGCCAGCCAGCGAATCACAGCCGACTCGCCTTCTGCCATTCCACCGCTTCCCTTCACCGTCACCGTGGCCGCGTCAGCCACCGCTTGCGTCGCCGAGATGCCCTCCATCACGGAAGCCATGGCATCCGCAGGCTCGTCCGCAAGCTCCGCGATGCCCTCGGCGAGGCCGTGCACGATTGCGCGGCCGCTGTAAGGCGTCCATCCGCGGCCGCTGAACGGCCCTCGCTTCGCGGGCGAATGCGGCAAGTAGCTCGCTATCGTGCTCAAAACGCCCTCGATGGCGCTTCCCGCGGCCCCGATCATTCCCGTGATGCCGTCGATTACGCCCTGGATAATCGCCTGGCCAGCCGATTGCGCCTGGCCCACGATTCCCATCAGCCCGCTGATGAGGTTAGAGCCGAACGTCGAGGCCGCCTCCGCAGCCTTGCCGCCCATGCTCGAAACCCATCCACCAACGGTGCCAATCACCGATGAGAGGAAGCCCCCGACTTGCCCTGGAAGCTGCCCGAAGAAGGCGCCCACCTGGTCGACGAAGCTCTGGACGCTCGCGGGAACTCCCATGAGAAAGTTTACGAACTCGGTCACGGCGTTCACGAGCAGCGTCACGGCGTCGACCGCGAAGGTGAAGGCCGCCACCACGACTTCGAGCGCGGCCACCAAAACGTCGCCGAGGAACGTCGCCAAAGGCTCAAGCCACACCTGCGCGTCGGCCACGGCCTGGAAGAAGGCCGACAGGGCCTCGCCAGCCGCCTCAAGCACGGGCATGAGGTATTCGCCCGCTTGGTCTGCCAGATGCCCGATGAAGCCCGCCACGGTGTCTATGACGGTCGCAGCGGCCTCCATGGCCGAGGTTTCGTCGAAGCTCTCCATCAGCTGCGAGATTCCGTCAGCCGCCTTCGCGCCGAATTCGGCTATGCCCGAAAGCGCGTTGCCCACCGCGTCGGCCAGGCCGCTGCCCTGGAATGTCTCTACAGCGCCGTCAAGGGCGCTCTGCGCCTCTTGCGGCAGCATGTCGTGGAACGTCTGCGCCGCCGTCATGAACGTGTCTTGCAGCGCCTGAGCGGCCACCGGGCCGACTTCCGCCACGATGCCAGGCACGCTGCCGAGCAGCGTCCCGAGGATGATGGCGACGCGCGGCACCACGTTTTCGGCGGCGGTTTCGAAGCTCTCGACGAGGTTGTCGGTGAGCTGTGCCATGTCGGCGCCGGAATCGCCCAGGCCCGTAAGCCAGTTCTCCCAGGCCGCCTTCATCATGTTCACGGAGCCCTCGATGGTGGTGGCGGCCTCGCGGGCCGTTGTGCCGCCGATTTGCATCGACTCCTGCATGACGTGGATTGCCGCGACGATGTTGTCGAAGCTCAGCGAGCTTTCGTCGACCGTCACGCCAAGCTTCTTTTGGACGTCCGTCATCTTCGACGCGTCGGAGATGAGCCGCTGCATCTCTTCCTTGGTGCCGCCATAGCCCAGCTTGAGGTTGTCGAGCATGGTGTAGTTTTGCTTCGCGAAGCCCTGGTAAGCCCACTGGATCGACTCCATGTCGGTGCCGAACGTGTTCGCGTTGTCCGACATGTCAACCATCGCCATCTCGGCGTAGTTCGCGGCCGCCACGGTATCGTTGCCAAGTGAAGTGATGAGCGCGGCGCTGAAGCCCGTGACCTGCTCCATGTATTGGTTCGCCGACATTCCGGCGTTCTTGTAGGCGTTGGCGGCGTTCTGCAGCACCATGTTCTGCGACTGCTCGAGCACACCCCATTTCTCGGCCACCGCGTCGACCGCGTTGCCCGTGAGCTCGGCGTACTCATCGAGGCTCTTGCCCATATTGCCGAACAGCTTCTGGATGCCGCCGACGTTCTGTTCGTACGCCCCGTAGGCGTCGAGCGATGATTTCGTTATCGCGCCCGTGGCCGCCGTCACTGCGGCGACGCCCGCAGCCACGCCCTTCGCCGCGACGCTTGCCGCTTTGCCGAACGTGTCGGTTACCTTGCCGGCGAGGTTGCCTATCTTCGACGACGCCTGGTCGTCGACGCCGATTTTGACCATGAGGTCGAGCAGGTCCATCAAACCACCTCCAAGCCCGCCCTTTCGATTACATCGGCCGCGATTTGCTCGGCGCTGCGCCCGTCAACGGGCCTGCGCGACGATTCGACGATTTCCCCCCACGATTGCCTCATGTATTTGCCTTGCGGCGTCAGAGCCGCCTGCTCGCTCATGTACAGGCGCCACGACCGCTCCTCGTCCTCGCGCTTGGCCCTGGCCTTGGCGTAGCAAAGGAAAGGGCGAGCACGCCGAGGCCCGACGTACTCGCCCAAGCAGAGCCATATGAGAGACGGGTCGCGCGCCGCTAGGCTAAAAAACCCGCGAACAGCTGGCGAAGCTCGCCGTCCTTGGCGAGCGCCGCCTTGAGCGCCGCCACGTCGGAAACGACCTTCGCCGCGTTGCTGCACGCCTCGTATTCCTCGACGGTCAGACCGTCGACGGCGGCCAGCACCTTGTACAGGTCGCCCACGTTCTCCTTGAGCATGCGCGGAATGCACTTCGACACCAGGCCCGCCGCCCATTCGAGGGCGTCAGCCTGCTTGGCGCCCTTGGCCTTCGGCTTCGAGCGGTACGCGGCGATTTCCTTCACCAGGTCCTCGCCGATGCCGCCCTGCATGACGTGCTCGGCCGCCTCGCCGATGAGCGCGAGCGACTGCATGAGCTGCTCGGCCGTGAGTTCGTTGAATTTCATGCGATTTCCCTTTCGATCTAAGCCGCGTCGGCGGTTCCCTGCTTCACGTAAATCTCGAACGGCACCTTGTCCGGGTCCTCCATGGAGTAGTGCGCCGTGTACTCGAAGGCGAACTGGCCTTTGGCCTTGTCAGAAGTCTGGATTTGGAAGCCGCCCGTCGAAAACGAGTTCAGCATGTGGATGGCGATGAAGCCCGCCTTACCCGTGCTGCCGTCCTGGTTGACTTCCGAGTAGTCGCCGATAATCCACAGATCTTCGAAGTCGCCATCCGCAAGGTCGTTGCGCGGCGTGACCTTGTCGCCGGCCACGTCGGCCGCGCCCACGAGCGAGCCGGCCGCGTCGACCGTCACCGAGATGAACGTGCCCGAGGCCTTGGCCTCCCACGAGTCGAGCTTCTTCAGCTCCTTCATGTTGTTCGGGCAGTTGTCGATGTCCTCGCCGAAGTCTGTGAAGCTCGGCGTGGCCGTGAAGTTGATGCCGCCGGACGTAGCGCCGATGATGTCGGACTTCGCCACCTCGCCGCTCGTCGGCGTGAAGTTCTTCGCGAGGATGCCCGCGTTCATCTGGATGTGCTTGAACATGTCCTGCGGCAGCTGGCTGTATTTCATGCGTGCCCCCTTAATAGGCAGTAAGGAATTCCACTGAAAGGTTGATGTAGCGCCGCTTGACGGCGTTGTCGCCCGAATCCACGGGCTGGCTGAACGGCTGGCCGCGCTTGACCCAAACCAGGCCCTCGTCGCACGGCAGGCACTTCCCGCCGATGCCCAGGGCCTCGCCTATCTCGCGCGCCTTGGCGTTTGGCTTGGCCTCGCTCGTCGTGCGGTACCAAATCGAAAGGTCGCACGCCTGCTCGCCATCGCCCCACATGCCCGTGGCGAGCGTGTAGGTGATGTAAGGCTCGGTCGCATCGTCGGGGACGGCGGTTGCCGCGTAGGCTGGGATGCCGAACGACCCCGCCCACGCCTGGAAGGCGGCCTCCTTATTCATTCGGCACCTCCCAGGCCTCGGCCTGGCATTGGTTGAACTGGAAGCTCACCATGCTGGGCGTCTTGCCGTCCTCGGCGTTCGAGGTGACGCGGAAGGCCTGGCCGTCGCTCTTGCGCGTGAACACGTCGTGGAACCCGAGCGGGGCCTTGGTCGTCACCGTGTACAGGCTCGTTACGCCCTCCTTCTCGGCGATTCGGGCCTGCGTGCTGTCGTCGTGGACGATGGCCGCCTCGAACGGCGCGGAAGGCGCCCAGACCGTCGCGAAGCCGCCCTCGCCGTCGGAAACGCGGCGCTGCTCGAGCAGCTCGCACGGCACCATCATGTCTTCCCAAAGGCTCACAGCTTCCTCCATCGGTTGAGTTCGGAGCGGAACGCGTCGCACCACGTCAAACAGCCTTGAGAGCCGCCCTGCGACCCGTTGCCGCTTGCTTTTGTGTAGGTATAGCCCCCGAAGCTTTCAGACTGATACGGGCTTTCTGCGGCCTTGCCGTACTTCTCCCACCAGATCCCTATCCGGTCGGCTAGGTCTTGCACGGCCATCGGCACGGCGAGGGCCTGTACCTCGCCCTCGAAGTCCTCATCAACCATGTCGTAGGCGGGCCACTGGTGCAGGCCGTCGTTCATCACGCTGCCCGAGACGAGGAAGTACTGCCCGTCGAGCAGCCAGCCGTCGGGCAGCGTCAATGCGCCGCCCTCGACTTGGAAGAAGCCCGTCAGGCGCTTGCCCGGCACCTCGAACCAGTTGTTGAGGTTTCGCAATACTTCCTCAAGCATGGCTAACCCAGCTTCGCGGCGGTGCCGATGCCCTTGAGAACGCCCGCCTTGAGCGTGTTCTTGAGGACGACGCCCGCGACAAGCTCGACTTCGCCGGTCTTCACCGCGCCGGGGTCGGACATGTTGGGCATGAACGACTGGATCACTCCGGTGCCCGTGGGGGCGATGCCGTGGAAGCCGTCCAGGCCAAGGGAAACCGCGTAGATGTCGGACTTGCCGAGCGCGGATGCCGTGGCCGCGGTGTCCTCGATGGCGTCAACCGACTTGGTGCCGTTGTAGTACTTACCCAAATCGACCATCGGCACGCCGTTGTACGTCTCGATGAAGCGGCCCGCGTCGGTCTTGGTGCGCTCGTAATAGCCGGCGCGGCGGGCGATGCCGCGGAACTTTGTGAGCATCTTGCCGTTCATCATCAGCATGTTCGCGCCGTCAACCTGCGAGAGCAGGTAGTCGATTTCGTCGAGGAACGCCTGGGCGTTCTCGGTCATCTTGTCGGCGGTGGACACGTCCACGGAGGATTCGAGCTCGTTCGAGGTGCCCGAGAGCAGCTTCGCCAGGCCGTCGAACGTGCCGTCGGGCTTGCCGGCCGAAGCGGTGCCCGCCGCCTTGCCGTTGATGGCGAAGTAGTGGAATTCGTTGGAGGTCGCCTTGATTTTCTGCTCAAGCTGGAAGGCCAGCTCGTCAACCGCGCCGGAGGTGTTCTGCAACACGCGGTCGACGGAGAACGAGCCGCCCATGATGATGGCGTTGGCGTTCTTCTTCTCGCGTTTGGCCTCGTTCGCGGTGTACTCGCTGTTGATGGCGCGAACGCCAGCCATAGCGGGTGTCTTGAGCTGCACGTAGCCATAGGCCAGCGTGGAGCCGCCCGTGCCGGGGGAAATGGCGTTGTCGAACGTCATTCGGTCGAGCAGCAGCGAGGAGCGCTGGAACGTGTCGATTACGTTCTGGTCAACGTGGTCGGCCATGCCGACTTTGGCTTCTTCAAGCGTGATAGCCATTCTTTAGCCTTTCTGTTCGTAGCGCTCGTGCAATGCGTCGCGCAGGTTCTTGGGGGCCGCAGTGCCGCCGTCGCCCGCAGGCGGCTTGGCGACGCTCGCGCCCTCGGTCGTAACTATCGGGATGAACTCCTTGAAGTCGGCCTTGATGCCCTCGACGAGCTTTTTGGCGTTCTCGATCGCGCCGTCCTTGACGGTGACGCCCGACAGGTCGGAAATCTTCAGAACCGCATCGATGCGCTTCTCGTCAACGCCCGCCTCCTTGATAAGCTCGCGGTACTTCGCTCGCTTGTCGGCCTCGGACTTCTCGGCCTCGATGCCCGCCTTGTACTCCTCGAACGCCTTCTTCTCGGCGTCGTACTTGGCCTTGTACTCGTCCGTGGGCTCGGGGTCTTTCGGCTTCGGGTCGGTAGCCGGTTTGGCTTCCACCTTGGCTTTCCACTCGTCGCGCTGCTGCTTCAGCGCGTCGGTGGACTCGGTGTGCTCCTCGATGATTTGGTCGATCTTCTCGTCTTCGATGCCCATTGCCTTGAGCATCTTGCGGGTGAGTGCCATCCCTGTTTCTCCTTTGCTTCGGAATTTCGCCCATTGCCTCGGGCTTGCCAGCCGTTCCTCGCTGGCCGATGGCACTAGTTTGCGCTTTGGGTCACAGGTCGCTTAAAAACAGAAAAAGCGGCCGTAATGGCCGCTTTTTATATCGATTTCGGGGGATTTTTAACGTTTTGCCGCTGATTTTCGCGCTCAAACTTAAAAACTGGAACGTTTTAACTCTTACGAGCCGCCCAGGTTCTTCTTGAGGATTGCGCGGTAGGCGCCCTTGTGGCCCGACGCCGCAGGGCGCAGATACGGCTGCGCTTTCATATGGCGCGTACCCAATTCAACGTAAGGCCCATATTCTACGTTGGTTCCGATGTAGACGGCCTTCTCGCTCGCCCTCACGACGTGCGTAATACTGTTGCGCAATCTGCCAGTATCGACGGGGCACGCCTTCTTCGCGTATCCCTCGGCGACCTGGCCGATCTCCTCAAGACCCTTTGTTAGAGCCTGGTTGAACATGCGCGCCCACTGCTCGCGGTTGTCTTGGTTGACGGTGACGCCCATTCTGACCCCTCCTTATAAGCGCATGGCCGGGTAGCTCCCGGCCATGGTTGCCCGCCGTCCAAACCGAACGTATCGCGAATGGCTTCGACTTCCCGCGTGGCAAGGGTTGCGGTCCCTTTGCCTCGAACCGCGCGGGCTCTGGGGGCATTGTGGCGCATCGGTCACAGCAAAGGAAAAGCCCGCCGAAGCGGGCCTTGAATTACTTGCGGGCAATCGAAATCTCGTAGCATTTCACCGACATGTCATTCCGATTAGGCTTGTTCTTATCAACCCATAACCAAAATTCCTTATCCACGCCGTGCTTCTGGGGAATCATCCACATTGCGAGTACGAACGCCTCGTGAGCGTCTTCGAGAGATGCCGCGTAAGCTTCAAGCTTTTCCGAGAATTCGCTTTTTCTCATTCGATGCGCTCCTTGTCGATGATTCGATACTCGTTGAAATCCCCAACCAGGAACGAGTACAAATAGGCCCCATCATCCTGGTCTACGATTTGCTGGCTGATTGTCTGCCCCTCATGCAGACTTGCATAATTCGCGTTGATTGCCGACATGACGGAAGCATACTCCTTCTTCGGGAGCCTAACTTCGGGAAACGCCTTGTCCAAATCGAGATTCGCCGCGCCGAGTGATTTGGATTGCGCTTCAACCCTGTAATTGCCCTGGGGTTTGGGCGCGAGCTCATTTTTCCATTCCTCGTACGTCATGCCCTCTGGCAGATTGCTCCACCGCTCCGCGTCGTCCGTCTCGAAGCCCTCCACGGCCGCAATCACGGTGCATCGGCAGTTGCAAATCTCGGCGTACCTTGCCGTGGGGTCGCCTGGGTAGCGGCACCCGTTCGAGAACTTGGCTTTCTCGTCGTTGTCGATTCTCTCCCCGTCGAGCTGCCTGTGGCTGTGGCGCGTTCGGCTGTCGAGCGTCGACACCCATTCCTTCTTGAGCTTGATGCCCATGCCCTTCGCCCGCTCGTAGCTCACCATGCGCCCAGCGCATTCGGCGCCGGTGACCGCAGTCCTTGCCGTGCGCATCGCCGTTGCGATGTTGCTGCCCGTGACGTTCTGCACGCGCCGTGCGATTTTCGGAATTGACTCGCCCAAAAGAACGCCCTGCGTCAGCTGCGAGGAGACGAGCTTGCGGTTCCACGCAACGTCCTTCGCAACGTCGACGGCTGGCAGCAGCGCCTCGCCAGCCGTGAGCATGTGCTGCACCGTGTCGGGATCGACCAAATCGAACCCCACCGCAAGGCCCGTCTCCTTGCACACCCAGAACGCCGAATAGTTCGCATTCTCGGCGTACACCTCGGGCAGCTTGCCGCCCAGCGCCGCCATCGCCACTTGGTTTGCCTCGGTCATTGCCTGCGAAACCTGGTCGAGCGTGCTCGAAAGCTGCTTTGAGCGCAGGATTTGCCCCGAGCGCCAAGCCTTGTACTCGGCCTTGGTCATCTCGCCCTTTTCCACGAGCTCTCGGCGCTTGGCGTCCTCCTTCTCGAAGCGCTTCAGGAACTTCGCAAGCGCTTCCTGGGCGTCGGCCTGGGCCTGCTGGTAGACTTCCCACACTTCGGCCTGGAACTCGGCTATCTTGCGTTCTGCGTAGTCGTGGGCCTGGTCGCTCATGGGCTATTCCTCGGGTTCCTGCTCGCCATCGCCGTGCTGTTGGGCGTTCTGCTGCAACGCTGGCGGCAGCATCGCCATCTTGTCGGCCGCCTCGGCGTCCTTGCGCTTGAGGATTTCGGCCACCTCGTCGGGAGTGATGTTCGGCAGCTTGCGCAAAACCGTCTCGTCGTCGAGGTATTCGGCCTCGCTCAATACGATTTCCACCTGCTCTTTGAGGTTGGAGACGCGGTTGCGGGTGAATATGGGCGTGTCCTCGATGTCCTGCAGGGCCAGGATGTCCATGATGCCCTCGCGCATATGGCGCTCGAACTCGTCGGCCTCCTCGTCCATGGGCTGGTACGCCGCGTCGATGTGGTCGTTGGTCGCTCCGGCGGCCACGGTGTGCACGTCCAAGGCGCCGAAGTCCTCGTACATGTCCGCCTTGATCGCATCGAGCACGGCCTTTCGCGCGGCATACGGAACCTCTTGCGTGTACGGCGAAATCCTGCCGCCGTCCTCGGTGTTGGCGTTGGCTATATGCGTGAGCTTCAGGCGGTCGCGGTACTTCTGCAAGTCCTCGTCTGACATGCCGCCCGCGTTCTCCACGATCCAATACACCTGGGCGCAGTCCTGCACGTCGTTGCACAGGCCGCTCTTGATCAAGTCGTATGCGTCGATGGCCTCGCGCAGGCCCACGAGCGTTGACTGGTGGGCGTCGCTGCTCCAAATCGGGATGATTGGCAGGCGGCTGTAGTTCTCGGCGTCAACGGCCAATTTCAGGCCGTCTGCGGGCACCTCGGCGTATGTGGCCTTGTACGGGCGCTTGCCCGCATCAGACATGCGCAGCTCGCTATCCCCGTCGGCCGTGAACTCGGTGTATCCGTCCTGCTCGTACAGAACCGCGTTGAGCGGATGGTACGGGTCGAGCCTCCAGAAGCGGATGCCCGCCATGAGCGCGCCCGTCGTCTCGTCCCAGATGGGGCAGAACTCGGCGGCGCTGAACACGTCGATGTGGTCGAGGTTCCAGAACGGGAACGCCACGCCGTGGATGAGAGCGTAGATGCCTATCTGCTTCACGGCGTCGTCGAAGCGGTCGCCAAGCTTGGCCTTGGTGGTGTCTTTCCCGCCCTCGCCCACGTCAACGAACGAGACGCCATTGCCCAGGCTGTACATGCAGCGCTGCACGTTCAGGCGCTTGAACAGGTTGCTCGCCAGGCGCAGCTTGGACGCGGTGAAGTCCTTGAGCTGCGAGCCGTCCAGGCCGTAGAGCACGGCGCTGAACTTGGCGATCGTCTCGTTGCGCTGGCGGAAATAGCTGTCGGCGCTGCGGGCGTTCTTGTACATCTCGCTGGCCCGGTGGCGCTCGATGCACTCCTTGACGAACCCGGGCGTGCCGCCGTTCGCCTGCAGTTCCGCGAATGTGACTATGGTCGATGCCGTCATCTGACGCCCCTTTCGAACGGCGATACGTATTTCTCTGCGGGCTTCCACATGCGCAGGGTCGCCACGCCGTAGCGCAGCGCGTCCATAAGGTGGTCGTTCTCCTTCACGGGCTTGTCGCCGTTGCTGGCAGAATCCCATACGTAGCCCGCGAATTCCTTCTTCAGCTCGGGCAAATCGTCTGCGTATTTGACGATGCCCTGCGCCATGCACGAGGCCGTCTCGCGTATGCCGTCCTCGACGGCGTTGCGGGCCTTGCGCACCACGAAGCCACCTCGGCGCATGGCGGCGTGGAAGCTCGTCGCGCTGGGGTCGATTATGAACGGGGTGTCCTGCGGCAAATCGCCCAGGAACGCGCGCATGTCCGCCACGTAGTCGGCGTCGGTCTTCTGGTGGCCCGTGTCGCGCCCGCTGTAGCGGTACTCCCTCACGACGTGCCACACGCCGTCCGCATAGGCCCACAGCAGCGCCGCGAAGGCGTTCTGGGTGCCGTAGTCGCACGACACGGCCCACCTGTCGGCCTCGCCCGCATAGCGCGGCTCCTCGGCGTCGTGGGCGTCTGGGTACACAAGGCCCTCGGCCTGCGTCCAAAGCCCCTTGATGTAGCGGTCGTAGTAGACCGTACCCGCGTAGTCCGCCTCAAGCTGGCGCACGACCTCTGGCAGCAGAGCCCCGTCCCAGATGGTGTAGTCCTGGCGGTATATGTCGATGCCGTTGGAGTCGAGGAACGCCTTGAACCAGTGGTTGGGGCTGTCGGGGTTGCACGTGCCGTCGAAGTGGCTGTGCGGGCAGCGCAGGCGGCTTTTCAGCATCTGGAACACGGGCTCCGCCCACGTGGTCACCTCGTCGCCGTACACCCACTCGAACGTGGCGCCCTGAATCTTCGAAACGCTGTTGGACTTGTCGGCCCCCAGGCAGTACACCTTCTTGCCGAAGATGACGGCCGTATTGTCCGCGCGGATATTCCCCACCACGTCCTCGGTGTACAGCGAGCGCATGGGCTCCAGGATGTTGCGCTCCAAAGTCGAACGCGTGTTTCCGATCATCACGAGAAGCCCTTCGCCCTTGGCCGCCATGATGCGCTGGGGAATGGTCACGGCTATGTCCACGTAAGATTTGCCGCTGCCCGTGGCCCCGCACTTGACGTTCCAGCGGTGCGTGCAGCTCTTTAGGTATTCGGATTGCATTCTGGTAAGCATGGGCTACTCTATCGCGCTCTGCACCGACGACACGAGCTCTTTGGCGGCCTTGAGCACGGCCGTGTCGGTGTCGTCCTGCTTGGGGCGGTCTCTCCACAGCTCGGGCTGCCTGTTCTTCAGCCAGTAGATCATCGCCGTGGTGTCTGGCGGCAACGTCTCCTCGATTACCTCGGTCAAGGTCACCTTGCGGCCGTCGCTGTCCAGCACGTCGCGCTTCTTCTTGGTCACGCGCTTAACTTTGCCGCATGCCTTGGCGTACAGGCTCTCGACTACCGCCTCGTCGGCCTTCCCCTTGCACTCGTTTAAGGCCTGCAAGAATTCGGGGTGCGCCTTCTTCCAGTTGTAGACAGTGCGGACGCTCACGCCGAATGCCCCGGCGATTTCCTCGTCCGAGCAGCCCCGACGCGCCAAAGAAGCGCCCCAGGGCACGTGCGCCTTGGGGTCGTATCTGGTGGGTTGCCCCCTATGTTTTCTTTCATCTGCCATGCCCACAGTATGCCGCTCGGGTCACGGCAAAGAAAAAGCCCCGCGTGATTGCGGAGCCGTGACATGCTGGGTGGGAGCCAGCGCTTGAATTATGCCATCGCGCGTGATACAATGGTTTTGCTTCGCCGGGGCCTGGTTTTATCCAAGCCCCCTTTTTCTTTTAGTCCTTCAAGGTTTCGATGATGGTTTCGAGCTTGCGCTTCCATGCCTCGGGGTCGCTTTCCAATCCCTTCAGCTCTTCGAGATGCAGCACGAGCATCTTCTTGAAGGTTTCGAACTCTTGGTTGTTCATTTCCTCTTGCCTCTCGTCCATGGCTCGGGCCTTTCCCTTGCCTCTGGCTATATTATACTATATAACACCAGGCAAGTATATAGTTTACTATACGTTTTCTCGAATTTCTTTCCGCACAAGCCGCTTGATTTCAGCGTTCACGTTCCCGCATTCCTCCAGGTACCGTACCACATCCGCGTCGGTCTCGTTGTTGCACCTGCACACGAACGTTCGCATGTGGTTCTTGATGTATTTGGTGGTCGCCTTGACCCTTGCCGCAGTCACCATGCCCGCCTCCTTTGACGTTGTGTATAGTATACCATATAGAAGCAGGCATAAGTAAAGCCCTCCGAAGAGGGCTTGTGGCTTATTTCTTCGACACTGCGGCGTACACGGCGACCGACGCCAGCATCACGACATACTTTATCACGATGTTGGCCCCGATGGTCGCGACGAGCGTTTCCGGCGGCACGGTGAGGCCGAATGCGATGCAGCACATGATAATGGTGTCAATGGGGATTGACACTACATTGGAGCACAGCGCAGCTTTCACGTGGCTGCCCCGTCCGCCCTTCCATACCTTGTGGAAGATTCGGCCGTCGATGTTCTCGCCGATGAATTGGCCGCATACCGAACCCGCCACAATGAGCAGGCCGGGGAGCAGCACCATGCCGAATTCGACTTGCTCGCCCGTCGATGGGTCGAACGGGAGCCATGCGGCGAACGCGAACAGCGCGAACATAGCCGCGTTGCACACCGCCGACAGGGCTACGGCTGCGTTTGAAGCCTTCAGGCCTGCGCGGCGGTGCAGCGCGTCGCGCAGGATGAATGTCACGGGATACAGCAGCGTTCCCGCATCCATCACGATTCCGAGCGGGGCCACCATGCGCAATGACATGATGTTGGCCGTCATGGTTGCTGCGACGAACGCAGTCGCCAGGTACATTGCGGCGCGGCCCGTCGCGAGGTTGTCCATGCTTCTTTTCACTCTATTCGTCTCCATTTCTCGTAATAGCGTTTCTGCATTTCCATCGCGTCGAGGTAGCTCGCGACGAACACGTCATCACGGTTGGTCTTGGAGAACGAACGGGCTACTTTTCGCTCGCCGACCTTCCCGTAGATGGCTTGTTGCGCCCACGACGACGAATCCACGTAGTCGAACGGCACGCGGTCGAGCACCGCCTTGCGGGTCATGCCCAGGCAATGCACCCTGCACCCATGCCGCTTTGCCTCTTTGAGGAACATCGGGTACTGCTCGTCCCTTATGTCCTCGTTCTTGAAGCCGGTTATGGCGATTACGCGCCCGGCATGGGACGCGCACATGTCTTTGAAGTCTTTGATTCCCCTGTTCTTGTGCCACACGGGGATGATTTTCTCGGGATGGCCCGATTCGCGTTCAAGAATCGAGCGCAGTTCGAGCACCTTGGGATAGCCTATGACGTTGTCCACGTCCATCTCGAAATATCCCACCACGTTCGGGCGGTCGAACTCGCGGATGAAGGCGGCGTACGCGTGCGTGTACTCGTCCCACTTGACCTTCGTGCCCTTCTGGAACGAATGCGCGCCGCTGTCTATCATCACGAGGTCGCTCATGTCGCGGACAGCGACGGCGAATTCCACGTCGTTGCGCAGGTAGTAGTAGCTCATGAGGTTCCACAGCAGGGGGGAGTCGCTGATGCCGTTCTGAATGGCCCTGAAGCGGGCCATGTTGTTCTTGCACGCGACCTTCTGCGCCCCCTCCTTCGAGGCTTGACAGCATTATTCTCATGGCAATCTTCGAGCTTCCATCGTCCCCCCCCCCGAAAGGAATATCCTCATACCTGCTTGAAGCGTTCCGCGCTGTCTACATGACCGCAGGAGGGGCAGCACAGCTTCTTCTTCCCGGGCTCGTCGTAGCTTTCCTCGGTCAGCTCGTCCACGCCGTCGTCCCAGTCGATTTGCATGTCGTCGAACCCATACGCGGCCATGTCCATCGCCTGAAGCTCCCCGAGTTCTTCATCGAGCTTGGCGAAGTCCCAGCCCGTGTTCATCGTGAGCTTGTTGTGCACGATGCCGTACGCGCGGCGCTGCTCGTCGCTCAGGTGGTCGAGGCGCACCACGGGCACAACATCGAGGCCCAGCTTCTTCGCCGCCATCACGCGGCCGTGGCCCTCGATTATCTCGGGGCCGTCGGGGCCGTCCCACACGGCCACGGGGTCGTTGAAGCCAAACTCCCCGATGCTCTCGCATATCTGGTCGATCTGCTCGTTGGTGTGGATTTTCGCGTTGCGCGCGTACGGTATGAGCGATTCGGTGGGAACCTCTTCCACCGTCAACTCGGGCTGCTGCTTCATGGCCGCTCCCTTCCTGCGTTTTACCTGATAGGTATATTTTCGCAGGGCGGTCACAGGCGAGCCGAATCATCCAAGCCGCTTCGCCCTGTACTTCTCGGCCGCCGCGCTTATGTCGGCCAGCACCACGTCGTAGGGCTTGCCCGTCAGCCGCGCGAGAACCTGCGTCGCGTAGCGGCCCTCGGCCCTGGCGCTCCCCCGGCTGTCATAGCTGAATCCCATGCTCGACGCCTCAAGCCTCTCGCACATGTCCATGCGCTGCGCCAGCAGCTCTATGGCCTCCCAATAGCTCATTGCCTTCCCCAATCTCTCGGTTGGTGGAATTATATCGGCTCTGGCCTGGGGTTTTGTTAACGGAGCGTTTCAAGATGCCGCCAAACTCGGGGTGCTGTTTCCCGAATCGTAAAGTTGAGCGGGCCATTACGGTCGGCAAACGGCCCGAAAAAAAACGACGCCCCCGGGCATGAGCGAACCCGGGGGCCAGGAAGGGAACCGCTCTCGCATCGCGGCTCCCCCTCATTATCGCAGACGTGTCACAGCCCAGCGCACGCGCTTTCCGCGTATCTGCTTGCCTCCTCCTGTCTGTCCTCTTCGCCGTTGACCGTGCGCCCGTTCTCGCGCGGCTCCATGACAGCGGAAGTGCCGGCCATGCGGTAGTCGCTACTGTGCGTCATTCGCGGCCTCCTTCGCAAGCTCGGCGGCCATGTCGTAATACTTCCTCGCGTTGAGCGTCGCCTCGCAAGCTGCGTCGATGGACATGCCGGCAGTTGCGCCGCCTTTGTCGTGCAGCGCCACGAGAAACCCGATCACCCCAACAATATCGTAGTGGATTGCACGCAAAAGAGCGGTTGTCTCCGTCATTCCGTTTCCTCCTTCGCCTTGGGGTCATCGAACCATTTATCTAGAGCGTTGTTGCACTTTTTGCAAATCTGTCTCTTGTAGCTCCATGTATATTCGCCAAATAATGGCTTTCTAATTTTGAGGAAGTAAATGTCGCCCCATCCCAGGTACTTACCGCACCTGTCGCACTTGTAGACCCTCATTCACCTGCCGCCTTCCTGAAGACGTAGCTGTTGCGCCCCTGCGCCCCTACCGCTTCCACGACGTGAACCCTGTCGGCGCATTCCTCGCAGAGGTCGAGGCATTCGACCCCGTAATACGGCTCGCAGAACCTGCCCTCGGTCTGCTCGGTCGTCCACACGACAGGCACGTTGACTGGCCGACGTTCGGTGAACTCGGCTCCGCAGATGTCGCACACGTACGTGTCGGGATGCTTAATCACGCTCATGCTTCCTCCTTCTTCGCCAGCTTGCGGATGCGGTCTGACCATTCGCGGCGCTTCTCGTTGCTAATCATTCCGTGCCTCCCTCGCTGTAGAAAACCTCGCGCGACGTGCGCCACGACTCGGCGCTGGCCAACATCATTTGGAGCAGCAACGCTGCGGTCGAAAGCTTCCGGAAGCTTTGCCAGCGGTCGCTGGTGTCGTACGCGACGCGCAGGTTGCCTGCGGCGTCGGGGCAAAGCACCTTGCAATGCCTCGGAAGCTGCAGCTTTTCGTGCAGCGCGTCGGCGAGCTCCCTCGGGCATACAAGCCAATTCTCGTCGCCTTCGAACGTCCTGCCGTGGCCGCTCGTGAAATCGTCCATGCATGACTTGACCTCGACGAAGCAGAACGCGCCGCGCTCGGCTGCGGCGTTCGCGTAGCCGGTTCCGCAGCGATATGCCACGAAATCGACCCTGTGGGCTTCGTCGACCCACACCTCGCTCGCCACGAGGTTGAAATCTCTCCTGAGCTTCTTGAGCACCTTCGCGGAAAGCTCGGCGGTTGTCTCGCGGCGATTCTTGCAGCTAATCATTTCGACCTCCATCCTGGGTGTTCATCGTCCATGAAGCATTCGAAATAGGCCTCCGTGTTCTCGCACTCGCCACCGCACCACTTCCAGAACTCATCGATGTATGGAACACAGCGCGAACACGCGTAGGCGCGGAACGGGCCGTAAAGACCAAAGCCGCTCTCGCATACCGTCCCGTCGGCTCCTGCCGGGATTGTGTCGCCGCAGTAGGAGCGCCAATGAGCTTTCCTTGTCTTCACGGGCTTTCGCTCGCTAGTCGCCATTCCGCACCTCCTTCTTTACGGTCTCATTGAAGCTATCGCTCATGCCTACCGCGCTCCCTGCATTCCTTTATCGCCTCGCGAATCCTCGTGTAGCATTCATCGCAAGCGTCCATGGCATCGTCGCTTGAGATGCATCCGTACAAGTCCTCGTATTCAGCCGAAACGACTACCACCTTGGCGGCGTCGCCTTTGATTTCGGCTCCGCACATATCGCAGAACGTTTTCCTGCTCATCGCTGCGCCTCCTCAATGCCAGCGAGCTTCTTGGCGCGGGCGAGCATGTCGCGGCGGGCGTTCTGCCAGCATGCGCGGCCAGTCTGCCTTGAACCATTCAGACAGTCGTCGCATGACGCATTGTCTGGGCCGACGCCAAAATACTCACACGAAGGCTTCTTCGCGTCCTCTTCCAGCTTCTCCCAGCTGTCGGCTGGGTCGGGCTGAAGCGGCTCTGGCTTCTCGTGCGACAACCGCGGCGCGTCTGCGCTTGTGTATATCCCTGCACTGTTCTTGAGCCTCACGGTGCAGTAGCCCATTGAGCCGGCGTAAATCAGGTCGACCTCCAGCGGCTCGGGGTCGTCGTCGCGATACACGATGTCACCAACTCCAATCGAAACGCCATCCGCGCCAATCAATGCCGCCGTTGGCACCAGGCGGCAACGGTTCGAAGCCGTGTCTTCGGCGCGATCGTGCAAGCTGAGCGACCAACTTGCCCCGTCCCAGCGCATGCCGCACACCTTCGCGACTTCGCTCTCGAAGTACACCGCATCGAGGACATGAATCGCCGCGCCGTCCGCATCCAGCGGCAGCTTCAGGTACGCTTCGTGGTTCTCGCCGCGGTTCAATCGCTCGCGTAAGCGGGCGTTGGCCTCTTCCAAGCCTTGGATTTTCGCTTCCATCAGCGCGTTGTCTGACACAAGAGCATCAAGCTCGCCCGAAACGTCTACGGACGCCTTGCCAATCGCTTTCATCGCGGCAGCCTGCTCAGTGATGCGATTTATACGCTTTGCTGTGATGCTCATCTATTCAACCCCCGTGCTTCCGAAGCCGCTCTCGCCGCGCTCCGTCTCTTCCAATTTGGCAACCAGTCGGAATGCCGGCAGCTCGCACGGCAGGATTACCAGCTGCGCGATGCGCTCGCCCGCAAGCACGTTGCTCGGAGTGTTCCCCGCGTTGTAGAGCGGCACCTTGATTTCGCCAGTGAATCCCGCGTCGATGATTCCCACGCCGTTCGCCATGAGCAGGCCACGCCAACAAAGGCTGCTGCGGGCCGCCAGCAGGCCGACGTATCCTTCGGGGATGCTCACGCGCACGCCCGTCGACACCTTCGCGAATCGCCCGCTTCCGATGAACACGCCCTCGCTCGCGCGGAGGTCTGCGCCAGCATCGTGCTCGTGGGCGCGTGTCGGCTTCATGTCCTCGGCACATACGGTTTCGATTTCCATCGTTTCCTCCTAAGCAGTAGCGATTTCGGGAAAATGCTCGGGCTTCGCTCCTCCCGTTCGGAAGCGCAGGCATTCGCATTTCTCGCCGTTCATGAACTTGTTCCACGCCTTAATGGTGAGTGCCGCGAGTGCCTTATCGCTGTACCCCGCGTTCCTTCCGCCGACCACCGTCGCCTGCTGGATATAGACGCTGCGAATCATGGAAATTGGGTCGCTCGCGTCGAGGTTTTCGCCGCTGAATATCTTCTCGACAAAGAAGTAGAAATCCTCTGGCGAAGCTTTCTTCAGCTCGGGGAAAACCGCATAGACCGTGCTCTGGGGAACCTTGAAGGCCCTCTTCGGGAAGTTCCTCATTTCCTTGAAGTCTTCCATGACGCCCGGTTTTTCCAGATATCCAAGCGCGACCGCATTGGGTATCGATGTTGTTCGCAGCTCCCGTGAAGCACTTGTCGATTCCGAACTTGTCGATCTTGACCCGATAGCGGAGGAAGCTCGAAAGCTCATTCGCGCTCGCGTAGCCGCGAAGGCGGAGCACATCTGCGAGGCTGCGCGAGCTTCCCGTGTCGATGGTCTCTTGGGCGACCGCCGGAAGACCCGTCACGATAATCGCAATGAAGGGCTTCCCCGATTCGACGCATGCAAGCAAGCGGTGTTGGCCGTCAAGCAAAGTGCCATCCTCTGCGAACTTTATCGATTCCCCGTTGAAGTCCCAACGACCAGCCGCCATGTCATCGACGAGTTTCTTGAAATTCACCGTCTTGACGAGTCGGTTATGCGTGTTGCCTTCGAGGAATGCTTCCGCCATTTCGGGGGTAATGACCTCTGCGTTGTTCGCATTCACAGTTCGCGCCGAAAGAAGCGCCTTCAAAACATTCTCTTTGCTCATTTCTCGCCCCATCCTATTCTCGTCCCGCTCGGCGGTTCCATTCCTTCGCGGGGTTCTCCGCCGCGAAGGACGTGCTCGCCCCGCAGCTCCCGCATTTCACGATTCGGCCAGCGCCCACGTGCAGCAGCTTCGCCTCGCCGCCGCAGAACGGGCACGGCTTCAGTTCGTACATTCCAATTCCTTCCTCTCGCGCCCTGTGCGCCCAGATTTCTCTCGGGGCGGGCGCATACTCATAAAACCTACGATGCGCGGCTCAGGCGCGATTCTGCGGCTTCCTTGGGGCATTTCGCGGGCCTCGGGAATGCGGGAAGCTCGCTTGAACGCTTCCAGCCCGTCGGCTCAACCAGCCCGTCGCGGAACTCGTAAGCCTCGGGGTGCCGCGCTGCGTCGATTACGAACGCCGCGCAGGCGACGTCGTTCGCCTCCGAGTTCCACGGGCAGCCGTCGAAGCACTTCTCGTCGCCCGCGCCGCCGCAGTATTCCGCGTAGAGCATCACCAGGGTTTCGAGCTGGTCTTCGGTCAGCATGGCCGCACCTCCTTCTCGCCGCCGCCCACCTCGACGATGTAGCGGCCCATCGCGAACAGCCGTTCGTCGTTCTCGTAAAGCTCCTCGTCGAGCCTGCCTTCGAGCCATTCCCGCTCGAAGAGCTCCGAATCCCACTCCCACCTGACTTTCGCGATTCCCTTGTGCAGCATCGCGTGGCAACCGCAGGCGTTCCCGCCGCCGCACACGGCCAAAAGCGGCGGGCGCAGGATTCGCGGCCCGTTGGGCGTGTCCAATCGGAACGCGCCGCCGCCCATGCCCTTCGGCGGCTCGTGGTGGGCGTTGGCCGCGGGCCTGCCGCAGATGAAGCATCTCGCGCCGACTTCGAGCCTGTGCGCGTCGCCATTGCCCGCGTACTCCGCGCCCACGCACGGCTTGCCGAGCATCGAGAACGCCCTGACGGTGCGGCCCTTCAGCACCGCCGCCGTGTACGTCACCGACATGAGACCACCTCCGCCTTGTGGTCGCCCATGCCGAAGACCCTTCGCACGATGGCCTCGGCTGTCTCCGCGTCCCCGCCCTGCGACATGAGGCGCGCGCCGAGTTCCGATGGCGATTTGTACTGCGTGGTGAAGATGGTCGCGCGGCCCCGGCGGTACCTGTGGTCGATGAGCGCGAAGAGCTTGTCGAGCACGTCCTGCGTGGGCCTTTCCTTGCCCAGATCGTCGAGGCACAGGACCGCGCAGCCCTCCCATTTGCCCATCACGCACGCCTCGGTGCCGTCGGCCCCGTAGGTGGCGCGTACTTCGCGCAGGATGTCCCCGAAGGTGGCGAAGCGGCATCGCACGTGCGGGGCCATGACCCCCAGAAGGGCGCAGGCGGCTTCGGTCTTGCCCTCGCCCGAATCGCCGATGAACACCAGGTTCCGCGAATCGCCCTTCCAGCATTTCCGCGCCCATTCCTGGGCGCGCTTCGGCGCGACCTCGAAGGGGACGCGCTCGAAGATGGCGGGCATCCCCACGGACACGATCGCCTTGCGCTTCACCAAATCGCGCTCAATGGCGAGCTCCGCGTCGATTTCCGCCTGCCGCTCTGGCGTGACCCCGGCTCGAATCTCCTTGAGTCGTTCCACGAGGGGGTTAACCGAATCGGCTAAAGTCTGCATCGCTCGCCACCGCCTTCCTGCTGTCCCTGCGCTCCCATGTCGTGAGCGCCGACTTCCACGACTTCATGGGGTTCTTGCCCACCTTCCAGCCGTTCGAGTCGTAGTAGGCGATGAATGCGCGGGCATCGACGTGGTAGCCCCTCGCCTCGATTTCCGCCTCGACCTCTTGGAGCGTTGGACGCTTCATGCGTCCCTCTTTCTTGCTTGTATTGCTTGTATTGCTTGCTTGCTTGCATGCTTGCTTGCTTGGGTTGGAAGCTGTTTCAAATAGCTTGAAAGCTGTTTCGGACTGCTTCGAAGCTGTTGCAGATAGCTTGGAAGCTGTTTCGGACTGCTTGGAAGCTTCTTCAGAATCGCCTCCGCTGCGAGCTTTCCCGCCCTTGTTGCCGCTCTGTCGGCGGTTGTGCGAATAATCGATATCCTCGCGAAAGCTTTCGAATATGGCATTGAGCGGGAATTCAAGTTCCGGCTCGACGCCGTCAGACCCATAGGCGAGAATTGCACGCACAAGCACGACGAACTGTTCATCGGGGACTTTCTCAAGCGCCCGCGTGAACTTGTCGCACCAGGTGAATCTCATCGCCGCTCCTTAGAACGGAATCTCGTCGTCGTACATGTCGGCCTGCGGCTGATACTGCGGCTGCGGCTGGTACTGCTGCCCGCCGTCGCGGCTCGTCATGAATTCGAGCTCGTCGACAACGACTTCGAGCTTGCTTCGCTTGCTGCCGTCCTGCGCCTCCCACTGGGACCAGCGCAGCTTGCCCTCGATGGCGACCTTGCTGCCCTTGCCCAAGAAGCGGGACACGCTCGCCGCGCGGTTGCCGAACATCGTGCAATCGACGAAGTTCGCGTAGTCCTCCCATTGCTGGGTCTGCTGGTTCTTGCGGCGATCATTGACGGCCACGCCGAAGTTGAGGACCTGGAAGCCGCTTGCCGTCTCGCGCAGCTCGGGGTCGCGCGTGAGATTGCCCGTGATGAAAACCTTGTTGATGCTCATTTCGCATTTCCTTCCATGTAGTATTCGGCAACGCCAACGGGCCTGCCGTGGCGGTTCTCGACGGTTACCATGCGTCGCCTGATGGGGTATCCCTTGTCACGCAGGTCGCTCACCCTGGCGGGAAGCCTCATGCACCCGTACAGCCGGTAGGCCTCGGCCCCCGTGAGCGGGCCACGGTTGCGCAGATGGGATAGAATCTCGTCGCACTGGTTCATCGCTGCATCCCCGCCTGCGTCCATTCGCGCTGGTACTGCTCGCGCGTGAAGTCGTACTTCTTCTTGAAAACGTTGCGGGCCTCCTTGGCGTTGTCGTAGGCAACTTCCAGCCGCCTCCACTTCTCAAGCGCCTTGTTTACCGTGGGGTCGCCCTTCACGAGCAGCGGTATAAGCGTGGCCTTCTGGCCGTCTGCCACCATTCCCCGCACGGCGCGGGCCTTGGCGCTGTAATACTCGGCCTCGGCAAGGGCGCAGGCATCGCCGCGCCGCTTGCATTCTTCGAGGGCCGTGTCCAGCAGGTCGCCGTATTCGTCGATTTCGGCCTGGAGGGTGAACGCGCCCATTACGCCGCCTCGAATTCGGAAGCCACGTCTTCGAGCCATTCGGGGCTGTCCATCTGCGCGCCCGGGCGCTTCTTCACGCCCTCAAGAAGCTGGTCGGCTATGCCGCCGTGCTCCGCCGCGTAGTTCTGCAACGCGTGCCATAGGCGCACCTTCGCGGCCTTCAGCGGGTCTTGCTGGGGCTGCGGGGCGGACGCGGGCTTCTTGGCGGTTTTGGCGGCCTGGGCCTGTCGTTGCTGCGCATTCATCACCTCGTCTGCGCTCGCGATGGAATCTGTCGAGCCGATGCCAAGCATCCCCAGGGCGCGGCCCACTGCGGATGTCTCGCAGTTCTCGATGTAGCTGGTGGCGTTCACGCCGCGCCCGCTGTTGACCTCGTAGGCGTGGCCCGTCGCGAGCAGCCCAGCGCCGCCCTCGGCCATGTCGTAGGCCTCGGCCTTGAACACGCAGCGCTTGCCGTCGTCGGCAACCATCTCGGTGACGATGCGGCCCTGCGGGTAAAGCTCCCAGAAGCCCTGGATGCGCTGGGCAACGTCGATGTACTGGCGGCCCTTGATGTTGGTACGCGTCAGGCGGTCGTTGACCTCTTTGCGGCTACTCATTCGAACCATCCCCAAGCAGCATCGCGTCTAGGCCGCCGATGCGGGCAACGATGGGGGCCACCTGCTGCGGTTTGCAGCCCGTAACCGTGATGCCCATCGGCTTCGCCTTGCACGGAGACACACCGGGAACGACGACGTCCGTTCCCGCCACGATCACCGTGTCGCCGCATTTCTCGAACAGCTTCGTGAACTCTTCCTTTGGCTTCAGCTCGCAGTCGAACATCCACGGGTATTCCTTGAGGCGCGCCCTGGCTTCGACCACGTACTCCGGCTTGAGCGTCCAATGCTCTTCCATCTGCCCGTTGTCGTTCATGAATGCCTCGAACTCGATGGGGTCGGTAACCTCCCAGCCCTTCTTGTCGACACGAAGCGTTACCTTTCCGACTTCGTCGCCATCGAGCACGACGCCCTTGCGTTCGGTGCCCTCGCCTTTCTTGTAGCCGGTCGACATTTCTTCATAAATCTCGGAGCGGAGCTCGTCGGTCTTCTTTTTGACCATATTCTGCAGCGCGGTCAGCACGCCCAACTGCTGGACCTTCGTCATGCTCTTTTCCGCCATGTCGGATCTCCTTCCTCGTATATCTGCACCAGAATGTGCGGGTTGCTCTTGTCGTGCCCATAGCCGTCGTCGGTATCGAGCAGGTAACGTTGCGAGTCGTCCTCGATAATCCCGGCCTTCTTCAGGCCGTCGAGCACGAACTTGATTCCGCTGCGCACGTTGTCCCAATCGCGGCGGGCGTTCGGCTCGAACCACACAACGCGCACCATGAACCGCTTCACGGGGCGTACGCCCGCCTCCTTGGCCGCCCAGGCCACGCGGTGGTCGAGCTCCCTCTTCAGCGCGGCCCGCTGCCTCGGGTTCCTGATGCGCAGGTAGTCGTTCAGGCTCGGGAACCGCCCGGGCACCTCGAAGCTCTGCATCAGGCCCCCAGGCACAGCAGCAGGCATCCCAGGGTCACCATCGCGCCGCCGAACAGCGCCAAGGCGAATTCGCCAGGACCCATGCCCGCGAACTCCTCGCGCAGGCCCATCGCCCTGAGCGCGAATTTCAAATCGTCCGCCAGCGTGGTAGAATCGCTGGCGCTTACTTGAGCCGCGCCCGTCGGGTTCCAATCGCTGGGCGCGTTATTGCTTTTCATGGCTTTTCCTCCAAAAAAGTTCGAAAAACCTCGGGCTTTTGACCTGGGTATTCCCAAGTTCATTCCCAAATTTACAAGTCCTCCATACGGCGTTTGCGCCGCTGCTCGCGCTTTCGCAGCCTCAATCGGGTTCGACTCGCGTCGGCCACGGCCCGCTGATACTCGGGGTCGCCCTCGTCGCGCTGAACCTGCCGCATGGCCTCGCTTCGCTGCTCCACCGCCGGGATGAAGGAGCGCTCGTGGCACAAGTCGCACAGCCCCGTCGTAGGCCGAAGCCTGGAAACCTTGCGGCCGCACTGCGGGCACGTCTGGCACGGGTAGAGCGAAATGCCTATGCGGCTCGCGCGGTTCTCCACGGCGTGAACCGTGCGGGTGACGTGAAACCTGCGGGAAATCAACCGCTGGCAGTACTTCGCGCCACGGTCGCCGAACTCTCGCAAGATTTGGTCTTCCCTGCGGCTCCACGGCTTCACAGCGCGGCCCCCATCAATCGGACGCGGTTGATGTACCAGCGCTTGCCCTGCTTGTACGCGGGCAAATCGCCGCGCTCGCACATTCGGCGTATGCACGCCTCGCTGCCGCCCGTGATGTCGGCCAGCTCGCGCGGGGTCACGTGCGCCGGGAATCCATCGCTCACGAGCTTTCGGTTCGGTGAGAATTCCATGCTTTGCTCCTTCCTCTTCGGCACTTGGCGGCATTCTGCGCCCCGGACGGTTGCGGACCGTTGACCGCCGCCGCACGGGTCTTGACCAAAACCGGCCGCCCCGTCGTCGCCAGGGTAACGGCGCGGTCACAGGCGGGTTACGCGCTCTTCCCAAGCACGTTGATGACATGCTTCAGGAAGCCCTTCCCGCTGTCGCCGATCTGGCGCACCTGAATCTCGTCGAACCTGATGGCCGAGTCTGCCGTGTCGGGGTTGACGCACAGCCAGTCGTAGGCCGCGCGCTCGCACACGCAGCGGTTCGTCAGCTCCTCTCTCTCGAACTCGTCGACCAGGTGGCATTCGGCGAGCACCAGCGCGCCGTCCTCTGGGTCGCGGGCCACGATGAAGCTGTGCGGCTCGCTCCAGTCGAAGCATCCCTGCAGGATTTCGTAGCCATTGCGCTTGAGAAGCGCCTCGCCCATCGCCCGGGCGATTTCGCGCTTGACGTCGCCGTCCTGGATGCTCATGTAGTTGCTCATGTCGTTTCCTTCCTGTCGTGTGTCTAAAGAGCCTTCGAAACGTCGCGCATCAGCGCGGCCTTGCCCTTGACCACCAGCGCATCGTCGATTTGCTTGATGGCCGCGATGAAGTACTCGCGGGCGTCTTCAAGCTCGTCGGCGGCCAATGCTCGGAACGCGGCGTTGGCGGAGTCGATCGCGCGGGATTGCTTCTCCTTTGCCAGCTCGTCGAAGTGCTCGGTGTGAATTCGTGCTTGCTCGGGGGTCATGGTTGGTTCCTTCCTGTCGTGAGCCTACTTTAATTAGGCTTCTTGGTTAAAAAAATATCTGCATCGCAGCCGAAATAGCTACCCAGTTTTTCGGCGATTTCGGGAGTGATGCGCTTCGCCTGGTTTTGTTCAAGCGCCCTGTATGTGGGTTCAGTTACGCCAATGGCCTGCGCAATGGACTTGACCTGGTAATGGCGTGAACCGTGCTCTCGGAATTCCTTCAGGCTTTGCATGCTTCCTCCTTTCGTTGTTTACAACTATACATTAATTATACTTGAAGCACAACTAAATTTTTCTTCAAACCAAAATTAATTTTACCTAGAATGAAAAATAAAGTTGGAAGGAGGCCTAATGGAGGACTTTTCTTCGCGCGTCAAACGGCTTCGAGAGCTGCGTGGGCTAACCCAGCTCGAAGTCGCTCGCAAGCTCGATGTGTCGCCGGCTGCGGTTGGGGCTTGGGAGAACAACCGCTCACGACCGAGGCTCGACAAACTCGAAAAACTCGCCGAACTCCTGGGGACAACCGCTTACGATCTTCTGAATGGAAACGAGCCGATGCGAGCCCGCCCCTCTTCAGTGCTGGTGCCCCTCCTGGGAACCACCCACATGGGCGAGTTCTCCGACGAGGACGAGTGCGATCGCATGGTTGAGGTGCCCGCAAGCGTAGTCGAGGCGCACCCGGGCGGGTTCTGCGTGCATGCCGACGGCGAGTGCATGAACAACCGCTACCCCAGCGATTCCGTGCTGTTCATAGACCCCCACATGCAGCCCTTCGACGGCTGCGCCGTCTTGGCGGAAACCGAGCAATACCAGAGCATCGTGCGCAAGTACAGCAAAGGAAGCACCGCGCTGATGCTCTCGCCCGACAGCCATTCGGACGCGTTCGACGACATAATCGTGAGGGCCGACGATGCCCCCGTAAAGCTCAAGGGCGTGGTCGTCTGGTACCAGGCAGAGAAGGATGTGAGGTAGCGCCATGAAGGTGGGTTTCAGAAAGCCGAGCCTGAAGAGATCGATCAAAGCGCGCACCACCGGCAAAGTCAAGCGAAAGATGAAGCGCGCGGCCAACCCGATATACGGCAAGAAGGGCATGGGCCTTGTGAACGACCCGAAGAAGGCGGCCTACAACGCCGCGTACCATCGGGTCACATTCGGCGCGACCGACGTCGCCCATTGGGTCGCGAAGCCGCCGAAGCAAAAGCGCGGCTGGCTGTATTGGCTGCTGTTCTGGTGGTGGGAGCTCCTGAAGGCCGTATGCCGTCTCATCGCCTCGATCGTCGATACGAAGCAGGCGTATGTCGATGCGCGCGACAAAGAAGAGACTTGCGCGGTGAAGGTTTCGGTGCTTTCCGAGCAAGAGGAATACCTCGACTCGCTCCGCAAGCGCGGCGAGGAAGAAGAGCGCAGGCAGCAGGCTATGAGGAAGCGCACCCTTAAGGAAGCTGGCGCGAAGGTCGATTTGCTCACGGACGAATGGATTGTCGGCGATGCCCGCGACATCGTCGGCGGCCCTTGCGAAATAGAAGTTCGGGCCGACAAGGAGCCGAGCCGCATCAACATAGAATGGCAGCCGCTCACGAAATCGGGAAAGCTTCCGAAAAAGATAGCCAATGCATGCGTTATTTGGGACTACCAGCAGGGCGATAGCGTTATATGCCATATCGGATACACGGCGGAATGCGAGCCGTACACCTCCGACGTTTACCTATGGATCGATGGCGAGTGTGAGGAGTTCAAACTCCGCATGAAAGACGGGGTGCTCGCAAAGGCATAACTACGAGGAAAGGAGGGAGCATGCCGCAGCCCAAAGGCGAAGGCTCGATAATCAGGCTCGAAGGCACCTCCAAGGCCGATTGCCGGCTGTGGCGGCTGCGCTTCAACATGGACGACGGCACCCGCCGCGAGAGGCGCTTCAGGGGCAGCCACACGGCCGCCCGCCGCGAACTGGAACGGTTCCGCTCCCAACTCGAAAGCCCAGAGGAAGAGAAGCCGCCCTGTCCCACTTTCGCCGAGTACTCGGCCCATTGGCTTGAGCTGCGCCGGCAGTCGGGCGACGTGCGCGCGCAGACCCTCATGAAGGACGGCACCAGAATCCGAAACCTCTGCTGCCATTTCGGCGAGATGCGCCTCGACGAGATAACCCGCGACAAGGTTAAGACCGGCATAGCCGCCATACGCAACGGCGAGAACCTTTCGGGCCGCGTGCTCAAGGGCTCCACCATGAACGACATGCACGGCTGCTTCCGCCAGATCATGCAGGAGGCCGCCTACGACGGAATCATACCCGCGAACCCCGTCTCAACCGTGAAGCCTCCCAAGAAGGACACGCCCAAGAAGAAGGCCCTCTCGCTCGAAGAGTTCCTTGACTTCGCCCGCAAGCTCGACCTCATGCCGCTCGACGGCCACACCATGGGCGTGCGCCTGTGCGTGATGTGCGGCCTGCGCAGGGGCGAGGCCGTCGGCCTGGATTGGGGCGCGGTCTACCCCGATCATATCCGCGTGGTGCAGGCCGTTGAGGCCAAGACGGGGCGCGTCGCCAAGACCAAGACCGAGAACGGCGTGCGCGCCGTGCCGCTGATGCCGCCCATCGCCCAGGCCTTGGCGCGCTGGAAAGAAATGCAGGAGTTCGCGTTGCACGGAATGGGAATCGAGCAGACCGACGAGACGCCAGTCGTCACCTCGACGGTGGGAACCCGCATGGACGCGGGCAACCTCTACGGATGGTGGAAGTCCAACGCCCCCAGGCTGTTCGGCATCGACTGCACCCTGCACGAGCTTCGCCACACGTTCATAACGTTGCTCGCCAATTCGGGCGCGTCGGCGCAGGCCGTGAAGAGCCTGGCGGGCTGGGCGAGCATCGCCATGGCCGACACCTACGTGCACGCCGACGAGGGCGCGGACAGGGCGGCGTTCGAGGCCATGGAAAGGCGCCTCGGGCTTGACACCCCGGGCCGAGGTGTCGGCGACACCTCTTCGGGAGTTCGCAACGTGCCGCAGAGTGCCGAACTTTTGGCAATTCCCTCGAATTCGGCGGAATTCCCGCCCAGTTCAGGCGGCTACCCTGTTCGCAAAGTTCCGTAGGATGCCATAGGGTGCCGCAAACCCTGGAGTGCCATGAAGGTTCAAGTCCTTTCACCCGCACCACTTAAAACTTGAGGCCAGGAGTTCGCTCCTGGCCTTTTCTATTTCCGGAAATGCCGAGCCACGGCTTTGATTGCGAATGGCGGCGGTTTTGACCACAATCCGCGTCGAGGTGGTCAAAAAGCCCACTATTTGCAAACGGCATCCTCGTGAAACCCCTCGAAGCTCTTCCAGAGATGACTCGCTTCCGCAAAACCCCAGGCGAATAAGACCCCGAAAGCAAGAGCTGCGAATCGCGCAAGTCGCGTGAAGGCGGAGGCGCATTGGGGCACGCGAAAATTTGCGAATGGCGGCGGTTTTGACCACTTCGGCATAAATCGTGGTCAAAATCGCCGCCATTCGCAAACGCCGCTCTCGCGAAGCTCCTTCACTTTCGGTCAAAAACGCACGAAGGCCCCGCGCTCGTCTTGAACACGGGGCCTTCGGAAGCAGCCAAATCTGAATTAGTCTTCGCTGATCTCGGTGATGCAGCCCATGGGGCATTCCTCGACGCAGTCGCCGCAGGCGATGCATGCATCTTCGTTCTCGACAACGACAACGCCGCCGGCAATCTCCAAAACGTCCTGCGGGCAAGCGTCAACGCAAATGCCGCAGCCAATGCACTCTTCGGTTTCAAGCACAGGATGAGCCATTGTGTGCTCCTCTCACTTGTGTACTCAGCTTCAACGCTGAAAATCAACACTGACAAAAACTCAAACCGGCACCCCGCCGGCTCAAATCACTGACCGCAAAATACCATGACTTGCAGCGTTTGCAAGAAGAAATTCGGAAATGGCGTTGAACGGTTCCAAGCTTTTTATAACGCGTTAGCAAAACCCCACGTCACACGTTCAGAAGGTAGCCGCATGCAACAAATTGCATTTTCGGATTGCTCGTTTTTTTCATAGGAAACCCTATGAATTATTTGCGGTAATCAGGTTTCTGTGGGATACTAACTACCGTGCAACCAGCAATCGCACACAATTTCATAAGTTTCGCTTACACACACCTTAAACACCGCACGAGCGAAAGGATCCATGGCGCATGGCCACTAAGCTGTCTAGAACTTCATCTCCCGTCGAGGCGACGCTTTCCTTCATGTCTGACAAATGGAAAGTCCTCATTCTTCGCGACCTTCTTACCGGCACGAAACGCTTTGGCGAGCTGAAGAAATCTATCGGCAGCATCTCCCAAAAAGTGCTCACCTCAAATTTGCGCGCCATGGAAGAAGACGGCCTGCTCAAGCGTGAAGTGTTTGCCGAAGTGCCACCGCGCGTCGAATATACGCTCACCGATCGCGGCCGCAGCCTCGAGCCCGTCATCGACGCCATGCGCGTCTGGGGCGAGGCGCACATGGCCGAACTCATTATTGAAGAAGAAGCCGCCTACAAGCAGAACTAAGTTACGCGCGTTTCAACGTTTTGAGGAGCGCCCAGTCGCGCTGCTTCAATTTGCTGTCAGACAAATCGCCCTGGAACGATTCGAACGCCACGAACGGGCGCCCCAACAAGCGTGTCGCGGCATTGAGCGGCAGCTTTGCATGGTAGCCATCTGAGAGCATGGCCGCCGCAATCCCATCGGCCACGATAATCGCCGCTGGGTCAAGCGCTTCCACCACGAACGTCGCACGCGCGGGGTCGCCGACAAGCGACGCATCCACTATCACGGGGTCTGGCATGCCAATACCTGCGCATGCCGCGCAAAGCGCGGAAAACACCTGGTCGGGCAATTCGCCAAAACCAACGATGCACGCATCGGCATCCACGTCGCCCGCAATAGCCGCATCGTATTCCGCGAGCTGCTCGAACTTCGCATCGAGATACATGTTACTTTTCACTGGTTTTTTCACACCTATCCCCTTTTCTTGCTTTCAATGCACCACGCGCAGGACCATAATAGCCCCAAACCCGAGAGGCCAAACAGCAAAACCCTCTTCGGGGCAACTCCGACGGAGCAACCCGCCCGAAAGGCAACGCGCCCAATCGCCGCACTTCCAGTCGCGAGCGACAACGTAACGTCCAAAAGCGAACGCCCGCCGAAAACCGTACGGATGAGCGCCCATCGCGCCCATCACCATTTTTTTGCGCCAGCCCCAACGACCACCGGCCAGCGAGGCCAAAGCGTTGCCTGCGAGGCGCAGCGAGAGGAGCCACCATGTGCACCAACGGCATTAACACCGGCCAGTTCGAGCAAATGATCGAGCAGATCGACGACCACATCAAGCTGGAGCGCCGCTGGGCTCACAACCTGGCCCACCAGGCAGAAGACGCGGGCTTCGAAACCGCTGGGGAGAAGCTCCACGCAGCCATGAGCGCGCTCGACGACATTCGCGCGCTGCTCGACGACGCCAAAGAAGCCCTGGAAGACGACGCCGAAAAGGCCAGCGGCGTAACCGTCAAACTGGTGTAAATCATGGCTCAAGATCTTATGAGGTTCTCGGTTGCAATGCCCGAGAGCCTCTTGGTCCGCTTCGATGCCCTGGTCGCGCGACGCGGCCTGGCAAAAAACCGCAGCGAGGTCATTCGTGACCTGGTGCGCGACGCGCTCATCGACGAAGAATGCTCCATGCCCGGCGAAGAGGTCATGGGCACGCTCACCATCGTGTTCAACCATCACACGGGAGACGTACGCGACAAACTCGACGGCATCCAGCACGAGTTCTTCGAGCAAATTGTTTCGAGCATGCACGTGCATCTCGATGCCGAAACCTGCATGGAAGTCATTATCCTGCGCGGCGAAAGCGGCCTAATTCAAACCATCTCAAATATTATCCTGGGCACAAAGGGCGTGACGCACGGGCATCTCACCATGACCTCGACGGGACATGGCATCTACGACAATCAGCCCACGCCGGGCACCGATGCCGTGAATGCTGCACGCGCTTACGCGCACGACCATCCGCATACCCACGGCCATAGCCACACGCACTAGCCCCAAGGAGCATCCATGAGAGAAGCCCTCGACATAGAAGTTCACGGCGTCGTTCAAGGCGTAGGCTTTCGCCCGTTCGTCTTCAACGCCGCGCTGCGCCACAACATCTGCGGTTGGGTGCTCAACGCCACCGCGGGCGTCTTCGTGCACGCGGAAGGCGAGCCCGAAGACATCGACGCATTGGTTATGGAAATCAATAGCAATGCGCCGGCCGCCTCGCGCGTGGACGAAATCAATATGAAAGAAGCCTCGCTCGAAGGGTTCTCCGATTTCGAAATTCGCTATTCGGACGAAGCCGAAGCCGACGCGACCACCCTGGTATCGCCCGACTTGGCAACGTGCGACGAATGCGTGGCCGAGCTGTTCGACCCGCACAACCGCCGCTACCATTACCCATTCATCAATTGCACGAATTGCGGACCGCGCTTCACGATTATCGACAGCCTCCCTTATGATCGCGCGAAAACCTCCATGGCGGGCTTTCCCATGTGCGAAGCGTGCGACGCCGAATATCGCAACCCGGCCGACAGACGTTTTCACGCACAGCCCGACGCATGCTTCGAATGCGGCCCTCATATCTCCTGGTGGGAAAAGGGCTTCACGGAAAACCCCGCGACAAACGAAGCCTTTGACGGCGCCGATATTGACGAAGACGGAACGTTGTGGGGCAGCACCCTTCAGACCAGCGATGCGATTTTCGCGCGCGCAGCCGAACTTTTGCATGAAGGAGCCATTGTTGCCGTGAAGGGCCTTGGCGGCTTCCATTTAGCATGCGATGCGCGCAACCCCGAAGCCCTCGCCGAGCTGCGCCGCCGCAAACGCCGCGAAGGCAAAGCATTCGCGGTTATGTATCGCACACTCGACGACGTGCGTGAAACCTGCCGGGTCAACGATGCCGAACGCCGCTTGCTCACAGGCACGCAGCGACCCATCGTGCTCTTGAAGAAGCGCGACGACGCGCAATTCGCGGCGGGCCTCGCCGACCATCTTCCCGAACTGGGGGTTATGCTGCCGTATACGCCGGTGCAGCACCTGCTGCTTGCCGCGTTCGACGGTCCGCTCGTCATGACGTCGGGCAATCTGCACGATGAGCCCATTTGCATGACAGATGATGAGGCGCGCTCCCAGCTCGCGAGCATCGCTGACGCGTTTCTGGGCAACAACCGCCCCATTCGCTGCCGTTTCGACGATTCGGTCGTGCGCGTGATTTCGGCGGGAAGCGCCGGCGACGCCGTGCAAATGGTGCGCCGCGCGCGCGGGTTCGCGCCCATGCCAATTTCGCTTGCGAAGAAGGGCGACCAGGCCAGCGACCAAGCGAAGCGCGTGCTGTTCGCCGCAGGCCCCGAGCAAAAAAATACGTTCTGCCTGCTGCGCGGCGACGAGGCGTTCGTGAGCCAGCATATTGGCGACATGGAAAACGCCGAGACGTTCGACGCGTGGCTTTCGGCAAAAAAGCATTTCGAGAGCCTGTTCCAGGCCGTACCCGAAAGCCTTGTGGCTGACATGCATCCCGAGTACCTCTCGTCGAAATGGGCCGAAGAGGCCCATCGTCGCGCAGTCGACGCAGGCGAAGAGCTGCCCTTTGAGAAAATCCAGCATCACCACGCGCACATCGCAAGCGCCATGGCCGAATGCGGCCTCGACGAGGCGACCATTGGCGTTGCCTTCGATGGCACGGGCTACGGTTACGACGGGCGTATTTGGGGCGGCGAGGTTCTGCTCGCAAATCGAACCGATTTCGAGAGGTTCGCGAACTTCGCCTACCTCCCCATGCCAGGCGGCGCGGCAGCAGTGAAAAACCCGCTGCGAATGGCCTATGGGGCGCTGCACGAATTCGACTTGCTCGAGCACCCCGCAGCCGCCCCTGCGATTGAGGCGCTCGGCGATGCCGCCCACGTGTGCGACCATATGATCGAACGTGATTTGAACTGCCCGCGCACCTCAAGCGTCGGCCGACTGTTCGACGCCGCGAGCGCGCTTTTGGGCGTATGCGAGCACCCCGCCTACGAGGGCGAAGCCGCTGTGCTGCTGGAAGCGGCTATAAGCGACGCCTCGCTGGGCCGAAAGCGAACCGTCGACCCTGAAGCCGCAGGCGACGCCTATCATATGGACGTCTCCAAGAATTGCGCCAACCCCGACAGCACCGCACACGACACGAGCGTCATTCTGCTCGACGCCCAGCCCGTATTCGCGAGTATGCTCGACGACATGGCGGCAGGCGTGGCAACGTCGGCCATCGCCCGCAAGTTCCACGACGCCATGGTTGAGGCCATTATGCAGGCATGCCTGGTAGCAAACGCGGCCTACGGCATTTCCACCGTTGCGCTTTCGGGTGGTGTATTCATGAACCGCTACCTGCTCGAGCACACGCTCGCCGCGCTCGAAACCGCTGGCTTCACCGTTGCGCTCAATAAAGAGCTGCCGTGCAACGACGGCGGCGTTTCATTCGGACAAGCCGTCATCGCCGCAGCGCGCCACGCTGGGGCAGATGCGCAGAAATAGAGGGAGGAACCCAGTATGTGCCTTGCGATTCCCGCAAAAATCACCGAGCTCGACGAGGGCAACATGGCTACCGTCGACATTTTGGGCGTCACGCGCTCCATTTCCATCGACCTTACTCCGCAGGCAACCGTAGGCGACTACGTGTTGGTGCATGCGGGATTCGCGATTGAGGTGGTAAGCGAACAGGCCGCGAACGAAACGCTCGACCTTATTCGCCAATTCCCCGAATTCGCCGAAGACGTGCAACCCGCGCCCGCGGTGTAGGTGGCGGCCATGGTTGACCAAAACAGTTTCAAAGACCCCGTGCTTGCACGCGGGCTCATCGATAGCATCCAAGCCCTCGCGCCCGAGCATGCGACCCTTATGGAAGTATGCGGAACGCACACCGTCGCCATTGCCCGAAACGGTATTCGCTCGCTCATGCCCGAAGGCTGCCGCCTTGCAAGCGGTCCGGGCTGCCCCGTATGCGTGACGAGCAACCACGACATCGATACGGTTATTGCACTCTCTCGCGTTCCGAACGTGATTATCACCACCTTCGGAGACATGACGCGCGTACCTGGCTCCACGAGTTCGCTCCTTAAGGAACAGGCCGCGGGACGCGACATTCGCATTGTGTATTCGCCCCTCGACGCACTGACGGTCGCCAAGGAAAACCCCACGCGTCCCGTCATTTTCGTAGGCGTTGGCTTTGAAACCACCACGCCGCTCGTTGCCATGGCGATCAAACGCGCCAAGGCGATGGGGCTTGCCAATTTCAGCGTGTATGCAGCACACAAGAACATGCCCGGTGCGCTCGACGTGCTCATGGGCGACCCCGAGCTGAAGGTTAACGCCCTCATTTTGCCGGGGCACGTAAGCACCATCATCGGAATGAAGCCTTACCAGTTCTTGGCCGAGAAATACCACATCCCCGGCGTTATCACCGGGTTCGAGCCGCTTGACGTGCTCGAAGGCATCGCCATGATCATGCGCCAGCTGCACGAAGGACGCGCCGAAATCGAGAACGCGTACGCGCGCGGCGTCATGCCCGAGGGCAACCCCGTGGCGCTTGCCGCGATTGACGAGGTGTTCGATACCTGCACCGCGACATGGCGCGGCCTTGGCCCCATTGAGGGAAGCGGCTACCGAATTCGCGACGAGTTCGCTGATTTCGATGCGATGCGCGTGCATGAGGTCGAGGTAGAGCCCACGATTGAACCGAAGGGTTGCCGCTGCGGCGATGTCCTGCGCGGCATTATGGCACCAAGCGAGTGCCCGCTGTTCCGCAAGGTTTGCACGCCAGAAAACCCCGTGGGACCCTGCATGGTGAGCTCGGAGGCGCTCCGGATCAAGCCGGAAGGAACGTCCGTTCGCTTCCACTTCCAGACTGTCAC
>OLSN01000617.1_pt1 | contig 37084 bp, 33 predicted proteins | sample 1672411 | NCBI WGS metagenome assembly OLSN01 (sample SAMEA3136683, study PRJEB25190) | human gut metagenome | biome: human gut; feature: human-associated habitat; material: faeces | place: Austria | collected 2013 | reverse complement strand
ACTACAATCTGCACAGGTACTATGATCCGGATGTCGGGCGGTTCATGGTAACGGATCCGATCAGTTTAGCTGGCGGGATAAATCTTTATCAGTATGCGCCGAATCCGTTGTCATGGATAGATCCTTTAGGATTAACGGTTACTCCTCTAAACAAAGAGGGATTTTATGTTTATGGGCTTTATAAGCCAGGGGCTACAGAGCCATATTATGTAGGTCATACTGAGCAAAACCCGTTGAAGCGAGAAGGTCAACATGCTGGAACAGGAAGGCTTGGTGATGCAGAATTGCGAATACTTAAAGGTGAGGATGGTAAACTGACGTATTCTCAGGCAAAAGGCTATGAACAAGCTTATCGAGAAAAATATAAAACAAAAACAGGTTTTCCAGGAAATGTTATTGAGCCAATAGATAAGAGTCGCACTGATTCACGAGGTAGATCTCATTATAGAAACTATCGTGCAGCAGCTAGAGAAATTGGTATAAAACCTACCAAGAGTAGAGGGTGTATTTGATATGAAGCTATTAATAAAACCTAATCCAGGTGATTTGTTTTATATTCCCGCGCTCAATGCATTAGATGTTAATGGGTTTGTTCTGGCTCGTTACATTGAATTTATTAAACCAAATCTAGGTTATCTCATAGAGGTTTTTGAACATTTTTATACTGAGCCACCTGAAAAAAAATCTGATGTGGATATAAGTGAACGATTATTTAAACCTATATTTTGTAGCATGCGATTTTCAGATATACCTAAATGGAAAATTCTGTTCAGTGATCCTAGTTATGATAAGTCAAAATCAGGATATGAACGTATATCGTTTGCATTTGATAGCAGCATCTGGATAGGAGGTGTAAGTAAAAAAGCAACATCAGAACAATTAATAAATATTGAGCCATCAATTTGCTGGCGTATGGAACATATTGTATTTAGAACTATAGCTCATTTAAAGGGGTTAATACCAAAAAACGGAATAATGGATTATCATCAACTTCCTGTAGAATATAGAATTGGCAATGAAATCGCAAAAAAAAGGGTTCAAGAAATTTCTGCTATTATGAACGATAAATTTAATTCTTGGGGAAGATAGATTAATTACTTTAAGATTATTCAATAATATTATATAGTTATATGATGCCTTTCTTGAATTAATGATTGGCAACAAGGCTACATTATAACCTATTCAGGTACTACGACCCGGAGAGTGGACGGTTTACCCAGCCTGATCCGATAGGGCTAAATGGTGGGTTAAACCTGTATGCGTATGCACCGAATCCTTTAAGTTGGATCGACCCGTTAGGATTAAGTTGCTCTAGTGACGCAAAAAAATTATCTGGCAATTTGGGAGCCGCACCAAGTAGTCACTATCGGCCACATCATATGGTTATGTCTAATTCCAGCGATGTGCGTATGCGGTGGTTACGTAGAAGGATGGATCGGTTAGGTATCAATATAAACGATTCCAAAAATGGGGTATGGCTACCTAAAAACTCTGATTATCGGTTACCGGGGACAAAAACTACTGCTCATGGTGGTGAAGGTGTACATGGAAATGCATATAAACAACATGTGTGGGATACGTTGAAGAATGCAAGAACAAAAGCTGATTTTGAAGCTGGGCTTGCACAACTTAAAGTAGAACTAAGTACTGGCAAAACGTTTCCTGTCCAATAAAGAGTATGATCACATGAAAGATTTTCTGAAAAGTTTATATGAAGATTACAATGGAAAGTATTCAGAACTGATAGATCAGATGAATAGAGAAAGGACTACTTGTAGATGGGGGTATGGTGTTATGCCTGCCTTCTCTATAGAACCGTATGCATCCGAGCTTTTAGGTTATAAGCCTGGGCGAATGTTGAAAAATAACTCAACCCCAGGAGTAAACAAACAATGCTATTATGTTGATGAACAAAATAGGATAATAGAGGAAATAACATACGCCAGCCATCGTAAGAAAGATAACGAATGGATTGTGTATAGGAATTTTTATATTTACCGTGAAAATACCATTCTTGGACTTTTGTATAGTAGTGCATTTGAAAATAGTAAAAACACCGGGTTGAATAAGATTATATTCATAAATATTGAAAATAAACTAATAAAGAATAAGTATACCTTCATGTATGATGGAGAGTATAGTGAGGTGGATTATATTTATAATAATGATAAAATAATAAAAATATACCAAAGAGTATGGTCTTCATTTTATTTTGAGCGAACCTATCTGATAGAATCAAATGATCCATTGATTATTAATGAATACTTAGGAAATAGTAGAAGCATCAGGATCTACCCTACTTAATTTATCAAAGCAAGAGACTAATAGATGGACTATGATGCGGCTGTTTTAGGGGTATCGAGTGATGCTAGTAGTATGATCCTGCGATGGAGTAGATTCACTGTCCTGATCCGATAGGGCTGGCCGGGGGAATAAACCTCTACGCCTATGCTCTGAATCCGTTAAGCTGGATCGATCCGCTGGGGTTAACCAAAGCTCCTGTTTACGAAAACCCAGGTCATCATGACCCCAGTTATTTACCGAATAGGCAAGTTCCATTTAATAGTTCAAAAAGTGTCATCCCATCAAATGCCGAGGACCTTTTTAAATTTAGTCAGGTTGATCCTGATGATCCGAAAACTCGATGGACAAAAGTTGGTGAAGGGAAAAAGTCTGTTTGGCATAGATTCCAAAGTAGTGCGGCAGATGGTTCTGGTGCTTTTCATTGGAATGGTTCTACAGATGGTGTTGATATTAAAGGCAGACCGAGGGCAATAGATATTAAAAATGTCCCTCGATCTGCTAGAAACATGAAAGGATGTAAATTATGACTTTGCTAATAGGTGATAAATCACGTATAGCTGTTGAGTATTCAATATATAATCTGGAGAAATTTATTGGTTGTGCGAAAATATGGCTTAATTATTCATTTATTGGAAGTTTAGATGATACCGTATTTATTGATGGATATTTGATCGGCGGATTTAATGAAATTCTATCTAAAACGGTGCTTAATGATAGGTATTTCTTTGATAATCCAATTAAAATATATAACTCAATTAATGATGATATGTTGTGTGATGATGATAAATTATACGAATTAGCAAAATCTTATCGTGTTAATTTTGGTACGTGGTCAGATTATTTTAATATTTATTCGTATAAATTATCAGAAAGCACTGGTGTGATTTTATGGCAGTTAACTGAAAGAAATGATGAATTAAAAGACTTAATGAATTATCCATCACGTGTATTTTATGAGACTTTTAATTATACTGATTTACTTGACGTCATAGATCAGCTTAATTCTATAAAAACACAATATTAAAATAAAAGGGGCCGGGAAAAATAAAGGGCCCCTTTAGTTCATCTTACTACTTCAATCCACTAAACAAGTATATTTTTCACGCTCTTAACCACCTGTTTAGCCTGATAAAGCTGCTCGCGCAGCTCCTGCACCTCATTACCGTCAGCCATCAGCACAATACACCCCTCCGAGATCTTCACAGTGACGCCCGTTCCGGTATCAAATCCGGCCTCTTTCAGCCAGTTGCCCTTAAGGTGCAGGCTTGGGCTGCGCGAATATCTGGTGGGGACTTTGGTCTTACGGTTGGTGTGGGAAATGCCGACATAGCCGACTTTAAGGCGACGCTGTGTTTTGGAAAGGGCGACTTCTGGCGTAATATCGTGTTCAGCCATGATTAACTACCTCTGTTAGTTGCTTGTGGTGAGCGGTGGTTAAGGGTTGCCGCCCTTAACCACTGCGTTATTTATCAGTCAGTTACGCGCCTGCACAATCAGGGCGCTTAAGATCTCTGAAATCATCTTCTGCTTATTTATTCGCTGTAAAAGGAAACCAGGGGCGGCTAAATAAAGCCTTCGAGGAAAAATTTCCGCTGAAAGAATCAAATAATCCAGAGCATGACAGTTACGCAATGAGTGAAAAGAGTCACGGCAGAGAAGAAATCCGTCTTCATATTGTTTGTGATGTCCCTGATGAGCTTATTGATTTCACGTTTGAATAGAAAGGGCAGCTATGGATAGAAACAACCTGACGTCAGTCCTTGCGGGGAGCGGGCTTTCGTAAATTTGTCCTGCTACAACAGGATTAACTTCACAAATATCATTTCTCAACGTCTACACTTACTCCTGTTAATATCTCAGGAGCAGTAATGAATCAGCAACGATTTGATGACAGCACTCTAATCCGTATCTTCGCGCTTTATGAGTTACATCGACTGAAATCACACGGCTTAACGCGCGGGGCGCTTCTCGATTATCACAGCCGCTATAAACTCGTCTTTCTGGCACATTCTCAGCCGGAGTACCGCAAACTTGGCCCGTTTGTGGCTGATATTCACCGGTGGCAAAGTCTGGATGACTATTACAACCAGTACCGCCAACGCGTAATTGTTTTGCTTTCTCACCCTGCCAACCGGCGTGATCATACTAACGTTTTGATGCACGCTCAGGGATATTTTCGCCCACATATTGATTCCACAGAACGCCAGCAGCTGGCGGCGCTTATCGACAGTTATCGCCGTGGCGAGCAACCGCTTCTTGCGCCGCTGATGCGTATCAAACACTATATGGCGCTTTATCCTGACGCCTGGCTTTCAGGGCAGCGTTATTTCGAACTTTGGCCGCGTGTGATTAACTTGCGCCATGCAGGAGTTTTATGACTACCCATCTGGTCTGGTTTCGCCAGGATTTACGTCAGCACGATAATCTCGCGCTGGCTGCCGCCTGCCGCAATTCGTCTGCGCGCGTGCTGGCGTTGTATATCGCTACACCACGCCAGTGGGCGGCGCATAATGTGTCGCCGCGTCAGGCTGAACTTATCAATGCTCAACTGAATGGGCTACAAATCGCGCTGGCGGAAAAAGGCATTCCTTTGCTGTTTCATGAAGTGGATGACTTTGCTGCCAGCGTCGAAATAGTTAAACAGGTGTGCGCGGAAAATCGTGTTACCCATCTGTTTTATAACTATCAGTATGAGGTGAATGAGCGGGCGCGGGATGCGCAGGTTGAGAGAACGCTGCGTAACGTGGTGTGTGAAGGGTTTGACGACAGCGTGATCCTGCCGCCGGGGGCGGTGATGACTGGCAATCATGAGATGTACAAAGTCTTTACGCCATTTAAAAACGCCTGGCTGAAACGGCTGCGGGAAGGGATGCCGGAGTGCGTCGCTGCACCAAAAGTTCGTAGTAGCGGATCGATAGAGCCCGCGCCATCCATTACGCTGAATTATCCTCGTCAGTCTTTCGATACTGCGCATTTCCCGGTGGAAGAAAAAGCGGCGATTGCGCAATTACGCCAGTTTTGCCAGAACGGTGCCGGAGAGTATGAGCAACAACGAGATTTTCCGGCAGTGGAAGGCACCAGTCGTTTGTCCGCCAGCCTGGCAACGGGCGGGTTATCGCCTCGCCAGTGTTTACATCGCCTGTTGGCGGAACAACCGCAGGTGCTGGAAGGCGGACCGGGGAGCGTCTGGCTTAATGAGCTGATATGGCGCGAGTTCTACCGCCATTTGATGACGTATTATCCTTCGCTGTGTAAACATCGTCCGTTTATTGCCTGGACGGATCGTGTACAGTGGCAAAGCAATCCCGCCCATTTAAAGGCCTGGCAGGAGGGCAAAACGGGATACCCGATTGTCGATGCTGCCATGCGTCAGCTTAACAGCACTGGCTGGATGCATAACCGGCTACGGATGATTACAGCCAGTTTTCTGGTGAAAGATTTGTTGATCGACTGGCGCGAAGGCGAGCGATATTTCATGTCGCAGTTGATTGATGGTGATTTGGCAGCTAATAACGGTGGCTGGCAGTGGGCTGCTTCTACGGGTACTGATGCAGCGCCGTATTTTCGTATTTTCAACCCGACAACCCAGGGCGAGAAATTTGACCGCGAAGGCGAATTTATCCGCCAGTGGCTACCGGAGCTGCGCGATGTACCGGGGAAAGCGGTGCATGAGCCGTGGAAGTGGGCAGAGAAAACAGGTGTGACGTTGGATTATCCGCAACCGATAGTCGATCACAAAGAGGCAAGGCTGCGAACGCTGGCAGCGTACGAAGAAGCGAGGAAAGGAGCCTGATAAAACGCAGCGAGCGTTTTATCAGGCATGGTGCTGGCTTATTAAGACTCCAGCGCCAGCGCGCGGTTTCTGAACTTAAGCGCCTGATACAGCCAAATCATCAGTACCAGTCCTACACACGCCAGTGCGCCCCAGGTAATTTGATCAAATACTTCAATATATGCATTGATGGAGTAGTTGATCGCCCCGGAAGCATCAAACGAAGCCTGCGATGTCTGATCGGCAATCACGCCCGCCAGATAGTTCGCAATCGCGCCGGAAAGCAGCATATAAATGCCGGTTAATACGCCGGTCACGCCGGGGATTTCAATGCGCGTAATCTGCGACATAGCAACCGGGTCGATAAACAGTTCCGCAAAGCCCATCACCGCCAGGCCTAACACCATCAGTGGCAGAGAAGAGTGACCATACATTGCGGACCAGCGGGCGCTTAAGGTCAGAATGCAGAATCCGGCGCTCATCAGGCCAAGGCCAAGAGCAAATTTTCCCCAGATGCGCACGGTACGATTACCTGCGACGCTTTCTTTAACCACCCACGCCAGGAACACACCGCACAGCATAACTGCGAAGGCATTAATCGACTGGAACATAGCAGTCGGAACGGTATAACCAAATATATCGCGGTTAACGAAGCGGTCGATATAAAGGCTAATCGAGCTACCCCCCTGTTGTGCGAATGCCCAGAACAACATGCTGAAGAAGGTGAGGGTAACAATCAGCCCCAGCTCCTTACGCTGTTTTTGGTTTTCTGCTTTGCGATAAATTTTAGCCAGAACCCCAAGGCCAATGATCGTCGCGACAATCAAGGCGTATACCGACCACTCTTTCCAGAACAACACGGTAATCAGCGCAGGCGTTGCCACCAGCAGAACCAGTAGCCATCCCCAGTTGGGCAGGAGAAAGTTTGTCGCACGCAGTACCTTTTTGTTAACGCCGCGGGTGTGTGTGAAATGACGATTGCCACATAAGAAAATGACCAGACCCGCGATCATGCCAACCGCCGCCAGGCCAAAGCCCATCGCCCAACTGTACTCTTCCTGGGCGTAGCCACAGGCGATAGGTGCGATAATAGATCCCACGTTACCCGCCGCATACATCAGCGAGAAGCCGCCATCACGACGCGGATCGGTTGGCTCATACAGCTCGCCGAGCAGGCAACTGACGTTGGATTTAAACAGACCATAGCCACAAACGATAATCGCCAGGGACAGATAGAGGAATGACGGATGGATCTCACTGGCACCCAGCACCACATGACCGATCGCCATCAACAACGCCCCCAGCATCACCGCCATGCGATTACCGAGAACTTTATCCGCCAAAAAGCCACCGAGGATTGGCGTGACATACACCAGCGAACAGTAGGCGCTAAATAACTCGTAGGCGTGAGTATCGTTGTATTTTAGTTGATTGGTGAGATAGAGAATCAGCAGGGCACGCATGCCGTAAAAGCTAAAATATTCCCAGATTTGCAGTGCAACGACATAGTAAATAGCGCGCGGTTGTGATGCGTATTTATTCATAATAATTCCACAATTGACGGCAACGTCACGTAATAGTTGCGCGGCGTGCTTGTGTTTCCTTAAAGTTAAAACTTTGATACAGATCTGATTATTTATGCAATATGCTGTCTGATTGCATAAATATACATTAGCTGAAGCGTGATGATATAAACAATTTGCGTCTTTTGGCGTCGGGTTTGTTTCTTAATATGTCAAAAGATTGGCTATCGACGAACAGGCGAGGTAACGCTATGTTAACGGTGTAGCTATCAGAATACGGAAGGCGCGAAGATGAAAAACACCGAACTGGAACAACTGATTAACGAAAAACTGAACAGCGCGGCGATTAGTGATTACGCGCCGAATGGTTTGCAGGTGGAAGGCAAAGAGACGGTGCAAAAAATTGTTACCGGTGTCACTGCCAGCCAGGCTTTGCTCGATGAAGCGGTGCGTCTGGGCGCGGATGCGGTCATTGTGCATCATGGCTACTTCTGGAAAGGCGAATCCCCGGTCATTCGCGGCATGAAGCGTAACCGTTTAAAAACGTTGCTGGCGAATGATATCAACCTGTATGGCTGGCATTTGCCGCTTGACGCACATCCTGAGTTGGGCAATAACGCACAGCTGGCGGCGTTACTGGGGATCACGGTCATGGGCGAAATTGAGCCGTTGGTGCCGTGGGGCGAGCTGACCATGCCTGTGCCGGGACTGGAGCTGGCTTCCTGGATTGAAGCGCGTCTGGGACGTAAGCCGTTATGGTGTGGCGATACCGGGCCTGAGGTGGTTCAGCGCGTCGCCTGGTGCACGGGCGGCGGGCAGAGTTTTATCGATAGCGCCGCGCGTTTTGGCGTGGATGCTTTTATTACTGGCGAAGTTTCAGAACAGACCATTCATTCAGCCCGCGAGCAGGGATTGCATTTTTATGCTGCGGGTCACCATGCCACTGAACGCGGTGGTATTCGCGCATTGAGCGAGTGGCTGAATGAAAATACCGATCTTGATGTGACCTTTATTGATATTCCTAATCCTGCATAACGAATAATCAGAGGGATCGAAAGTGCAACGAGCGCGTTGTTATCTGATAGGTGAAACGGCGGTAGTGCTGGAGCTGGAACCGCCGGTGACGCTGGCTAGCCAGAAACGGATCTGGCGACTGGCGCAGCGTCTGGTGGATATGCCGAATGTGGTTGAAGCCATTCCTGGCATGAACAATATCACGGTGATTTTACGTAATCCTGAGTCGCTGGCGCTGGATGCCATAGAGCGTTTGCAACGCTGGTGGGAGGAGAGTGAGGCGCTGGAGCCGGAGTCTCGTTTTATTGAAATTCCGGTGGTTTACGGTGGCGCAGGCGGACCGGATTTGGCGGTGGTCGCGGCGCATTGTGGGTTGAGCGAAAAACAGGTTGTTGAATTGCACTCCTCCGTGGAATACGTGGTCTGGTTTTTAGGTTTTCAACCGGGCTTCCCGTATCTCGGGAGTTTGCCGGAACAACTACACACGCCACGGCGCGCTGAACCGCGCTTGCTCGTTCCGGCAGGTTCTGTCGGGATCGGCGGGCCGCAGACCGGTGTTTATCCGCTGGCAACGCCGGGTGGCTGGCAGTTGATTGGTCATACCTCACTCAGCCTGTTTGATCCGGCGCGTGACGAACCCATCTTATTACGTCCGGGAGACAGCGTGCGCTTTGTACCGCAGAAGGAGGGAGTATGCTGAAGATTATTCGTGCGGGCATGTATACCACTGTGCAGGATGGCGGTCGTCACGGTTTTCGCCAGTCGGGTATCAGCCACTGCGGCGCACTGGATATGCCCGCGTTACGCATTGCTAACCTACTGGTGGGTAATGACGCCAATGCCCCCGCGCTGGAGATCACGCTCGGTCAGTTAACGGTTGAGTTCGAAACTGATGGGTGGTTTGCTCTGACGGGGGCCGGTTGCGAAGCGCGGCTGGATGATAACGCCGTCTGGACCGGCTGGCGATTGCCGATGAAAGCAGGTCAGCGTTTAACGCTTAAACGCCCGCAGCACGGGATGCGCAGTTATCTGGCGGTCGCGGGTGGTATTGATGTTCCGCCGGTAATGGGGTCATGCAGCACCGATCTCAAAGTGGGGATTGGCGGGCTGGAAGGCCGTTTACTAAAGGATGGTGACCGACTCCCGATTGGCAAATCGAAGCGTGATTTTATGGAAGCGCAGGGCGTTAAACAGCTGCTGTGGGGCAACCGCATTCGCGCCTTGCCGGGGCCGGAATATCATGAGTTCGATCGCGCCTCGCAGGATGCATTCTGGCGTTCGCCCTGGCAGCTTAGCTCGCAAAGTAACCGAATGGGCTATCGCTTACAGGGGCAAATTTTAAAACGCACCACCGATCGCGAACTGTTATCTCACGGTTTGTTACCGGGCGTGGTGCAGGTGCCACATAACGGGCAGCCGATTGTGTTGATGAACGACGCACAGACCACCGGTGGTTATCCGCGTATTGCCTGTATCATCGAGGCTGATATGTACCATCTGGCGCAAATTCCGCTCGGTCAGCCGATTCATTTTGTCCAGTGTTCACTGGAAGAAGCACTGAAAGCACGGCAAGATCAGCAACGTTATTTCGAACAATTAGCGTGGCGGCTGCACAATGAAAATTGACCTGAACGCCGATCTGGGCGAAGGCTGTGCCAGCGACGCAGAGCTATTAACGCTGGTTTCCTCTGCCAATATTGCCTGTGGATTTCATGCAGGCGATGCGCAAACCATGCAGGCTTGCGTGCGTGAAGCAATAAAAAATGGTGTTGCGATTGGCGCTCACCCGAGTTTTCCCGACAGGGAAAATTTTGGGCGCAGCGTCATGCAGCTGCCGCCAGAAACCGTTTACGCCCAGACGCTGTATCAAATTGGCGCGCTGGCAACGATTGCCCGTGCGCAAGGCGGTGTTATGCGTCATGTCAAACCGCACGGCATGTTATACAACCAGGCAGCGAAAGAGGCACAACTGGCAGACGCCATCACCAGAGCGGTATACGCTTGCGATCCGGCATTGATTCTCGTCGGGCTGGCAGGAAGCGAGCTGATTCGTGCAGGCAAGCAATATGGCCTGACAACGCGCGAGGAAGTGTTCGCCGATCGCGGTTATCAGGCTGACGGCTCGCTGGTGCCGCGAAGCCAGTCAGGCGCGTTGATTGAAAACGAAGAACAGGCGCTGGCGCAAACGTTGGAGATGGTGCAACACGGCAGAGTCAAAAGTATCACCGGCGAATGGGCAACGGTCACGGCGCAAACGGTCTGCCTGCATGGCGATGGAGAGCACGCACTGGCATTCGCCCGCCGACTACGCTCTACATTTGCCGAAAAGGGGATTGTTGTCGCAGCATAACCCCGTTTAATAAAGAATGAAAAAAGGATATCACCATGCCTGAAGGCCCGGAGATCCGCCGTGCAGCGGATAACCTGGAGGCGGCGATCAAAGGCAAACCACTAACTGATGTCTGGTTTGCCTTCCCGCAGTTAAAACCTTATCAATCACAACTTATCGGTCAACACGTTACCCATGTGGAAACGCGTGGTAAGGCGTTGTTAACTCATTTTTCCAACGACTTAACGCTCTACAGCCATAATCAGCTTTACGGCGTCTGGCGCGTGGTTGATACCGGCGAAGAGCCGCAGACTATGCGAGTATTGCGGGTAAAACTGCAAACGGTTGACAAAACTATTCTGCTTTATAGCGCCTCGGATATTGAGATGTTGACGCCGGAACAACTGATCACGCATCCGTTTTTACAACGAGTCGGCCCCGATGTGCTGGATCCGAATCTGACGCCGGAGGTGGTAAAGGAACGGTTATTGTCGCCGCGCTTTCGTAACCGTCAGTTTGCTGGATTACTGCTCGATCAGGCGTTTCTGGCTGGGCTTGGCAATTATTTGCGGGTGGAGATCCTCTGGCAGGTTGGGTTGACTGGAAATCATAAAGCGAAAGATCTCAATGCGGCGCAACTGGATGCACTCGCACACGCGTTACTGGATATTCCTCGATTTTCCTACGCTACGCGGGGGCAGGTGGATGAGAATAAGCATCATGGGGCGCTGTTTCTCTTTAAGGTTTTTCATCGTGATGGCGAACTGTGCGAACGCTGTGGCGGCATCATTGAGAAAACCACGCTGTCATCTCGCCCGTTTTACTGGTGCCCTGGCTGCCAGCATTAGGCAGAACGCTTCGGCGCATAGGTTGAAATAAACCGCGCAATGGCAGGTCCCGTCAGCAAAATACTGAACAGGCGCAGGGTTTGCATCGCCATGATGAGCGCCATATCGGCATTGCTCCCTGCGGCGATGACCGCCACGGTATCAAGCCCGCCGGGGCTGGTGGCGAGGTAGGCGGTCATAAAATCAATATGCATAAACCGGGTCAGCCCCCACGCCATACCCGCACAAATAGCCAGCAGAGCAAAAATCGACAGCAGGATTTGTGGCAGTGGGCGCAATGCCCGCAGTAAGATTTGTTTATCGAAACCAAGACCAATCCGCCAACCAATTGCCATATACGCCATCGCAAGCAGCCATTCCGGTAGTTCGATGGTGATGAGCTGACCAGACTGGAGCACTGCGCCCGCCAGCATCGGGATGAGCATCGTGCCGGAAGGAAGACGTAGCAAGCATCCCACTGTACCGGCAACGACCGCGAGCAAAATCGTAAGCAGGAGATTAATGCTCACTGGCGGAAACCAGACGATCTGCTGGTTAACCGCTTCAGCGTTATCGCCCAGCATCATGCGGGTGACCAGAACAGCGGCCCCTGCGACGAACAGCACTCGCAGATATTGCATAAACGCCACCAGGCGAATATCTGCGCCGTAATCTTGCGCCATAGCGACCATTGCCGCCGCGCCGCCAGGAGAAGAACCCCAGGCACCGGTATTTCCAGGCAGTGAGCTATAGCGCACCAATAACCAACCCACGATGGCGCTGGAAAGTAACGTCACCAGTAAAATAGCTAACACAATCGGCCAGTTCACCGCTAGCGTGGTCAGGATCGAACCGGTCAGGTTTTGCGCAATCATGCAGCCAAGAATGGCCTGGGCGGCGAGAAAAGCGGAGCGGGGAAGTTGCAGAGTAATTCCGCGCATACTAAAGATGATCCCGGCGATCATCGGCCCAAGTAATAGCGCCGCCGGGAGATGAACCGCGAGGAAACCAATTGAAAGGAGAAGTGAGAGCACACATAACATTCCCCACTGCAAAACTGGCATCCTTCGTTCCCTCATTATTTTTTCTTTGGTGTATCGATACAGCATAAAGAAAGCCGGGCCAGGAAAAAATAACAGCAATCAAGGAAAAGGGGAAAATCAGCAATTTTCTGAAAGAGAGGCCCTTTACTAACTGCAAAGGGCATCATGATAAATTAGTTATAGTTAATCTTAAAAAGCACCACTGTATCGAAGGGACCCGCTTCGATGGGGGTGCCGGGAATGGACGAAAGTTCAGCCGTATAGGTTTTTTCGTAGATCAGCATATCGCTGGTGAAATCAGCATATTCGCTGTATTTGTTGAAAGTATAGGGTGAAGAATTTTCATCCAGCAAACGTAGCTTCAGTCCATTACCAATCAGCAGTGCTTTATCCTCTTCAATCAATGTTTCTTCGGTATAAAACGAAGAGCTGACCTTAAATCCGTCGGTGCACTGGTCATTTTGTGATTTTGTCGTCTTAATACTGAATGTTTTCGACATTGTGTGGCGGCGAATATCCAGCAGGTTAAATTTACCAAAATCAATCACCTGTGTTTCTGGTGAAATATTTTTTCACCTTATTAATGGGTATTTGCATCTGGTTTAATTTTTACAATTTTTTATGTTCAGCCATATAAAAAGAACCCGCTCTATTAAAGGCGGGTCCGGAAAGTGAACGGCTTAGCAATCAACCATTAACGCTTGATATCGCTTTTAAAGTCGCGTTTTTCATATCCTGTATACAGCTGACGCGGACGGGCAATCTTCATACCGTCACTGTGCATTTCGCTCCAGTGGGCGATCCAGCCAACGGTACGCGCCATCGCGAAGATCACGGTGAACATAGAAGACGGAATACCCATCGCTTTCAGGATGATACCAGAGTAGAAATCGACGTTCGGGTACAGTTTTTTCTCGATAAAGTACGGGTCGTTCAGCGCGATGTTTTCCAGCTCCATAGCCACTTCCAGCAGGTCATCTTTGGTGCCCAGCTCTTTCAGAACTTCATGGCAGGTTTCACGCATTACGGTGGCGCGCGGGTCGTAATTTTTGTACACGCGGTGCCCGAAGCCCATCAGGCGGAAAGAGTCATTTTTGTCTTTCGCACGACGAACAAATTCCGGAATGTGTTTAACGGAGCTGATTTCTTCCAGCATTTTCAGCGCCGCTTCGTTAGCACCACCGTGCGCAGGTCCCCACAGTGAAGCAATACCTGCTGCGATACAGGCAAACGGGTTGGCCCCCGAAGAGCCAGCGGTACGCACGGTGGAGGTAGAGGCGTTCTGTTCATGGTCAGCGTGCAGGATCAGAATACGGTCCATAGCACGTTCCAGAATCGGATTAACTTCATACGGTTCGCACGGCGTGGAGAACATCATATTCAGGAAGTTACCGGCATAGGAGAGATCGTTGCGCGGGTAAACGAATGGCTGACCAATGGAATACTTGTAACACATCGCGGCCATGGTCGGCATTTTCGACAGCAGGCGGAACGCGGCAATTTCACGATGACGAGGATTGTTAACATCCAGCGAGTCGTGATAGAACGCCGCCAGCGCGCCGGTAATACCACACATGACTGCCATTGGATGCGAGTCGCGACGGAAAGCATGGAACAGACGGGTAATCTGCTCGTGGATCATGGTATGACGGGTCACCGTAGTTTTAAATTCGTCATACTGTTCCTGAGTTGGTTTTTCACCATTCAGCAGGATGTAACAAACTTCCAGGTAGTTAGAATCGGTCGCCAGCTGATCGATCGGGAAACCGCGGTGCAGCAAAATACCTTCATCACCATCAATAAAAGTAATTTTAGATTCGCAGGATGCGGTTGAAGTGAAGCCTGGGTCAAAGGTGAACACACCTTTTGAACCGAGAGTACGGATATCAATAACATCTTGACCCAGCGTGCCTTTCAGCACATCCAGTTCAACAGCTGTGTCCCCGTTGAGGGTGAGTTTTGCTTTTGTATCAGCCATTTAAGGTCTCCTTAGCGCCTTATTGCGTAAGACTGCCGGAACTTAAATTTGCCTTCGCACATCAACCTGGCTTTACCCGTTTGTTATTTGGCTCGCCGCTCTGCGAAAGAGGGGAAACCTGGGTACAGAGCTCTGGGCGCTTGCAGGTAAAGGATCCATTGATGACGAATAAATGGCGAATCAAGTACTTAGCAATCCGAATTATTAAACTTGTCTACCACTAATAACTGTCCCGAATGAATTGGTCAATACTTCCACACTGTTACATAAGTTAATCTTAGGTGAAATACCGACTTCATAACTTTTACGCATTATATGCTTTTCCTGGTAATGTTTGTAACAACTTTGTTGAATGATTGTCAAATTAGATGATTAAAAATTAAATAAATGTTGTTATCGTGACGCAGATCACTGTTCGGGATAAAACCCGACAAACTATATGTAGGTTAATTGTAATGATTTTGTGAACGGCCTATACTGCCGCCAGGTCTCCGGAACACCCTGCAATCCCGAGCCACCCAGCGTTGTAACGTGTCGTTTTCGCATCTGGAAGCAGTGTTTTGCATGACGCGCAGTTATAGAAAGGACGCTGTCTGACCCGCAAGCAGACCGGAGGAAGGAAATCCCGACGTCTCCTGGTAACAGAAAGTTAACCTCTGTGCCCGTAGTCCCCAGGGAATAATAAGAACAGCATGTGGGCGTTATTCATGATAAGAAATGTGAAAAAACAAAGACCTGTTAATCTGGACCTACAGACCATCCGGTTCCCCGTCACGGCGATAGCGTCCATTCTCCATCGCGTTTCCGGTGTGATCACCTTTGTTGCAGTGGGCATCCTGCTGTGGCTTCTGGGTACCAGCCTCTCTTCCCCTGAAGGTTTCGAGCAAGCTTCCGCGATTATGGGCAGCTTCTTCGTCAAATTTATCATGTGGGGCATCCTTACCGCTCTGGCATATCACGTCGTCGTAGGTATTCGCCACATGATGATGGATTTTGGCTATCTGGAAGAAACATTCGAAGCGGGTAAACGCTCCGCCAAAATCTCCTTTGTTATTACTGTCGTGCTTTCACTTCTCGCAGGAGTCCTCGTATGGTAAGCAACGCCTCCGCATTAGGACGCAATGGCGTACATGATTTCATCCTCGTTCGTGCTACCGCTATCGTCCTGACGCTCTACATCATTTATATGGTCGGTTTTTTCGCTACCAGTGGCGAGCTGACATATGAAGTCTGGATTGGTTTCTTCGCCTCTGCGTTCACCAAAGTGTTCACCCTGCTGGCGCTGTTTTCTATCTTGATCCATGCCTGGATCGGCATGTGGCAGGTGTTGACCGACTACGTTAAACCGCTGGCCTTGCGCCTGATGCTGCAACTGGTGATTGTCGTTGCACTGGTGGTTTACGTGATTTATGGATTCGTTGTGGTGTGGGGTGTGTGATGAAATTGCCAGTCAGAGAATTTGATGCAGTTGTGATTGGTGCTGGCGGCGCAGGTATGCGCGCGGCGCTGCAAATTTCCCAGAGTGGCCAGACCTGTGCGCTGCTCTCTAAAGTCTTCCCGACCCGTTCCCATACCGTTTCTGCGCAAGGTGGTATTACCGTTGCGCTGGGTAATACCCATGAAGATAACTGGGAATGGCATATGTACGACACCGTAAAAGGGTCGGACTATATCGGTGACCAGGACGCGATTGAATATATGTGTAAAACCGGGCCGGAAGCGATTCTGGAACTGGAACATATGGGCCTGCCGTTCTCGCGTCTTGATGATGGTCGTATCTATCAACGTCCGTTTGGCGGTCAGTCGAAAAACTTCGGCGGCGAGCAGGCGGCACGTACTGCGGCGGCTGCCGACCGTACCGGTCACGCACTGTTGCACACCCTTTATCAGCAGAACCTGAAAAACCACACCACCATTTTCTCCGAGTGGTATGCGCTGGATCTGGTGAAAAACCAGGATGGCGCAGTGGTCGGTTGTACCGCACTGTGCATCGAAACTGGTGAAGTGGTTTACTTTAAAGCTCGCGCGACAGTGCTGGCGACTGGCGGGGCAGGGCGTATTTATCAGTCCACCACTAACGCCCACATTAACACTGGCGACGGTGTCGGCATGGCTATCCGTGCAGGCGTACCGGTACAGGATATGGAAATGTGGCAGTTCCACCCGACCGGTATTGCCGGTGCGGGCGTACTGGTCACCGAAGGTTGCCGTGGTGAAGGCGGTTATCTGCTGAACAAACATGGCGAACGCTTTATGGAGCGTTATGCGCCGAACGCCAAAGACCTGGCGGGCCGTGACGTGGTGGCGCGTTCCATCATGATCGAAATCCGTGAAGGCCGCGGCTGTGATGGTCCGTGGGGGCCACACGCAAAACTGAAACTTGACCATCTGGGGAAAGAAGTTCTCGAATCCCGTCTGCCGGGTATTCTGGAACTCTCCCGTACCTTCGCTCACGTCGATCCGGTGAAAGAGCCGATTCCGGTTATCCCAACCTGTCACTACATGATGGGCGGTATTCCGACCAAAGTGACCGGTCAGGCGCTGACTGTGAATGAGAAAGGCGAAGATGTGGTTGTTCCGGGGCTGTTTGCCGTTGGTGAAATCGCTTGTGTATCGGTACATGGCGCTAACCGTCTGGGCGGCAACTCGCTGCTGGACCTGGTCGTATTTGGTCGTGCGGCAGGTCTGCATCTGCAAGAGTCTATTGCCGAGCAGGGCGCACTGCGCGATGCCAGCGAGTCTGATGTAGAAGCGTCTCTGGATCGCCTGAACCGCTGGAACAATAACCGTAACGGTGAAGATCCGGTGGCGATCCGTAAAGCACTGCAAGAATGTATGCAGCATAACTTCTCGGTCTTCCGTGAAGGTGATGCGATGGCGAAAGGGCTTGAGCAGTTGAAAGTTATCCGCGAGCGTCTGAAAAATGCCCGTCTGGATGACACTTCCAGCGAGTTCAACACCCAGCGCGTTGAGTGCCTGGAACTGGATAACCTGATGGAAACGGCGTATGCAACGGCTGTTTCTGCCAACTTCCGTACCGAAAGCCGTGGCGCGCATAGCCGCTTCGACTTCCCGGATCGCGATGATGAAAACTGGCTGTGCCACTCCCTGTATCTGCCAGAGTCGGAATCCATGACGCGCCGAAGCGTCAACATGGAACCGAAACTGCGCCCGGCATTCCCGCCGAAGATTCGTACTTACTAATGCGGAGACAGGAAAATGAGACTCGAGTTTTCAATTTATCGCTATAACCCGGATGTTGATGATGCTCCGCGTATGCAGGATTACACCCTGGAAGCGGAAGAAGGTCGCGACATGATGCTGCTGGATGCGCTTATTCAGCTGAAAGAGAAAGATCCCAGCCTGTCGTTCCGCCGCTCCTGCCGTGAAGGTGTGTGCGGTTCCGACGGTCTGAACATGAACGGTAAGAATGGTCTGGCCTGTATTACCCCGATTTCGGCACTCAACCAGCCGGGCAAGAAGATTGTGATTCGCCCGCTGCCAGGTTTACCGGTGATCCGCGATTTGGTGGTAGACATGGGACAATTCTATGCGCAATATGAGAAAATTAAGCCTTACCTGTTGAATAATGGACAAAATCCGCCAGCTCGCGAGCATTTACAGATGCCAGAGCAGCGCGAAAAACTCGACGGGTTGTATGAATGTATTCTCTGCGCATGTTGTTCAACCTCTTGTCCGTCTTTCTGGTGGAATCCCGATAAGTTTATCGGCCCGGCAGGCTTGTTAGCGGCATATCGTTTCCTGATCGATAGCCGTGATACCGAGACTGACAGCCGCCTCGACGGTTTGAGCGATGCATTCAGTGTATTCCGCTGTCACAGCATCATGAACTGCGTCAGTGTATGTCCGAAGGGGCTGAACCCGACGCGCGCCATCGGCCATATCAAGTCGATGTTGTTGCAACGTAATGCGTAAACCCAGGCCTGATAAGACGCACAAGCGTCGCATCAGGCAACCAGTGCCGGATGCGGCGTGAACGCCTTATCCGGCCTACAAAAGAAATGCAGAAACCGTAGGCCTGATAAGACGCGCAAGCGTCGCATCAGGCAAACAGCGCCGGATGCGGCGTGAATGCCTTATCCGGCCTACAAAAGAAATGCAGGAAATCTTTAAAAACTGCCCCTGACACTAAGACAGTTTTTAAAGGTTCCTTAGCGGACGCAGAAAACACGACAAGTCCGCAACAAGTGAACCCCGGCACGCACATCAGATATGAAATGTGCGTGGTAGTATCCACGGCGAAGTAAGCATAAAAAAGATGCTTAAGGGATCACGATGCAGAACAGCGCTTTGAAAGCCTGGTTGGACTCTTCTTACCTCTCTGGCGCAAACCAGAGCTGGATAGAACAGCTCTATGAAGACTTCTTAACCGATCCTGACTCGGTTGACGCTAACTGGCGTTCGACGTTCCAGCAGTTACCTGGTACGGGAGTCAAACCGGATCAATTCCACTCTCAAACGCGTGAATATTTCCGCCGCCTGGCGAAAGACGCTTCACGTTACTCTTCAACGATCTCCGACCCTGACACCAATGTGAAGCAGGTTAAAGTCCTGCAGCTCATTAACGCATACCGCTTCCGTGGTCACCAGCATGCGAATCTCGATCCGCTGGGACTGTGGCAGCAAGAGAAAGTAGCCGATCTGGATCCGTCTTTCCACGATCTGACCGAAGCAGACTTCCAGGAGACCTTCAACGTCGGTTCATTTGCCAGCGGCAAAGAAACCATGAAACTCGGCGAGCTGCTGGAAGCCCTCAAGCAAACCTACTGCGGCCCGATTGGTGCCGAGTATATGCACATTACCAGCACCGAAGAAAAACGCTGGATCCAACAGCGTATCGAGTCTGGTCGCGCGACTTTCAATAGCGAAGAGAAAAAACGCTTCTTAAGCGAACTGACCGCCGCTGAAGGCCTTGAACGTTACCTTGGCGCAAAATTCCCTGGCGCAAAACGCTTCTCGCTGGAAGGTGGTGACGCGTTAATCCCTATGCTTAAAGAGATGATCCGCCACGCTGGCAACAGCGGCACCCGTGAAGTGGTTCTCGGGATGGCGCACCGTGGTCGTCTGAACGTTCTGGTGAACGTGCTGGGTAAAAAACCGCAAGACTTGTTCGACGAGTTTGCCGGTAAACATAAAGAACACCTCGGCACGGGCGACGTGAAATACCACATGGGCTTCTCGTCTGACTTCCAGACCGATGGCGGCCTGGTTCACCTGGCGCTGGCGTTTAACCCGTCTCACCTTGAGATTGTAAGCCCGGTCGTTATCGGTTCTGTTCGTGCCCGTCTGGACAGACTTGATGAGCCGAGCAGCAACAAAGTGCTGCCAATCACCATTCATGGTGACGCCGCAGTGACCGGGCAGGGCGTAGTTCAGGAAACCCTGAACATGTCGAAAGCGCGTGGTTATGAAGTTGGCGGTACGGTACGTATCGTTATCAACAACCAGGTTGGCTTCACCACCTCTAACCCGCTGGATGCCCGTTCGACGCCGTACTGTACTGATATCGGTAAGATGGTTCAGGCACCGATTTTCCACGTTAACGCGGATGATCCGGAAGCCGTTGCCTTTGTTACCCGTCTGGCGCTCGATTTCCGTAACACCTTTAAACGTGATGTCTTCATCGACCTGGTATGCTACCGCCGTCACGGCCACAACGAAGCCGACGAGCCGAGCGCAACCCAGCCGCTGATGTATCAGAAAATCAAAAAACATCCGACGCCGCGCAAAATCTACGCTGACAAGCTGGAGCAGGAAAAAGTCGCGACGCTGGAAGATGCCACCGAGATGGTTAACCTGTACCGCGATGCGCTGGATGCTGGCGATTGCGTTGTGGCAGAGTGGCGTCCGATGAACATGCACTCTTTCACCTGGTCGCCGTACCTCAACCATGAATGGGACGAAGAGTACCCGAACAAAGTTGAGATGAAGCGCCTGCAGGAACTGGCTAAACGCATCAGCACGGTGCCGGAAGCGGTTGAAATGCAGTCTCGCGTTGCCAAGATTTATGGCGATCGCCAGGCGATGGCTGCCGGTGAGAAACTGTTCGACTGGGGCGGCGCGGAAAACCTCGCTTACGCCACGCTGGTTGACGAAGGCATTCCGGTTCGCCTGTCGGGTGAAGACTCCGGTCGCGGTACCTTCTTCCACCGCCACGCGGTGATCCACAACCAGTCTAACGGTTCCACTTACACGCCGCTGCAACATATCCATAACGGCCAGGGCGCGTTCCGCGTCTGGGACTCTGTACTGTCTGAAGAAGCCGTACTGGCGTTTGAATACGGTTATGCCACCGCAGAACCACGTACCCTGACCATCTGGGAAGCACAGTTCGGTGACTTCGCCAACGGTGCACAGGTGGTTATCGACCAGTTCATCTCCTCTGGCGAACAGAAATGGGGCCGGATGTGTGGCCTGGTGATGTTGCTGCCGCACGGTTACGAAGGGCAGGGGCCGGAGCACTCCTCCGCGCGTCTGGAACGTTATCTGCAACTTTGCGCTGAGCAAAACATGCAGGTTTGCGTACCTTCTACCCCGGCACAGGTTTACCACATGCTGCGTCGTCAGGCGTTGCGCGGGATGCGTCGTCCACTGGTCGTGATGTCGCCGAAATCCCTGCTGCGTCATCCGCTGGCGGTATCCAGCCTCGAAGAACTGGCGAACGGCACCTTCCTGCCAGCCATCGGTGAAATCGACGAGCTTGATCCGAAGGGCGTGAAGCGCGTAGTGATGTGTTCTGGTAAGGTTTATTACGACCTGCTGGAACAACGTCGTAAGAACAATCAACACGATGTCGCCATTGTGCGTATCGAGCAACTCTACCCGTTCCCGCATAAAGCGATGCAGGAAGTGTTGCAGCAGTTTGCTCACGTCAAGGATTTTGTCTGGTGCCAGGAAGAGCCGCTCAACCAGGGCGCATGGTACTGCAGCCAGCATCATTTCCGTGAAGTGATTCCGTTTGGGGCTTCTCTGCGTTATGCAGGCCGCCCAGCCTCCGCCTCTCCGGCGGTAGGGTATATGTCCGTTCACCAGAAACAGCAACAAGATCTGGTTAATGACGCGCTGAACGTCGAATAAATAAAGGATACACAATGAGTAGCGTAGATATTCTGGTCCCTGACCTGCCTGAATCCGTAGCCGATGCCACCGTCGCAACCTGGCATAAAAAACCCGGCGACGCAGTCGTACGTGATGAAGTGCTGGTAGAAATCGAAACTGACAAAGTGGTACTGGAAGTACCGGCATCAGCAGACGGCATTCTGGATGCGGTTCTGGAAGATGAAGGTACAACGGTAACGTCTCGTCAGATCCTTGGTCGCCTGCGTGAAGGCAACAGCGCGGGTAAAGAAACCAGCGCGAAATCTGAAGAGAAAGCGTCCACTCCGGCGCAACGCCAGCAGGCGTCTCTGGAAGAGCAAAACAACGATGCGTTAAGCCCGGCGATCCGTCGCCTGCTGGCTGAACATAACCTCGACGCCAGCGCCATTAAAGGCACCGGTGTGGGTGGTCGTCTGACCCGTGAAGATGTGGAAAAACATCTAGCGAAAGCCCCGGCGAAAGAGTCTGCTCCGGCAGCGGCTGCTCCGGCGGCGCAACCGACCCTGGCTGCACGTAGCGAAAAACGTGTGCCGATGACTCGCCTGCGTAAGCGTGTGGCAGAGCGTCTGCTGGAAGCGAAAAACTCCACCGCCATGCTGACCACGTTCAACGAAGTCAACATGAAGCCGATTATGGATCTGCGTAAGCAGTACGGTGAAGCGTTTGAAAAACGCCACGGCATTCGTCTGGGCTTTATGTCCTTCTACGTGAAAGCGGTGGTTGAAGCCCTGAAACGTTACCCGGAAGTGAATGCGTCTATCGACGGCGATGATGTGGTCTACCACAACTATTTCGACGTCAGTATGGCGGTTTCTACGCCGCGCGGCCTGGTGACGCCGGTTCTGCGTGATGTCGATACCCTCGGCATGGCAGACATCGAGAAGAAAATCAAAGAGCTGGCTGTTAAAGGCCGTGACGGCAAGCTGACGGTTGAAGATCTGACCGGTGGTAACTTCACCATCACCAACGGTGGTGTGTTCGGTTCCCTGATGTCAACGCCTATCATCAACCCACCGCAGAGCGCAATTCTGGGTATGCACGCTATCAAAGATCGTCCGATGGCAGTGAATGGCCAGGTTGAGATCCTGCCGATGATGTACCTGGCGCTGTCCTACGATCACCGTTTGATCGATGGTCGCGAATCCGTGGGCTTCCTGGTAACGATCAAAGAGTTGCTGGAAGATCCGACGCGTCTGCTGCTGGACGTGTAGTAGTTTAAGTTTCACCTGCACTGTAGACCGACGTGGATAGGGTGTCGGTCTACGGTTTAAAAGATAACGATTACTGAAGGATGGACAGAACACATGAACTTACATGAATATCAGGCAAAACAACTTTTTGCCCGCTATGGCTTACCAGCACCGGTGGGTTATGCCTGTACTACTCCGCGCGAAGCAGAAGAAGCCGCTTCAAAAATCGGTGCCGGTCCGTGGGTAGTGAAATGTCAGGTTCACGCTGGTGGCCGCGGTAAAGCGGGCGGTGTGAAAGTGGTAAACAGCAAAGAAGACATCCGTGCTTTTGCAGAAAACTGGCTGGGCAAGCGTCTGGTAACGTATCAAACAGATGCCAATGGCCAACCGGTTAACCAGATTCTGGTTGAAGCAGCGACCGATATCGCTAAAGAGCTGTATCTCGGTGCCGTTGTAGACCGTAGTTCACGTCGCGTGGTCTTTATGGCCTCCACCGAAGGCGGCGTGGAAATCGAAAAAGTGGCGGAAGAAACTCCGCACCTGATCCACAAAGTTGCGCTTGATCCGCTGACTGGCCCGATGCCGTATCAGGGACGCGAGCTGGCGTTCAAACTGGGTCTGGAAGGTAAACTGGTTCAGCAGTTCACCAAAATCTTCATGGGCCTGGCGACCATTTTCCTGGAGCGCGACCTGGCGCTGATCGAAATCAACCCGCTGGTCATCACCAAACAGGGCGATCTGATTTGCCTCGACGGCAAACTGGGCGCTGATGGCAACGCACTGTTCCGCCAGCCTGATCTGCGCGAAATGCGTGACCAGTCGCAGGAAGATCCGCGTGAAGCACAGGCTGCACAGTGGGAACTGAACTACGTTGCGCTGGACGGTAACATCGGTTGTATGGTTAACGGCGCAGGCCTGGCGATGGGCACCATGGACATCGTTAAACTGCACGGCGGCGAACCAGCTAACTTCCTTGACGTTGGCGGCGGCGCAACCAAAGAACGTGTAACCGAAGCGTTCAAAATCATCCTCTCTGACGACAAAGTGAAAGCCGTTCTGGTTAACATCTTCGGCGGTATCGTTCGTTGCGACCTGATCGCTGACGGTATCATCGGCGCGGTAGCGGAAGTGGGTGTTAACGTACCGGTCGTGGTACGTCTGGAAGGTAACAACGCCGAACTCGGCGCGAAGAAACTGGCTGACAGCGGCCTGAATATTATTGCAGCAAAAGGTCTGACGGATGCAGCTCAGCAGGTTGTTGCCGCAGTGGAGGGGAAATAATGTCCATTTTAATTGATAAAAACACCAAGGTTATCTGCCAGGGCTTTACCGGTAGCCAGGGGACTTTCCACTCAGAACAGGCTATTGCATACGGCACTAAAATGGTTGGCGGCGTAACCCCAGGTAAAGGCGGCACCACCCACCTCGGCCTGCCGGTGTTCAACACCGTGCGTGAAGCTGTTGCTGCTACTGGCGCTACCGCTTCTGTTATCTACGTACCAGCACCGTTCTGCAAAGACTCCATTCTGGAAGCCATCGATGCAGGCATCAAACTGATTATCACCATCACTGAAGGCATCCCGACGCTGGATATGCTGACTGTGAAAGTGAAACTGGACGAAGCTGGCGTTCGTATGATCGGCCCGAACTGCCCAGGCGTTATCACTCCGGGTGAATGCAAAATCGGTATCCAGCCTGGTCACATTCACAAACCGGGTAAAGTGGGTATCGTTTCCCGTTCCGGTACACTGACCTATGAAGCAGTTAAACAGACCACGGATTACGGTTTCGGTCAGTCGACCTGTGTCGGTATCGGCGGCGACCCGATCCCTGGCTCTAACTTTATCGACATCCTCGAAATGTTCGAAAAAGATCCGCAGACCGAAGCGATCGTGATGATCGGTGAGATCGGCGGTAGCGCTGAAGAAGAAGCAGCGGCGTACATCAAAGAGCACGTTACCAAGCCAGTTGTAGGTTACATCGCTGGTGTGACTGCGCCGAAAGGCAAACGTATGGGTCACGCAGGTGCGATCATTGCCGGTGGTAAAGGGACTGCTGATGAGAAATTCGCTGCTCTGGAAGCCGCAGGCGTGAAAACCGTTCGCAGCCTGGCGGATATCGGTGAAGCACTGAAAACTGTTCTGAAATAAATATCTGTAATAAGAAATAGCCCTCGCCGCTTCCCTCTACAGGAGGGGCGAAGGGCTGTCGGTTTCGACATGGTTGGCCATCTTATGATGGCCTTTTTTATTCGGGCACTAATCTGAAAAGTTTGCCCACTGCTTTTCTCCCATCTTCTGCGCAATAATGCCCGGCAAAATATCCCCTCTCCGTTCTGTAAAAGCATTTATACAAGAAGAAAATTGTTCTGCCGGTTGCTCTGGCCCTGATGGGTGTAAATTCGGACGTTTATGCGGCCGATGTAAATATCGATATTTTAAGTGCGACAGTGAAAGATAAACGCATTGAGGGAGTATCGGTGACGCTGCAACGCAATGGCGCACAATCTGTTTCTGGAACCACAAATGCATCGGGCAGCGTTAATCTGGGTTCTACATTTGCTGATGATCAAGATGCTTTATTGATCGTCAAAAAAGAGGGCTATTCTAATCTGGTGGTCAAATGTTCGTGTGCTGGCATGACTTATGCGATTAGTCCGGCAATGACTAGTCTGGATGGCATGCGTGTAGTTTTGAGCTGGGGCGAAAAGCCTTTTGATCTTGATTCACATTTGATCTTCCCTGGCGGACATATCTATTTTGATAGTAAAGAGGGGACTGATGCTAATCTGGATGTTGATGATACGGATAGCTATGGATCAGAAACTGTCACTATCAGCAAAAAGCATTTTGGCGAAAGTTACATCTATGCCGTGCAGGACTATAGCAACAAAGGGTTGCCCAACAGTAATTATCTCTCTGCCAGTAAGGCAAAAGTGTTTGTTTATGTAGGGAGCTCCCTGGTGCGTAGTTATAGTGTCCCTGCTGGAAAACGAGGGAACATCTGGACCGTGTTTAAACTCAATCCAAACGGCGAGTTTGAAGATATCAACTCTGTTACCAGCGCCAATTTTAACGACACCACATTAGGCGTCAGGGATTTAGCCACTGTGATAATGCCTGCGACGGGTTCTTCAACTCCGGCTTCACCTGCGATGCAAAACAGTGGAGATACTCAACTGGCAAGAAAATATAATCGTGAAGGCGAAGCTGTTTACAAAACCGGTCAACTTGAGCAAGCCATTCAACTCTTCCAACAGGCAACAGAATTAGACGGCAATTACGGACAGGCATTTAGTAACCTGGGGCTGGCGTATCAGAAAAATGGCAACATCGCGGAAGCAATTTGGGCAAATCGTAAAGCGATCTCGTTAGCCAGTGGAGCAAATGCGGCGACAACGCGCGCTAACTCCTATTATAACATTGCCAAAATTTATGAAACTGCTGGACAGGACGCTGATGCATTGCAGCATTATCAACTCGCTCTTCACGATGCCATTTTATAAAAATGAAAGTGGAATCATATTTTTTAATTTTATATGCTTGCTTGTTTTTCTGGTCAAGTTATCCATCATTCACTGTTTTATTATCTTAAGGATGATGGAAATAGAAGGTTTTTTAATGATAATAAAACATATTCTTATGTTATTTAATCACGAATTTTTTAATATGATTATGTATCAATACGTTATATTACCCGATGTGCTACTGAATTATCGACTATTACTTTAATATTTAGTGATCGTAAACATGGTTCTCCAGATTACTAAATTTCTGGCATCTTACAATATCATCATCTTCAAATAGTTAAATTAAGATTATGGCACTGCCAAAACAGATAAATTGAAGCAGTCTGGTAGATATTGCAGAACAACCTTGATTCCAACGGCGAAATCATGTTTATCCTCCAGGTTGCCGCCCATATGGAGCTGAATATCATTCAGTCCACGCTTGATGAGTTGATATCGCTATATCCATAGACAGGGTAGCTTTTTACACGAGAGTGTCCGGTGTTTTCTAACGGCTGGCAATCATTCCGTTTTGTTGTTTCGTATCACTGCTATAACAATTTCTCTTGAATTTCAATCTTTGAGCGAATCATTGAATACAGATCGGGAAATATTAATACCATATATATTTTATTTTGAAAATCCTTGTTCCATCTGACTATACCTAAGGTATCTATTTCTTCTTGTGATTATTACCAATGAAACAATAAGTGACGGATTTACAGTACGTTGCTCATAAAGACAACAATCAATTAACGTTGATAAAAATATGTTATGTAAAATGGCAATAAAGTAGCTACTCTAACTAATTAGTATTATAAAAAGTCGATAAAGCGGCTCTGTTAAATAAAATACTGGTTTTTTATCTATATATTTCCATGTGGGTAATTTTACTGTGCTATTTTGTTACAATAAATTAACAATAAAGTTACCAGTGGCTCATGATTCACACATAATTAACATATGTGGTTGATTTTGATATAAATCAATTTTTAATTCTTGAAAAAAATCTGCAAAACACGATAAATTGTTGTAGATCAAATTGGTGAGATCGTGACAATTTCGCTATAAATTGATCACTGTCGAAAAATGCAAATTTGCTCAATAAAAACCTGTTTATTGTAAGGATTTTGCGGCGTAATATAATTACGGGATCAATTTGGTTTATTCATTAACACATTTGTAACTTTTTTATCATTGTCTTTTCCTCTTTTGATGAAATGGCAACGATAGAGGCGAGCAAATAATTTTGTATTGGGGCATGCGTGTGACCCTTTCTAACGGGGTTCACTCTCGGAGTCTTCATGCGATGAGCAAGGAGTCATGATGTTAGATATAGTCGAACTGTCGCGCTTACAGTTTGCCTTGACCGCGATGTACCACTTCCTTTTTGTGCCACTGACGCTCGGTATGGCGTTCCTGCTGGCCATTATGGAAACGGTCTACGTCCTTTCCGGCAAACAGATTTATAAAGATATGACCAAGTTCTGGGGCAAGTTGTTTGGTATCAACTTTGCTCTGGGTGTGGCTACCGGTCTGACCATGGAGTTCCAGTTCGGGACTAACTGGTCTTACTATTCCCACTATGTAGGGGATATCTTCGGTGCGCCGCTGGCAATCGAAGGTCTGATGGCCTTCTTCCTCGAATCCACCTTTGTAGGTCTGTTCTTCTTCGGTTGGGATCGTCTGGGTAAAGTTCAGCATATGTGTGTCACCTGGCTGGTGGCGCTCGGTTCAAACCTGTCCGCACTGTGGATTCTGGTTGCAAACGGCTGGATGCAAAACCCAATCGCGTCCGATTTCAACTTTGAAACTATGCGTATGGAGATGGTGAGCTTCTCCGAGCTGGTGCTTAACCCGGTTGCTCAGGTGAAATTCGTTCACACCGTAGCTTCTGGTTATGTGACTGGCGCAATGTTCATCCTCGGTATCAGCGCATGGTATATGCTGAAAGGTCGTGACTTCGCCTTCGCTAAACGCTCCTTTGCTATCGCTGCCAGCTTCGGTATGGCTGCCGTTCTGTCTGTTATTGTTCTGGGTGATGAATCCGGCTACGAAATGGGCGACGTGCAGAAAACCAAACTGGCTGCTATCGAAGCCGAGTGGGAAACGCAACCTGCACCTGCTGCCTTTACTCTGTTCGGCATTCCTGATCAGGAAGAGGAAACGAACAAATTTGCGATCCAGATCCCTTACGCGCTGGGCATCATTGCAACGCGTTCCGTGGATACTCCAGTTATCGGTCTGAAAGAACTGATGGTGCAGCATGAAGAACGCATTCGTAACGGGATGAAGGCGTACTCTCTGCTCGAACAACTGCGTTCTGGTTCTACTGACCAGGCCGTTCGTGACCAGTTCAATAGCATGAAGAAAGATCTCGGTTACGGTCTGCTGCTGAAACGCTATACGCCAAACGTGGCTGATGCGACTGAAGCTCAGATTCAACAGGCAACCAAAGACTCCATTCCGCGTGTAGCGCCGCTGTACTTTGCGTTCCGTATCATGGTGGCGTGTGGCTTCCTGCTGCTGGCAATCATCGCGCTCTCTTTCTGGAGTGTCATCCGAAACCGCATTGGCGAGAAAAAATGGCTGCTGCGCGCCGCGCTGTACGGTATTCCGCTGCCGTGGATTGCTGTAGAAGCGGGCTGGTTCGTGGCTGAATATGGCCGCCAACCGTGGGCTATCGGTGAAGTGCTGCCGACAGCTGTGGCGAACTCGTCACTGACCGCAGGCGATCTCATCTTCTCGATGGTGCTGATTTGCGGCCTGTATACCCTGTTCCTGGTGGCAGAATTGTTCTTGATGTTCAAGTTTGCACGCCTCGGCCCAAGCAGCCTGAAAACCGGTCGCTATCACTTTGAGCAGTCTTCCACGACTACTCAGCCGGCACGCTAAGACAGGAGTCGTCAAATGATCGATTATGAAGTATTGCGTTTTATCTGGTGGCTGCTGGTTGGCGTTCTGCTAATTGGTTTTGCAGTCACTGACGGTTTCGACATGGGGGTGGGCATGCTCACCCGTTTCCTCGGTCGTAACGACACCGAGCGTCGAATTATGATTAACTCCATCGCACCACACTGGGACGGTAACCAGGTTTGGCTGATCACCGCAGGCGGCGCACTGTTTGCTGCCTGGCCGATGGTCTATGCCGCTGCGTTCTCCGGCTTCTATGTGGCGATGATCCTCGTACTGGCGTCTTTGTTCTTCCGTCCGGTCGGTTTTGACTACCGCTCTAAGATTGAAGAAACCCGCTGGCGTAACATGTGGGACTGGGGCATCTTCATTGGTAGCTTCGTTCCGCCGCTGGTGATTGGTGTAGCGTTCGGTAACCTGTTGCAGGGCGTACCATTCAACGTTGATGAATATCTGCGTCTGTACTACACCGGTAACTTCTTCCAGTTGCTTAACCCGTTCGGCCTGCTGGCAGGTGTGGTGAGCGTAGGGATGATCATTACTCAGGGCGCAACCTATCTGCAAATGCGTACCGTGGGCGAACTGCACCTGCGTACCCGTGCAACGGCTCAGGTGGCGGCACTGGTGACGCTGGTCTGCTTCGCACTGGCTGGCGTATGGGTGATGTACGGTATCGATGGTTATGTCGTGAAATCGACAATGGACCATTACGCAGCCTCTAACCCGCTGAATAAAGAAGTGGTTCGTGAAGCTGGCGCATGGCTGGTTAACTTCAACAACACGCCAATTCTGTGGGCTATTCCGGCACTGGGTGTGGTTCTGCCGCTGCTGACCATCCTGACTGCACGTATGGATAAAGCCGCGTGGGCGTTTGTGTTCTCCTCCCTGACGCTGGCCTGCATCATCCTGACTGCCGGTATCGCAATGTTCCCGTTTGTGATGCCGTCCAGCACCATGATGAACGCAAGTCTGACAATGTGGGATGCAACTTCCAGCCAGCTGACGCTTAACGTCATGACCTGGGTTGCGGTGGTTCTGGTACCGATCATTCTGCTCTACACCGCCTGGTGTTACTGGAAAATGTTCGGTCGTATCACCAAAGAAGATATTGAACGTAACACCCACTCTCTGTACTAAGTAAGGAGCTAAAAATGTGGTATTTCGCATGGATTCTGGGAACGCTTCTTGCCTGTTCGTTTGGGGTAATCACCGCGCTGGCGCTTGAGCACGTCGAATCAGGCAAAGCCGGTCAAGAAGACATCTGATGAGTAAGATTATCGCAACCTTGTATGCGGTAATGGACAAGCGCCCCCTGCGGGCGCTTTCCTTCGTGATGGCACTTCTGTTAGCAGGATGTATGTTTTGGGACCCATCACGTTTCGCCGCGAAGACCAGTGAACTGGAAATCTGGCATGGTTTACTGCTTATGTGGGCCGTCTGTGCTGGTGTGATTCACGGCGTGGGCTTTCGTCCGCAGAAGGTTCTCTGGCAAGGGATTTTTTGCCCATTGCTTGCCGATATTGTTCTCATTGTCGGGCTGATTTTCTTCTTCTTTTAAATCAGAATTCTCTTTAAAAATTTATGGGCCGAGTCAGGCCCATAAATTTTTACGCTCCCTTAACTTGCCCTCATTCCCAAACCTCAATCGCGCGCGTATAGTAGCAGCGTTTAAAAGCTCTAACTTTTGTTGCATTACCGGGATGTAAAGTGAATACAACGCTGTTTCGATGGCCGGTTCGTGTCTACTATGAAGATACCGATGCCGGTGGTGTGGTGTACCACGCCAGTTACGTCGCTTTTTATGAAAGAGCACGCACAGAGATGCTGCGTCATCATCATTTCAGTCAACAGGCGCTGATGGCTGAACGCGTTGCCTTTGTGGTACGTAAAATGACGGTGGAATATTACGCACCTGCGCGGCTCGACGATATGCTCGAAATACAGACTGAAATAACATCAATGCGTGGCACCTCTTTGGTTTTCACGCAACGTATTGTCAACGCCGAGAATACTTTGTTGAATGAAGCAGAGGTTCTGGTTGTTTGCGTTGACCCACTCAAAATGAAGCCTCGTGCGCTTCCCAAGTCTATTGTCGCGGAGTTTAAGCAGTGACTGACATGAATATCCTTGATTTGTTCCTGAAGGCTAGCCTTCTGGTTAAACTTATCATGTTGATTTTGATTGGTTTTTCAATCGCATCCTGGGCCATTATTATCCAGCGGACCCGTATTCTTAACGCAGCGGCGCGCGAAGCCGAAGCGTTTGAAGATAAATTCTGGTCTGGAATCGAACTCTCTCGCCTCTATCAAGAGAGCCAGGGGAAACGGGATAATCTGAGCGGTTCGGAACAAATCTTTTACAGCGGCTTCAAAGAGTTTGTGCGCCTGCATCGTGCCAATAGCCATGCGCCGGAAGCCGTAGTGGAAGGGGCGTCGCGTGCGATGCGTATTTCCATGAATCGTGAACTTGAAAATCTGGAAACGCACATTCCTTTCCTCGGTACGGTTGGCTCCATCAGCCCGTATATTGGTCTGTTTGGTACGGTCTGGGGGATCATGCACGCCTTTATCGCCCTCGGGGCGGTAAAACAAGCAACACTGCAAATGGTTGCGCCCGGTATCGCAGAAGCGTTGATTGCGACGGCAATTGGTTTGTTCGCCGCAATTCCGGCGGTAATGGCTTATAACCGCCTAAACCAGCGCGTAAACAAACTGGAACTGAATTACGACAACTTTATGGAAGAGTTTACCGCGATTCTGCACCGCCAGGCGTTTACCGTTAGCGAGAGCAACAAGGGGTAAGCCATGGCCAGAGCGCGTGGACGAGGTCGTCGCGATCTCAAGTCCGAAATCAACATTGTACCGTTGCTGGACGTACTGCTGGTGCTGTTGCTGATCTTTATGGCGACAGCGCCCATCATCACCCAGAGCGTGGAGGTCGATCTGCCAGACGCTACTGAATCACAGGCGGTGAGCAGTAACGATAATCCGCCAGTGATTGTTGAAGTGTCTGGTATTGGTCAGTACACCGTGGTGGTTGAGAAAGATCGTCTGGAGCGTTTACCACCAGAGCAGGTGGTGGCGGAAGTGTCCAGCCGTTTTAAGGCCAACCCGAAAACGGTCTTTCTGATCGGTGGCGCAAAAGATGTGCCTTACGATGAAATAATTAAAGCACTGAACTTGTTACATAGTGCGGGTGTGAAATCGGTTGGTTTAATGACGCAGCCTATCTAAACATCTGCGTTTCCCTTGCTTGAAAGAGAGCGGGTAACAGGCGAACAGTTTTTGGAAACCGAGAGTGTCAAAGGCAACCGAACAAAACGACAAGCTCAAGCGGGCGATAATTATTTCAGCAGTGCTGCATGTCATCTTATTTGCAGCGCTGATCTGGAGTTCGTTCGATGAGAATATAGAAGCTTCAGCCGGAGGCGGCGGTGGTTCGTCCATCGACGCTGTCATGGTTGATTCAGGTGCGGTAGTTGAGCAGTACAAACGTATGCAAAGCCAGGAATTAAGCGCGAAGCGTTCTGATGAGCAGCGCAAGATGAAGGAGCAGCAGGCTGCTGAAGAACTGCGTGAGAAACAAGCGGCTGAACAGGAACGCCTGAAGCAACTTGAGAAAGAGCGGTTAGCGGCTCAGGAGCAGAAAAAGCAGGCTGAAGAAGCCGCAAAACAGGCCGAGTTAAAGCAGAAGCAAGCGGAAGAGGCGGCAGCGAAAGCGGCGGCAGATGCTAAAGCGAAGGCCGAAGCGGATGCTAAAGCTGCGGAAGAAGCAGCGAAGAAAGCGGCGGCAGACGCGAAGAAAAAAGCAGAAGCAGAAGCCGCCAAAGCCGCAGTCGAAGCGCAGAAAAAAGCCGAGGCTGCTGCTGCGGCGCTGAAGAAGAAAGCTGAAGCGGCAGAAGCAGCTGCAGCTGAAGCAAGAAAGAAAGCGGCAACCGAAGCTGCTGAAAAAGCCAAGGCAGAAGCTGAGAAGAAAGCGGCTGCTGAAAAGGCTGCAGCTGATAAGAAAGCGGCAGCAGAGAAAGCGGCAGCCGACAAAAAAGCAGCAGAAAAAGCGGCTGCTGAAAAGGCAGCAGCTGATAAGAAAGCAGCGGCAGAAAAAGCCGCCGCAGACAAAAAAGCGGCAGCGGCAAAAGCAGCAGCTGAAAAAGCCGCTGCAGCAAAAGCTGCCGCTGAGGCAGATGATATTTTCGGTGAGCTAAGCTCTGGTAAGAATGCACCGAAAACTGGGGGAGGGGCGAAAGGGAACAATGCTTCGCCTGCCGGGAGTGGTAATACTAAAAACAATGGCGCATCAGGGGCCGATATCAATAACTATGCCGGGCAGATTAAATCTGCTATCGAAAGTAAGTTCTATGACGCATCGTCCTATGCAGGCAAAACCTGTACGCTGCGCATAAAACTGGCACCCGATGGTATGTTACTGGATATCAAACCTGAAGGTGGCGATCCCGCACTTTGTCAAGCTGCGTTGGCAGCAGCTAAACTTGCGAAGATCCCGAAACCACCAAGCCAGGCAGTATATGAAGTGTTCAAAAACGCGCCATTGGACTTCAAACCGTAATCGCGATGTTGACTGTTCCGACGGTCAACATCAGGCACCGGTTGCCACGGGGTTCTGGTAGTTTTGTGTATTTTAGTTTGTTAACATTCTGCTAAATTATCGTGGGCCATCGGTCCAGATAAGGGAGATATGATGAAGCAGGCATTACGAGTAGCATTTGGTTTTCTCATACTGTGGGCATCAGTTCTGCATGCTGAAGTCCGCATTGTGATCGACAGCGGTGTAGATTCCGGTCGTCCTATTGGTGTTGTTCCTTTCCAGTGGGCGGGGCCTGGTGCGGCACCTGAAGATATTGGCGGCATCGTTGCTGCTGACTTGCGTAACAGCGGTAAATTTAATCCGTTAGATCGTGCTCGTCTGCCACAGCAGCCGGGTAGTGCGCAGGAAGTACAACCAGCTGCATGGTCCGCGCTGGGCATTGACGCTGTGGTTGTCGGTCAGGTCACTCCGAATCCGGATGGTTCTTACAATGTCGCTTATCAACTTGTTGACACTGGCGGCGCACCGGGTACTGTACTTGCTCAGAACTCGTACAAAGTGAACAAGCAGTGGCTGCGTTATGCTGGTCATACCGCCAGTGACGAAGTATTTGAAAAACTGACCGGTATTAAAGGTGCGTTCCGTACCCGTATTGCCTACGTTGTTCAGACTAACGGCGGTCAGTTCCCGTATGAACTGCGCGTATCTGACTATGACGGTTACAACCAGTTTGTCGTTCACCGTTCACCGCAACCGCTGATGTCTCCGGCGTGGTCACCAGACGGTTCTAAACTGGCTTATGTGACCTTCGAAAGCGGTCGTTCCGCGCTGGTTATTCAGACGCTGGCAAATGGCGCTGTACGTCAGGTGGCTTCATTCCCGCGTCACAACGGTGCACCTGCATTCTCGCCAGACGGCAGCAAACTGGCATTCGCCTTGTCGAAAACCGGTAGCCTGAACCTGTACATAATGGATTTGGCTTCTGGTCAGATCCGCCAGGTAACTGATGGTCGCAGTAACAATACCGAACCGACCTGGTTCCCGGACAGCCAGAACCTGGCATTTACTTCTGACCAGGCCGGTCGTCCGCAGGTTTATAAAGTGAATATCAACGGCGGTGCGCCACAACGTATTACCTGGGAAGGTTCGCAGAACCAGGATGCGGATGTCAGCAGCGACGGTAAATTTATGGTAATGGTCAGCTCCAACGGTGGGCAGCAGCACATTGCCAAACAAGATCTGGCAACGGGAGGCGTACAAGTTCTGTCGTCCACGTTCCTGGATGAAACGCCAAGTCTGGCACCTAACGGCACTATGGTAATCTACAGCTCTTCTCAGGGGATGGGATCCGTGCTGAATTTGGTTTCTACAGATGGGCGTTTCAAAGCGCGTCTTCCGGCAACTGATGGACAGGTCAAATTCCCTGCCTGGTCGCCGTATCTGTGATAATAATTAATTGAATAGTAAAGGAATCATTGAAATGCAACTGAACAAAGTGCTGAAAGGGCTGATGATTGCTCTGCCTGTTATGGCAATTGCGGCATGTTCTTCCAACAAGAACGCCAGCAATGACGGCAGCGAAGGCATGCTGGGTGCCGGCACTGGTATGGATGCGAACGGCGGCAACGGCAACATGTCTTCCGAAGAGCAGGCTCGTCTGCAAATGCAACAGCTGCAGCAGAACAACATCGTTTACTTCGATCTGGACAAGTACGATATCCGTTCTGACTTCGCTCAAATGCTGGATGCACACGCAAACTTCCTGCGTAGCAACCCGTCTTACAAAGTCACCGTAGAAGGTCACGCGGACGAACGTGGTACTCCGGAATACAACATCTCCCTGGGTGAACGTCGTGCGAACGCTGTTAAGATGTATCTGCAGGGTAAAGGCGTTTCTGCTGACCAGATCTCCATCGTTTCTTACGGTAAAGAAAAACCTGCAGTACTGGGTCATGACGAAGCGGCGTATGCCAAAAACCGTCGTGCGGTACTGGTTTACTAAGAGAATTGCATGAGCAGTAACTTCAGACATCAACTATTGAGTCTGTCGTTACTGGTTGGTATAGCGGCCCCCTGGGCCGCTTTTGCTCAGGCACCAATCAGTAGTGTCGGCTCAGGCTCGGTCGAAGACCGCGTCACTCAACTTGAGCGTATTTCTAATGCTCACAGCCAGCTTTTAACCCAACTCCAGCAACAACTCTCTGATAATCAATCCGATATTGATTCCCTGCGTGGTCAGATTCAGGAAAATCAGTATCAACTGAATCAGGTCGTGGAGCGGCAAAAGCAGATCCTGTTGCAGATCGACAGCCTCAGCAGCGGTGGTGCAGCGGCGCAATCAACCAGCGGCGATCAAAGCGGTGTGGCGGCATCAACGACGCCGACAGCTGATGCTGGTACTGCGAATGCTGGCGCGCCGGTGAAAAGCGGTGATGCAAACACGGATTACAATGCAGCTATTGCGCTGGTGCAGGATAAATCCCGCCAGGATGACGCAATGGTGGCATTTCAGAATTTCATCAAAAATTACCCTGATTCAACTTACCTGCCAAACGCCAATTATTGGCTGGGTCAGTTAAACTACAACAAGGGTAAAAAAGATGATGCGGCGTATTATTTTGCTTCGGTAGTGAAAAACTATCCGAAGTCACCGAAGGCTGCAGATGCGATGTTTAAAGTCGGCGTCATCATGCAGGACAAAGGTGACACCGCAAAAGCGAAAGCCGTATACCAGCAGGTTATCAGTAAATACCCTGGTACTGATGGCGCTAAACAGGCGCAAAAACGTCTGAACGCGATGTAATGCATAACACACGACCAGAAGTCGCATTATTTCTGGTCGTGTCGTGCGAATCATAAGCAGTTGAGTGATCTACATCGAAATTTTTGTTGCGCTCAAGTCTGAAATCAGTAATATATGCCGCCGTTGCCACGGGATATCAAACAAACCGAAAGCAACGAAAAAGTGGGTCGTTAGCTCAGTTGGTAGAGCAGTTGACTTTTAATCAATTGGTCGCAGGTT
>OLSN01000602.1_pt1 | contig 37542 bp, 30 predicted proteins | sample 1672411 | NCBI WGS metagenome assembly OLSN01 (sample SAMEA3136683, study PRJEB25190) | human gut metagenome | biome: human gut; feature: human-associated habitat; material: faeces | place: Austria | collected 2013 | reverse complement strand
AAGATGATGCACATGCCGGCAAATGGCACCGTCAGGTCAGCCTTTTGGCTTATGACAAGATTGAGGCATTCCGTGCACGTGGTGCAGAGGTAGAGGATGGAGCATTCGGAGAAAATCTTGTCGTGCAGGGATTTGACTTTTCTTCACTTCCGATCGGAACAAGATTTCGATGCAACGATGTTGTGCTGGAAATGACACAGATTGGGAAAGAATGCCATCATGGATGTGCGATTTTCCAGAAAATGGGTGATTGCATTATGCCGCGGGAAGGCGTTTTTACAAAAGTACTTCACGGAGGAATCATCCGTGTGGGCGATGAATTTGTGATCGAGGAGTGTAAAGACTGATGGAAACACCTGTGATTTTTGAGACACATGCACATTATGATGATGAGGCTTTTGAACAGGACAGAGAGGCATTATTGAATTCTATGGAAGCACATGGAATTGGACATATTGTAAATGCATGTGCATCGATCGAGAGTCTGAAAGCGACAGAAGAACTGATGGAAAAATATCCCTTTGTCTATGGCGCCTTTGGAATTCACCCGGATGATGCAGAAAAGATGACAGAGGATACATTGAATGAGATCCGTCATCTGTGCCATCTGCCAAAGGCAGTTGCGATCGGAGAGATTGGATTGGATTATTACTGGCATAAAGAAGAACGGGAACATGAGATTCAGAAGAAGATGTTTCGCGCACAGATGGAGATTGCCAGAGAGGAAAAAATGCCGTTTATGATCCACAGCAGGGATGCAGCCAGGGATACGCTGGAGCTGGTGAAGGAATGTATGAAAGAGGGAATGCATGGAGGGATTATCCATTGTTTTTCTTATGGAAAGGAAATAGCAAGGGAATACCTGAATATGGGACTTTATCTTGGAATTGGCGGAGTTGTGACGTTTAAGAATGCGAAGAAGCTGAAGGAAGTAGTGGAGTATGCGCCGCTTGAGCAGCTTGTGTTGGAGACGGACAGTCCGTACTTAAGTCCGGAGCCGAATCGTGGTAAAAGAAACAGTTCGCTGAATCTTCCGTATGTGGCAGCGATGATCGCGGAGCTGAAAGGAATCAGCGGCGAAGAAGTGATCGCTGTGACAGAGGAGAATGCAAAGCGGCTTTTGTTCCGGAAGTGAGAAAGAACTAAAATGTATAATTAAAACTCCTGCTATGTATTCAGCAATAGACAATTCAGAAATTCAGAAGTACTAGCAAGAAAAAATATTATTAAAAGCGTATCAAAAAATGATGAACTCGCTACGCTCAGACAGCATCATTTTTTGATACAACATAATATTTTGTCTTTAAGTACTTCTACAAATTCCTTCAAGCGTCCGAGACCGGATATATGGACGGAGTTTTAATATAACTGTAATTGATACTGTGAATGTTATTTCCGTAATAACAATTTCTTTGCATTCTCTTCGGTTACTGCAATCACTTCTTCCTCGCTGCACCCTTTAATTTGTGCAATTGCCTCTGCCACATACGGCAGATTCAGTGAAGAATTCCGCTTGCCGCGGTTCGGCACAGGTGTCAGATAGGGAGAATCCGTCTCCAGCACGATTCTGTCCATAGGCGCATAGTCAACCACTTCCTTCAGCACTCTGGCATTCTTGTATGTCAGAACACCGCCGATGCCCAGGTACATGCCCATATTCAGATATTCTCTGGCCATTTCCACTGTATAAGAAAAACAGTGTACTACGCCGCCGATTTCTGCCAGATGTTCTTCCTTCGCAATGTCCAATGTATCCTTCGCCGCATCCCTTGAGTGGATAGAAACCGGCAATGCCTTTTCCCTGGCAAGATTCAGCTGACGCCTGAACCAGTATCGCTGATTGGCTCTGACCTCCGGGTCTTTTTCCCAATAGTAATCCAGCCCGATCTCACCTACAGCCACCACTTTCTCATGGGCCGTCTGCTCACTGAGCCACTGAAATGTATGCTCATTTAACTGGGCGGCATCACTTGGATGCACACCTGCTGCCGCATAAATAAACGGCGGATTCGCTTTCTGCAGGATCTCTTGGAACCGTTCGTTGATCATCTGATCGCATACGGCCTGTAGATCGGCACCGATATTCACAATCCTGCCGATTCCCGCTTCCTGCATACTCTCAAGCAGGCTTTCCCTGTCTTCATCAAACATTTTATCGTCATAATGAGCATGTGTCTCAAAAATCATGCGCTATCCCTCCATTCGTCAATTTCTGCTTAATCTTCAATAAGTCCCCGCGCATCAGGCGCTGCTCATTCTTCGGCAAACCCAATTTCTTCAATCTCTACTCGATCTTCGGCAGATCCCATCGATACGTGGCCGCCAGAATACGGATGATCACCACCACAACTGCCCCCAGAATCATACTGGCAGACTTGTGGTAAGGCATCAGCCATATGCAGACGCCGGCCCCTGCCAATGATGCGCAGGCATAAATCTGCTTTACCAGAATAAATGGTATCTGCTGCGCCATCATATCACGAATCATACCGCCGCCAACGCCGGTGATAACACCCACGAACAACAGCAGAAATCTATGATGGACATAGCCGATCTCATAAGCTGTTTCCACACCAATGACCGTGAAGGCTCCCAGACCGATGGCATCCAGAAGAATCATTATTTTCTCATAATAAAACAATGCCTTGCTGTCAAGCATTTGTTTTTTGATATAAAAAACAACAAAAAGTATCACCGCTGTCAGAACCGAATACTCTACATAAATCGGGTTCTTGAAGGTATTCGGCGGGTGAATGCCCAGCACCAGATCCCTGATAATTCCGCCCCCGACAGCGGTCATGACAGCCATCACAATAACCCCCAAAACATCCATTTTTTTGCGGATGCCAACCATAGCACCGGATGAGGCAAAAGCCACTGTTCCAATGATTTCTATGATAAATACAAGCATTTCCGTATTCACAAACGATTTCCTCTCTTTACACCCAAAACTTTCCTTCTCCTGTTCGAAACTCACCTGCAAATTCCGACGCAGAATAAAATTCTGCTGTGCAGACAACATGTCTGCACGATATATTGTCATAAAAAGCCTCAGAAACAACCTCGGTCTCTGCCGTGTCATCCCTGAGGCTCTCTTATTCACGCTTTAAACTTCGGCTGTCAAATCAACCGAGACTTACTGCCGAATCCGGTTTCCGCTTATTAGCAGATCTCAGCGCCGGCAGGCATCTTCTTCTCCGGAACCATCAGAGACAGATTGCCATCTGCATCCTCTGCACAGAGAATCATACCTTCAGACTTCACACCCGCCAGAGTCGCCGGTTTCAGGTTGGTCACAACCATGACTTTCTTGCCTACCATTTCTTCCGGTGAATAATGCTTTCTGATACCGGAAACAATCTGGCGCACCTGATTGCCGATCTTCACCTGTGAGCAAAGCAGCTTCTTGGATTTCTTCACAGCTTCGCAGGCGATAATCTCGCCCACCTGGAACTGCAGCTTCTCAAAGTCATCAAATGTAATCTCTGCCTTCGGCTCGATATCAATGCCTTCTTCTGTTTCAGCTTCTTCTGCCGGTGCTGCTGCCGACTGTGCCTGTGCATTGGCTGCCTTGTCCGCTTCAACCTTCTCCATCAGCTCTTTGATGTCTACTCTTGCAAAAAGAATTTCAGGTTTTTCAACGACCTTTCCGCCTGTTTCAAGAAGTCCGAACTGGTCAAGCTTCAGATAATCTCTTTCCTGTGTGCCCAGCATATCCAAAATCTTGGCAGATGTATCCGGAAGATAAGCTGCCAGCGCAACGGCTGCCATACGGATTCCTTCCATCAGATTGTAGAGAACGGTTGCCAGTCTGTCCTGTTTTGTCTCATCCTTTGCCAGTTTCCATGGTTCTGTCTCATCGATATATTTATTGCATCTTCTAAGCAGTGTAAATACTTCAGTAATTGCGTCTGCCACTCTGAGTTTCTCCATCTTGGCATCCACTTTCTCATGCATTGCCAGTGCAACAGCTTTCAGATCATCATCAATCGGCTCATTTACACCCGGATTGGAGATCACACCGCCGAAATACTTGTTGTTCATGGAAATGGTACGGTTCACAAGATTGCCCAGAATATTCGCCAGATCTGAATTCATACGTTCAACCATCAGTTCCCATGTGATAGAACCGTCATTATCAAACGGCATCTCATGCAGAACAAAGTAACGAACCGCATCTACGCCAAAGAAATCTACGAGTTCATCTGCATAGAGTACATTTCCTTTTGATTTACTCATCTTTCCATCGCCCTGAAGAAGCCACGGATGTCCAAATACCTGCTTCGGAAGCGGAAGTCCAAGTGCCATCAGGAAGATCGGCCAGTAAATCGTATGGAAACGGATGATATCTTTTCCGATCAGATGAAGGTCTGCCGGCCAGTTCTTATTGAACATTTCATCGCTTTCACCATCACAGTGATATCCGATACCAGTGATATAGTTGGTAAGTGCATCAAGCCATACATAAACAACATGCTTCGGATCAAAGTCTACCGGAATTCCCCATTTAAAAGAAGTTCTGGATACACAAAGATCCTGAAGTCCCGGAAGAAGGAAGTTGTTCATCATCTCATTCTTACGTGCTACCGGCTGGATAAATTCCGGATGTGTATTGATATATTCAATCAGTCTGTCTGCATATTTGCTCATCTTGAAGAAGTATGCTTCTTCTTTTGCAGGCTGTACCGGACGTCCGCAGTCCGGACATTTTCCATCTACAAGCTGAGATTCTGTGAAGAAGGATTCACATGGAGTACAGTACATTCCTTCGTAGTGTCCTTTGTAAATATCTCCCTGGTCATACAGTTTCTTGAATATCTTCTGCACTTCTTTCTCATGATAATCATCCGTTGTACGGATAAATTTGTCATAAGAAGTGTTCATCAGATCCCAGATTCTCTTAATCTCCCCGGATACGTTATCTACAAATTCCTTTGGTGTAACACCTGCTTCTTCTGCTTTTAATTCAATTTTCTGTCCATGCTCGTCAGTTCCTGTCTGGAAAAACACATCATATCCCTGACTTCTCTTATAACGTGCAATTGCGTCTGCCAGCACGATCTCGTATGTGTTACCGATATGTGGCTTGCCTGATGTATAGGCAATTGCAGTTGTAATATAATATTTTGGTTTGTCTGCCATGATTCTTTATCTCCTTTTTCTATAAATTAAAAATAGTGCACATCTCCGGCACGTAGTGCCTTTTATTTAACAAAGACTTCCTGTTAAATAAAAAACCGCCTTCTATAAAATATAGAAGACGGGATTATTGCCGTGTTACCACTTCTCTTCATCCTTCCCTCACAAGAAGAATCTCACCGGGTACAGTCTGCTGTTTTTGGCAGTCCATATCTACACTCGCCGCTGTAACGGGCGGAACCCATCGCATGCTTGCACAGGAAACTGATTCGTTGCTTCCTTATGTTCACCTGCGCTGCTCAGAAGCCATCTTCAGTCTTTCTCCAGCCATCCCTCTCAGCCTCTGCGGGACTTCTCTGTAAACATTCAAAAGACCTACTCTCTTCGTCATCGCTTTTCCATATCAAAAAAATCGTATCACAGATATCAGAAACTTGTCAAGGCGTATTTGACACCAGATAGTCTTTTTCCTTCAATACCTGCTCGATCAGATCCAGTGTCTCTTCCGAATCCGCTTCAACTGTGTGATAATGATAGTTGGAAGTGATATTCTTAAGCGGACTGGACTTTCCACTATGGAGCCCTTCCATGAATTCTTTGACATTTCTCCGCGATGCCACATCAAGAGGTGCTTCCATATGTCCATAAATCCGGTGATTGATCATTACATTTACCACCTTGCCTCCCAGATCCACGATCGAACAAAGCTCATCCTCCATCTGTTCATCCGTATGACTGACTTTGAACACTCTCGTTACCGTATGCGGTGCATTCAGAATATATCCCCGGTTGGTTGAAATGATATCATATCCGGCTGCACGGATCAGCGCAATGTCCTGTACAATGACCTGACGGCTTACATCATATACCTTCGCCAGTTCTTTCCCGGGTACCGGAACCTCACTGCTCTTTATTTTGCTGACAATCTCTTCTCTTCGTCTGGAACCTGTCATCCCGATATAACTCTCCTTTTTCTGCAATTCTGCTCTGTGCCTGACGTATTACAGACTTTCCTCTTCTGTCTGCCAAATCCTGTCTTCACTCTTGCTGAATCCAGACCGGCTTAAATAGCATGCAGATTCTTCAGCGAAATGTCAAGGACAGGAGCTGAATGGGTAAGTGCCCCACTTGATATATAGTCTACTCCAAGAGACGTCAGACGGTCAATATTTTCTTTTGTTACATTTCCGGAACATTCTGTCTCTGCACGTCCGTCAATAATCCTGATTGCCTCCTTCATATCCTCCGGCGACATATTATCCAGCATAATAATATCTGCTCCCGCATCAACAGCCTCACGCACCATATCCAGATTCTCAACTTCTACCTCAATTTTGCGGACAAACGGTGCGTATTCCTTTGCCATTTCCACCGCCTTTGCCACACTTCCTGCCGCTCCGATATGATTGTCTTTTAAAAGCACTCCGTCGGAAAGATTATATCTATGATTATATCCTCCACCGACACGGACCGCATATTTTTCAAAAATACGCATATTCGGCGTTGTCTTTCTGGTGTCCAGAAGCTTCGTCTTCGTTCCTTCCAGAAGCATTGCAACCGAATGTGTATAAGTCGCAATTCCACTCATTCTCTGCAGATAATTCAGCGCCACCCGTTCCCCTGAGAGCAGCGCACGGATATCGCCTGTAATAATCCCCATCAATTCTCCTTTTTTCACTTCGTCACCGTCTTTACAATAGAAATCTGTCTTCACATTTTCATCCAGAATTTCAAATACTCTGTGAAATACATCCAGCCCGGCAACTACTCCATCCTGTTTGCAGATCAGCTGCACCTCTCCGGTCACCGCTTCTTTCATCACCGCATTGGTGGTCACGTCCTCACTGGAAATGTCCTCCTGCAATGCTTCTTTTATCAGATGGTCTACATTCAATGTCATCGTAATCTTATTCATTTCTTTTTTCCTCATTCTAAACAGATTTTTTTCTTTTATATTGCCTCTTTACAGAACAGCACAGGATTTACTGCATTTTCCACTCCGGAAATCTTATGTGCCGCACGTTTTGCAAACACCAGGCTCTCAAGCAGAGAATTACTTGCCAGACGGTTCGCCCCATGGACGCCATTGCAGCTGGTCTCTCCTACCGCATACAGATGCTCCATCGAAGTTCTGCTGTCGCTGTCTACCCAGATGCCTCCCATGAAATAGTGTTGTGCAGGAACAACCGGGATCCACTCTTTTGTCACGTCATAGCCTTCTTCCCGGCACCGCTCACAGATATTTGGGAAATGCTCCAGGATCGTATTCTTATCAATATTTTCCATGGAAAGCCATACATGATCCGTTCCGTCTTTTTCCATTTGTTCCCGGATTGCTTTTGTCACCACATCTCTCGGAAGAAGCTCATTTACAAAACGTTCTCCGTCTTTATTATAAAGAACTGCGCCTTCTCCACGGACAGATTCTGAAATCAGAAATCTTCGCCCCGGTTTTGAAGAATACAAAGTTGTCGGGTGGATCTGGACATAATCCAGATGCTCCAGACGGATTCCATGCTTCCTGGAAATATCAAGCGCATCTCCTGTCAGATGTGGAAAGTTTGTAGAATGCTGATATCTTCCTCCGATTCCACCGCTTGCAAAAATCGTATCCTGTGCATAGATCTTCATCTCTTCACCGTCTGCCGTCTTCGCTAAAATACCTGCACATTTTCCATTTTTAACAATTATGTCTGTCATAGTTGTATATTCGTGTATTTGTACATTTTTTCGTTTCTTTACATGCATGAGCAGTTTACTCGTAATCTCTTTCCCTGTAATATCTTCATGGAAAAGAATCCTTGGTCTGGAATGCGCACCTTCTCTTGTAAATGCAAGATTTCCGTCTTTTTTAGCGAAATCCACACCATATTCAATCAGATCATGAATAATTTCCTGCGAGCTGCGGATCATAATATCCACTGATTCTTTCCTGTTCTCGTAATGACCTGCGCGCATTGTATCTTCAAAATACCCCTCATAATCCTCATCATCCCGAAGTACACAGATTCCACCCTGTGCCAGAAATGAATCACTGCTTTCCAGATCTGACTTGGTAATCATAAGGATCTTTTTATCCTCCGGAAGATTCAGTGCAGAAAATGCACCACCAACTCCGGTTCCTACGATCACTACATCTGTCTTAATCTCCAACTTTATCCCTCCAACTCCGGTTCTCTTATCCGGTCACCTGTTGTTTCTTATTTTTGATTTTCCGGTTCTTTTATTTTGCAGCAAGCTCAAGCATTTTCTCTAACGGTTTTTTGGAATTTTCCCGAAGTTTTGCATCTACGTGAACCTCATTTTTACCAGTCTGCAAAACATGCAATACCTTCTCCAGCGTATTCTTTTTCATATTCGGACATACCGGTAGCTTGTCCGGATAATAGAATGTCTTCTCCGGGTTCTGTTCCTTCAGCTTGTAACCCACACCCTCTTCTGTACAGACAATAAATTCCTGACAATCACTTGCCGTTACATACTGGATGATTCCTGATGTGCTTCCCACGTAATCTGCCATCGCAAGAAGTTCTGCACGGCATTCTCCGTGTGCGACGATCTGTGCCCCCGGATGTCTCCTTTTCACTTCGGCTACATCCTCCGGTTCCATCCGTTCATGAGTCGGACAGAATCCATTGTTGTAAACAAAATTTTTTTCCGGTACATGATCGGCTACAAAATGTGCCAGATTCCGATCCGGAATAAAGAAAATATTCTTGTTCGGAAGTTCTTTTACGATCTTCACTGCATTTGCAGATGTCACACAGACATCCGAGTATTCTTTCAGTGCTGCCGTTGAATTGATATAGCAGACAACAGCAAGATCATCATACTCTTTCCGCATCTTCCGGATCGTCTCCACATCTGCCATATGTGCCATTGGACAGTCTGCTGTCATATCCGGCATCAGAACCGTTTTCTCCGGATTCAGGATCTTCGCACTCTCCCCCATAAAAGAAACGCCACAAAATACGATTGTCTTTTCTTGGAGCTTCGTTGCTACCTTGCTCAGGTAAAAAGAATCCCCTATATAATCTGCTATTTCCTGCACCTCCGGCCGCACATAATAATGTGCCAGAATGACAGCATTCTTCTCTTTTTTAAGCTTCTGTATTTCTTCCACCGTTGTCATAACGTGATCCTCCCTTACTGACTCTTTTCTCATCTCTAATCTTTTTTCAGCATAGTGCACATTATAGCACCACACTTTACATCTGACAAGACACTTGTTTTATTTCTGTAAAGTTTCGTTTGAGATACATATTTCCAGAATCAAAATCATATACATAGAAACAACATCATTTCTTCTGGAGTTTTATGTTTCATTTAATTCTTAAACACCGGAAAAAAATTTTTCTGATCCTTCCCTGTTGTCTGCTGGTCATTCTGATTTCTTTTCTGTCTGGCAATGCATTTTGGAGCTCCCTGCATGCAGAATCCTCCGACCGGCAATTCCGTACTTTCACACGTAGTCTCTTCCAGACAGAAGTATCCGCAAATACCATCAGCCTTCACTATACCTTGCGTTCTCCTTCTGACTATGGCATCGCGGACATCCCGGCTACATACGGCAGTCTTTCTTCTGATCCCGTTGCTGCAAAGGCTTCTGTCAGAAATGTTCTCTGCAGGAATTTGATCCCGACACTCTTTCTTCGGAAAATGCACTAACCTTTAAAATCCTGGATACCTATCTTAAAAATGCATCCACAGGGACAGATTATCTGCTTTATCAGGAGCCTCTGGGCCCCGTATCCGGTATCCATACGCAGCTGCCTGTTCTGCTCTCGGAATACAGCTTTTACGACACACAGGATGTAGAAACCTATCTGGCTCTCTTAAAAGAAACGCCTTCCTATTTTGATTCTGTCATCCGGTTTGAGCAGAAAAAAGCTACTTCCGGTCTTTTTATGCCGGATTACCAGGCTGATTCTGTTCTGGACACCTGCCAGTCTTTTATCGATATGGGTAAAGAGAATTATCTGGTCAGTACATTTAACGAGCGGATCGCGTCACTGGATCTTTTACCTGAAAACAAAAAAGATTCTTTTCAGAAAGAAAATATGAAACTTGTAACAGAAGAGATTTATCCAGCTTATCAAAATCTAATCACCGCTATCAAATCGCTGAAAGGAAAAGGAATGAATGAACAGGGACTTAGCCATTTCCCTTATGGAAAAAAATACTATGAATATCTGGTGCGTCAGACTACCGGCTGCAATGAGTCCATTTCCCGTCTGCGACTGATGACCAGGGCACAGATACTGGAAGATCTAAGTGCCATGCAGAAGGTTCTCTTCCCTGCTGACGCAGCACTTACCCAGGCATCTGTTTTGGAGCAGACATCTCCTGATTCCATGCTGGACGATCTCAGGTCCAAAATCACAGATACATTCCCGGAAATTCCTGATGTTGATTTCCAGGTCAAATATGTTCCGGAATCCATGCAGGATTATCTAAGTCCAGCTTTCTATATGATCCCTGCCATTGACAATCTAACGGAAAATGTCATCTACATTAACAACGGGCAGACCGCCTCAGGGCTGAATCTCTACACAACCCTTGCTCACGAAGGCTATCCCGGACATCTGTACCAGACCGTCTATTTTTCTGCTTCTGAGCCGGATCCTATTCGAAGCATTCTTGATTTTGGCGGATACGTTGAGGGCTGGGCCACCTATGCGGAAATGATGTCCTACTACCTTGCACCTCTCCCTAAGACTGAAGCATCCCTTCTCCAGAAAAACAATTCTGTCATTCTTGGACTTTATGCACTTGCAGACATGGGAATTCATTATGACGGCTGGTCTGTAACTGATACAGTCCGCTTTTTCAGCGATTACGGGATCAATGATCCAAATGCAGTACAGAGTGTCTACAAACTGATCATTGGAAGTCCTGCCAATTATCTGAAATACTATATTGGATACCTGAAATTTTATGAATTGAAAAAGGAGATGGCAGATGCCCTGGGAAATCAATTCTCCCAGAAAGAATTTCACAGGGCGGTACTGGATGTGGGACCGGCGCCATTTGAGATCGTATATGATGAGGTGGAAAAAAATTTATTAAATTGATCCTATTTCACACAAAATAAAACTATCCTGTGAGAATCCGAAACATTCCCACAGGATAGCCCATCAAACACATTTTATATAATTTACACTTGAATCTACAGATCCAGTTTCAGATCATTTTCCTTGATCCAGCCACATTTTCTCATCGGAATCGCAATCGTCCAGGAAAGCACTGCCGGAAGAATAAAACAGATCAGCACCAGACCTGCCCAGTCCATTCCGGTGATCGCAGCTTTGGTTCCTTCTGCAATATCATTTACCCAGCCAGTGTACACACCAATCTGTCCGACCAGTCCGCAGGTTCCCATTCCGGATGCCACTGCCGCACCGTTCATCTTCAAATGAAAGATACAGGTTGCGACCGGACCGGTAATTGCGGATGCCAGTGTCGGCGGAAGCCAGATTCTCGGGTTTCTCACAATGTTTCCCATCTGGAGCATCGAGGTTCCTATTCCCTGTGCAAAAAGACCACCCCATTTATTTTCCTTAAAACTCATAACCGCAAAACCAACCATCTGTGCACAGCAGCCGGCTACAGCAGCACCTCCTGCAAGCCCGGTAAGTGAAAGTGCCGCACAGATCGCTGCACTGCTGATTGGAAGTGTCAGCGCAATACCAACAATCACAGATACGATAATTCCCATGAAAAATGGCTGTAATTCAGTCGCCCACATGATCGCAGTTCCTACGGTACTTGCCGCTGCTCCGATCGCCGGTGCACATCCCAGTGAAAGCAGAACCCCCACACAGATCGTCACAAAAGGTGTCACAATAATATCTATTTTTGTTTCTTTTGAAACCAGTTTTCCAAATTCTGCTGCAAAAATCGTAACGACCAAAACCGCAAGAGGTCCTCCGGCACCCCCAAGTTCATTTGCTGCCATTCCGACTGCCGCCAGTGAAAACAATACAAGTGGCGGACACTGAAGTGCTACTCCGATCGAGATTGCCATCGCAGCTCCGGTTGCTCCTTTCGCATAACCGCCTACTGTTACAAGGATTCCTATACCAAGCTGTTCTCCGAGTGTGCTGATGATCGTACCGATCAGAAGCGATGCAAACAGTCCCTGCGCCATTGCACCAAGCGCATCGATTCCGTATCGCTTCGCTGAAAAGATAATATTTTTCTTTCTTAGAAACTCTTTCATAACTTTCTCCTGCTCCTGTCATTCTTTTAGTGTATAATCTACTGTCTTGTCACATGTGATTACTGTGCAATATTATCCACTGTTTTGCAGAATCCGTCAAGAAGATTTTATTTAAATCTCTTATCTTCGCAAAAGTATGATATAACTGATATGACTAAAAAGTAGGAGTGTACATTTTTTAACTGCACACTCCTGCTTTTTATTTCTTATTTTTATTCTTTATGAAAATATACATGATAAGCTTCCATATCTACTTTTGGAAGAGGGATCATCTTCATTCCATTCGCTTCAAACTGTAATTTTCCATCAACCCTATGAATTTCTTCTACTGCCGGTGCTGTAAGGAATTCTTTTTCCTCTGAAAGTGCCGCAAGAATATATGGCCCATATGCAAGATTGACAAATGCCGCATCAGACTTGTTATCCAACACACGGAATTCCATCGGAAGTTCCAGTCGGATCACATCTCCGGCTTTCGGATCTGCATCAATTACCAGATATCCATCATGAAGTGCTGTATTTGCAAGAACTTTTCCATTTACAGACACGTTAAAATCCTTCTGCCCCCATGCCGGAATATGGATTTTAAGAACTTTTTTCTGATCCTTTTGGCAACGTATTTCCATTACACCTTCTTCATCCACACTCTGAAGTTCAATCATCGTTTTTCCATTTTCGTCCGTCAGCACGGAATCTACAAGAAGGTTAATGTAAAGCGCATCTTCATCCTGCGCATAAATATTTTCCATATAACGGAATCTGCTCTCCATACCGGTTCCATGACAGCAGGAATTCTCTGAAAGGAAGAATTCTTTTCTGCCACCCGGACCAAGTGGAAGAAAATAAGTCGTTCCACCATCACATTTATGACTACTTGATGTCAGGATATGATTTCTCAGCGTATTATCATAATAATCCATCAGATTGCCGCTTCGCGTATATTCAAATAACTGACTGGTCAGGCGCAGCATATTATAACTTGCACAGCTTTCAGCAGCCTTATCCGTAAGATAAGAACACGTTGTATTTGCACGATGGAACATCTCAGTCTCACCAACCCCACCGATACAATATGTATGTCCACCAGTCACGATATTCCAGAAATTCTTTCCGATTTCCCAATAAATCTCATCACCAGTTGCCCGATACAGATCCATTGCACCGATAATCTGCGGAATATGCTGGTTTGCATGCATATCCTCCAATGTATCGCATTCTTCTTCCATCGGATAGAATAACTTTTCATTTTCAAAAAGTTTTGCAGCCTTCAGATGATTTTCTTTTCCGGTCAGCTCATAGACTTTTACCATTGTTCCAAGCATACCACCAAACTCACCTGCAATATACATTGCCCACATTTTATCCAGTGTTTCTTTTGGCAGACGGGAAAGTCTGTCATATACCCAGTCTCCCATCAAGTCCAAGATCTCTTTTGCCGTCTCATTTCCGGCAAGTACATGACAATCATATAATCCAGACATAATCTTATCCAAAGTATAATACGGAGCCCAGATTTCCGGATACTTGGTATATACTTCCAGAAGATCGAACTGTTCCTCTGAGTATGCACTTAAAAATCCTCTGTGATATTTGCCGGTTGCCGCAAATGCATCCTGGCACTTTTTCAGCTCTGCTACCATGTAATTGACTTTATCTAAAAATTTTAGATTGCCGGTTGCTGCAAATGCAAGTGCAATACCCGACAGATAATGTCCTGTCGTGTGCCCTTTCAGTTTACAGCTTTCCTCATCCCAACCGGTCATCGGAGGTGCCCCTTTTGTATCCAGTCCGGTCGCTTTGCGGAAATTATAAAGCATCTGGTCATCGTCAATTCCAAGAAGATATTCTTCCATCAGCTTCTGGTATTTATAATAAAGAGTTCCTTCTTTCAACCGAACCTGTCCAAGTGGAAAATAACCCACTTTTTTCTTCGGTCCTTTTACTGGTACTATTTCCTTTTTATAATGGATCTCTGCAGATGCTTCCTTTTCTGTTCCATCGATCACACCTGCAACTGCAACCACTTTTTCTTCTTTTGCCGGCTCATATGTATTCCATTTCACCGGCATTGTCATGCGGCGTCCATCTTCTGTATATACGATCACAACAGACGGAAGATGTGCTTCTTCACCGACCAGTGCATTAAGGACGACTTTACGTACTTCTTTTACGATATTTTCTTTTGCTTCCTGCAATACGGTCGCCACATATTCTCTTGACTCACTACATCCTTCATATGTTGCGGTAACCGTCAGTGTAACTTTACGGTTTCCCATACCATGCAGCGGACGATGTACCTTTCCTGTATTGTCAATAAATCTTTCTTCCCCTGTCTCCCAGGTAAATTGAGCACCGTATTTTCCATTCTCCGGGAGTGTAAGATCGTCATCTACTGTGCTCAGATTCCCAATATAAATTGCATCCAAATCTTTTTTAATAATTTCTGCTGCGTTCATGTTTTGCTCCTTTTCGTATAAAAATTGGATTCGAACCATCTATAGACTATATTCTATGTTTCTCTCCATTCTTTGTCAAGATTTTGCACATTTTTTGTTAATTGTAGTCATTTTTATTGTGCGATATATACATTTTTCAAAAAAATCTGAATACAACATTCGATAATTTTTATATACAACTTTTATTTATACAAGTGCCGCCAGCCACACACTCGCTGCAAGCCCTGCAAATGTTGCAATAAGTGCTCCGGCAAGAGTATACCTGGTTTTTTTCACCTTTGCTGACATAAAATACACAGACATCGTATAGAAAATCGTTTCCGTACACGCCATCGAAATTGAAGCGATCATTCCGTTTCTCGAATCCGTTCCAAATTCCTTATAGATATCAAGCAATAATCCCGTTGCGGCAGAGGACGAAAACATTTTCACAATCGTAAGCGGAACCAATGCCCCCGGAAATCCAATCTGCTCCGTCACATTTCCAATTATTTCCGATATAAATTCCAGAAAACCCGATGCACGCAAAATCCCCACTGCCGCCATCAATCCGATCAACGTCGGCATCAGCCGCACGACCGTCCAAAATCCACGCTTTGCTCCCTGAATAAAAGTATCATATACATTCACTCCTGCAAAAATTCCATATATAAGAATGGACAAAATCATAAAAGGGACTATAAAGTCAGATATGTATAAAAAAAGGCGCATAAAAACAGCTCCTGGCGAACCACTTTACTAAAAAGTATATTCGCCGGAGCTGTTATTCATTCCGTTTGCTTTATAAAGAAAACTTTTCTATTCCTCATCCGCATACTTCGCAAACCGCTTCTCATTCTGATGGATCACATAATAATACATCACGATCAGCAACGCACTTGCCAGGATCCATGCCGCCGGACTTGCCATGCATACTCCAAAGTAACTCTTCTGCCCTGCCGCGATCATGGCAACAACGCCCCTGCCAACCAACTCAGCCACACCAGCCATCATCGGGAGCAGTCCATATCCCATTCCCTGGATTCCATTCCGGTAAACATTTACAACGGTAAGCGGAATAAAGAAAGTACCGACGCATTTCAGGTAAATATCCACGGAATGCATAATTTCTGTCAGATCCCCAGACAGGAACAGATACGTCATATATTTCCCAACCGTCATAATGATCGCCGCAACTACGACTGAATAGATACTTCCCATGATCGTAATTGACCTAAATCCCTGACGGATCCTTTTGATCTTACCTGCTCCAATATTCTGTGCGCAATAGGTTGCCATCGTGGTTCCCATCGCAACATATGCCTGCGTCACGATCTGCTCGATCTTATTCGCTGCGGTAAATGCTGCTACCTGTGTGGAGCCAAGCAGATTCAGGGCAGTCTGTACCATCATGGTTCCGATCGCTGTGATCGAATATTGAAGAGCCATCGGGATTCCGACTGCAAGCTGGATCTTCAGCAGATGTCCGCTCGGACGCCAGTCCTCCTTATGTAAATGCAGGATCGGAACCGCCTTCACAATATATACCAGACACAGGATTCCCGAAATCCCCTGCGAAATCACGGTCGCCCATGCCGCACCGGCTGCGCCCATGTGAAACGCAATGATAAATACCATATCCAGCACAATGTTGAGCAACGCCGCAAGAATCAGGAAATATAACGGAACCTTGCTGTTACCAAGTGCCCGCAAGACACTGGATAAAAAGTTATATAGCATCTGCGCCGCAATTCCACCACAGATTACCATAATATACGCATAGGCATCCTTGAAAATATCATCCGGTGTCTTCATAATCCCAAGAAGCGGTTTCATTGCCATCATTCCGAGCACAGTCATAATAAGAGACATAATAATCGCCAGAATCGCGGCATTTCCTACAGTCTTGCGCATTGCTTTCATATCACCCGCGCCAAATTTCTGTGCCGTAAGTACGGTAAATCCTGCCGTCATTCCCAGTATAAATCCATTGATCAGAAACATGATCGTTCCCGTACTTCCAACAGCCGCAAGTGCTTTGGTTCCCACGAACTTTCCTACGATAATCGTATCTGCCATACTGTAGAACTGCTGAAATACATTTCCAATGAAGATCGGCAGTGTGAAATTAAAAATAATTTTTCCCGGATTCCCGGTCGTCAAATCTTTCTGTAATGTTTTCATATATTCCCTCTGTTTATCTTATTAACATTTTACCTTTCGTCATTATAGAAAAATGTATCTTAAATTGCAATTGTCGTTTTCACGAAATTTCCCCTGTTTCACAAAGTATTTCCCGTTTATTTGACGGAATCTTTGACACCCCAGATTCTATCCTCTATAATAGTTTATATAGAAAAAAATTATCATTTTCAGGAGGCATTGATATGAAACCACTGCCCTTTATCATGCAATATGTCAGGCGATACAAATATCGCTATATTGCCGGAATCCTTACTCTTTTTGCTGTAGATGCGGCAAGTGTATTTATTCCAAAACTGACCGGTATCATTACCGATGGTCTTACCGCGCGCAGCATTACCTGGAGTTCCATTCGTACCTGTCTTCTTGGGATCTTTCTGATTGGTCTTCTGCTTGCAGTCGGCCGTTTTTTGTGGCGTTATTTTCTTTTTGGAACCGCACGTATTATCGAGCGTGAACTGCGTAATGAAATGTTTTCCCATCTGGAAACTATGGATGTGGAATACTACAACAGCCACAAAACAGGTGATCTGATGACCCGGTTTACCAGTGACTTAAATGCGGTCCGCATGGCACTTGGCCCTGCTGTCATCTGCATCTTTGATTCCGTAGTCATGACGCTCCTGGTCGTCTGCCAGATGATGTATTATGTCAATATAAAACTGACCCTTCTGGCACTGATCCCGATGGTCATCATCTGCCTCGGCTATATGCATTACGGAAAGGTACTGGATGACCTCTACACCGAACGTCAGGACAGTGTTTCCAATCTTGCCGACTTTGTACAGGAAAGCTTCTCCGGGATCCGTGTGATCAAGGCCTTTGTTCGCAAGCAGGCAGAAATCCTTTCTTTTTCCAAAAAGAACCAGGATACCATGGATAAAAGTATGCGCATCGCAAAGCTGGAAGCCATCCTGATCCCGCTTCTGGATGTGATCATCGGATTTTCCAGTCTTGCCTCACTCCTTTATGGGGGATACCTCGCCCTGATCGGACAGATTACACTCGGACGCTTCGTAGCTTTCAATCAGTATGTCAATATGCTGGTATGGCCGATGCTCGCCTGTTCCGAAGCTGCCGTCATGTTTTCCCAGGGAACTGCATCCATCCGCCGTGTACAGGAAATCCTGGAAGCACAGACAAATGTAAAAGATACTGCTTCTGTCACAACTTTAGATACCCTGCACGGGGATATCCGTTTTGATCACCTGACCTTTACGCACCTTGGAAATACTTCTCCGGTACTGCATGATATCAATCTGGACATCCCATCCGGGACAACCCTTGCCATCATCGGGCGCACCGGCAACGGAAAGTCCACTCTGGTCAATCTCCTGCTCCGGCTTTACAACACCGAGCCAGGCATGATTTATCTGGATGGCCATGATATCAACACAATTCCGCTGAAAACTCTGCGTGAGAATATTGCTTATGTACCACAGGATAATTTTCTTTTTTCCGATACTCTGAAAGCAAATATTGCATTCGGTACAAAATCACAGGATATGAGCCGTATTATCGCCGCAGCAAAATCAGCCTGCATTCACGATAATATTGCAAATTTTCCGGACAACTATGATACGATCGTCGGCGAACGTGGCGTTACGCTTTCCGGCGGTCAGAAACAGCGCAGCTCCATCGCCCGCGCCCTGATAAAAAATGCACCGATCCTGATCCTTGATGACTCCCTTTCCGCTGTCGACACCGATACAGAAGAACATATCCTACATAATCTCAGGGACGATCGTAAAGGAAAAACAACAATCCTGATTGCACACCGAATTTCCACGGTACAGCATGCCGATTTGATCATGGTACTTGAAAATGGGGAAATGAAAGAGCTTGGAACACACACCGAACTGATTCAGAAAAATGGTATTTATAAAGATATGTTTGAAAAGCAACAGTTGGAAGCTTCCATTGGAGAACAGGAGGTAGCCATAAGATGAAACGACTTTTAAGTTATCTAAAACCGCATAAATGGGTAATGACCCTGGCAACTGTCCTGGTTCTCTTTATCATTGCTGTGGAACTTTACCGCCCGATTATCGTCGGAAATGCAATCGACCAGTATATCAACGGTTATTATCATCCGTATGTAGAAGCCGACGTTTCTGCTTCGGACGCTGTAAACTGGAACGGTCTTGTACTGTCGCGCGACCAGGCAGTATCTAAGGCGGATTCTGCTTCCTTTTATCAGATTTTTCTCTGGAAGGATCACTATTACATGGCAGAAAATCTCACCCGCGCTGAATGTACTGCACTACAAAATGCCGATACATCTGTTTTAAAAAATTATGTCAGAGAAGGTGCACAGAAGCTTACTTCCAATGATCTGAAGGTTTTAAGACAAAATGATTTTAAGGGGATCTTAAAAGCCGGAATCCTGTTTCTTCTGCTGCTTTTTAGCGGATTTTTCCTGAACCTTGCCGACACCTGGCTTTTACAGAAGATGGGGCAGCAGATCGTGTACAAACTGCGTGAAGAAACATTTACACATATACACAGCCTGTCACTTTCTTTTTTCAATACAACACCGGTTGGCAAGCTCGTAACACGTGTATCTAACGATACTGAAGCAGTCAACGAACTGTTTTCCACCATTCTTGTGAAACTTTTTAAAAACGTTGTTAAGATTATTGGTTACGCTGTTGTCATGCTCTCAATTAATGTGAAAATGGCAGGTATATCCTTCCTGCTTTTACCTCTGGTTGCAATCCTGACTTTTGTTTTCCGGCATCTCTCCAGAAAAGCTTACCAGATCACAAGAAATAAAATCACAGAGCTGAACACCTTCCTGTCCGAACATATTTCCGGTATGAAGCTGATCCAGATCTTTGCACGCGAAAAAGAGAAATACAGTGAATTTGAAGGCAAATCTATGGAACTGTACCGTGCCAATTTCCGCGAGATCATGACTTTTGCGATCTTCCGGCCTTCAATCTATCTGGTTTCGGTTATTGCCATGATCCTTGTTATCCGTACCGGAAGCCTTTCTGTGTTAAATGGAAGTCTTTCTCTCGGAACCCTGTTCGTGTTTATTACCTACATCAGCTCCTTTTTTGAGCCAATCCAGGAGCTTTCCGAACAGCTTGGAACCCTGCAGTCTTCCATTGCTTCCGCAGAAAAGATTTTCAGTGTTCTTGATGTAAAACCAGAAATCGTATCTCCGACCGATCCGGCTCCGGTCAATATTCTTGGTGAAATTGAATTCCGCCATGTCTGGTTTGCCTACGAAGAGGAAAATTATATTTTAAAAGATGTAAGTTTTGTAATCCATCCGGGTGAAAAGGCTGCTTTTGTCGGTGCTACCGGAGCAGGAAAATCTACAATTTTAAATCTGATCGGAAGATATTTTGATATTCAGAAGGGACAGATCCTGATTGATGGGATTGATATTCATGAAATTGATCTGGATGTACTCCGCGGTGCGATTGGTCAGGTTCAGCAGGATGTCTTCATCTTCACCGGAGACATCAAAAGTAATATCTCGCTGAATAATGAAGCAATCTCACCGGACGATGTCAGACGGGCTGCCGAAATTGTAAATGCAGATCCATTTATTCAGAAACTGCCACACGGATATGATGAGCCGGTCACAGAGCGCGGTAGTACTCTATCTGCCGGGCAGCGCCAGCTTTTGTCCTTCGCACGGACACTTGCTTATGATCCGAAGATCCTTGTTCTCGATGAAGCAACTGCCAACATCGATACAGAAACCGAAACACTGATCACACAGGCACTTGCACGACTGATGGATGGAAGAACTACGATCATGGTCGCGCACCGGCTTTCTACGATCCAGCATGCAGATAAAATTATTGTGATGCATCACGGGGAAATAAAAGAATCCGGAACCCACCAGGAGCTGCTGGCGAAGGATGGGTTGTATAAGAAATTGTACGAATTGCAGTTGATGGATTAGACAATTCTGTCATTTTATTTTATATTGATTTTCTTCTTTATGTTTGTTACCATAAGTTCAAGGTGCTATTTCACACTGACGTGAATGGCGGTTCGCTTTGTGCGGAGGGTTCATAGCTCCGATTACATAGATCATCTCTTAATTGAGAAATCTTGGAAAGGAGAACTAGCTTATGCTGACCATTACTGACCTTATTGCAGTGATTTCACTGTGTGCGACTTTTTACAGTCTTGGGTATGTGCGTGGAAAGCATGATTCCAAGACGCAAAAATAACCGCCCATCGTCCTGAGAAAACATGAGCGGTTATTTTTAATAACCAAATAATATCAGGCGAACCGTCATCGGTAGCACCTTTTCTATTTATTATACTAGCATCTTTACACTTTTATGTCAATTTTCTTTACAAGATTTCTTTCGCCCTATGGCATGCAACGGAATGTCCTTTGGCTTTCTTCTGCCTCTTTCTCTTCCATTCCGGATTTTTCAAGAGATTCATTGATAATTTCTATCCTGTATTGCTAATAGGTATTCTCTATGATTTTATAGTATTTTAGAATCTGCTCTGTTTTTTAATAGTACATTTAAACAAGACGTGCAAAAAAACGAGGCTCTACATCAATCGTAAAACCTCGTTCCTGTTTTCTACTATTATTTTATTTTCAAAATATTCTTTACGACAACATCATCCGGTCATTCGCAAACTCGCCGCCGCTGACTTCTTCAAACTTCGCCAGCAGATCTGCAACCTTCAGATTCTTTTTCTCTTCTCCTGATACATCGTAGATAATTTTTCCTTCATGCATCATGATCAGGCGATTGCCGTGCGCGATGGCATCTTTCATATTATGTGTTACCATCATTGCAGTAAGCTGATGCTCCTGAATGATCTTATCGGAGATGGCAAGTACCTTCGCTGCAGTTTTCGGGTCAAGTGCTGCAGTATGCTCGTCCAGAAGTAAAAGCTTTGGCTTTTTAAGAGACGCCATCAAAAGAGTGATCGCCTGTCGCTGTCCACCAGAAAGAAGTCCGACTTTACTGCTCAGACGGTCTTCCAGTCCAAGATCAAGTTCTTTCAGGGCTTCTTTATAGCGCTCCCGCTCTTTTTTCGTAATGCCCCATCCAAGACCTCTGCGCTCGCCACGTCTGGCTGCGATCGCCATATTTTCTTCAATCGACATGGTTGCCGCAGTTCCAGTCATCGGATCCTGGAAAACTCTTCCCAGATAAAGTGCTCTTTTATGCTCTGAAAGCTTTGTAATATCCACTCCGTCAATGATGATCTTTCCTTCGTCTACAGACCACACTCCTGCGATCGCATTCAGTGTGGTGGATTTTCCTGCACCATTTCCACCGATGATAGTCACGAAATCACCCGGATTGAGGTTCAGATTCACTCCGTTAAGTGCGACCTTTTCGTTGATCGTTCCCGGATTAAAGGTTTTATGAATATTCTGGATTTCCAACATATATCCCATTATGCAGTCCTCCGTTTCTTTGTAAAATATTTACCCTTCATGTACGGAACTGCAAGGAAGCATGCAACCACTACCGCTGAGAACAGTTTCATATAATCAGAAGGCATCTTCAGCCACAATACCAGTGCGATTACAATATAGTAAATAATCGCTCCGATAAAGATTGCTCCCAGTGTAAATGCAAAGGCTGCTTTTCTGCCTGCACAGAATTTTGCAAAAATAACTTCGCTGATGATAACGGCTGCAAGTCCGATTACAATGGCACCTCGTCCCATATTAACATCGGCTGCTCCCTGGTACTGTGCGTAAATCCCACCGGAAAGTCCCACAAGTCCGTTGGAGATCATAAGCGCCAGAACCTTTGTAAAGCCTGTATTGATTCCCTGTGCACTTGCCATCTGCGGGTTACATCCGGTTGCACGGATCGATGCACCAAGCTCAGTTCCAAAGAACCAGTAAATAATTGCGATCAGGATAAGTGCTGCCACGATCAGCTTTACAAAAAACAATTCACTTCCTTCGCCGGTCACATAACGAAGCGATGCAACCAATTTATACTGCATAACATTGACTGCCTGATTGGATTTTCCCATGATTCCGAGATTCACCGAGTAAAGTCCGATCTGCGTCAGAATACTGGCCAGAATGCCCGGAATTCCAAAAAACGTATGTAAAATACCTGTCACAAATCCGGCTGCCATACCTGCCAGAAATGCGAAAAGAAGTGCCAGTGCCGGATTCATACCGCCGCGGATCAGCATAACAGCGACCGCTCCGCCTGTCGCCAGTGATCCATCAACCGTCAGATCCGCAAAATCCAGAATGCGGAAGGTGATATAAACGCCAAGCGCCATAATTCCCCAGATGATCCCCTGCGCTACATTTCCCGGAAGTGCACGCACAAGAGACATCGGATCTAAAGCTGCTAAATACATTGTTCTTGCCTCTTTCTATACTGATTATTCCTCAATTGCTTCGTAATCGTCCGGAACAGTGATTCCGAGTTCGTCACAAATTGTTTTGTTATACATCTTTGTAACATTCGGTGCACTTTCAATATCCATGGTTGAGATATCTTTTCCATTTACGAGGATTTCGTAAGCCATTTCACCTGCTCTGTATCCGATGTCATAGTAGCTGATAGAAAGAGTTGCAATACCACAGCCTTCACAGATTCCCTGTTCACCTGCGATTACCGGTACTTTTGCCGGAAGACAGATATTGTTGATAATCTCTGTATTAGATGCCATTGTATTATCGGTTGGGATGTAAAGTGCGTCGCACTCATCTACTGCGCTTGTTACTACAGACTGGATTTCATTAGAGTCTGCTGCTGTGTATTCTTTATATTTGATTCCATCTTTGTCGAGTGCTTCTTCGAACTTCTTCGCCTGATATGCTGAGTTCGGTTCTGCTGAACAGTAGAGGATTCCTACTGTTTTTGCATCCGGAAGGAGTTCTTTAAGCATTGCTTCCTGTTCATCGATCGGTGCAAGGTCACAGGTTCCTGAAATGTTCATACCTGTTGATCCTGTCCAGTCAGAAATATCAAGAGCAGTTGCATAATCTGTAACAGATGTTCCAAGAATCGGGATCGTGCTTGTTGCAGCTGCTGCACACTGAAGAGCAGTTGTTGCATTTGCAAGGATCAAGTCATCATTATCTGCCACAAAATTGTTTACGATGGTTGCGCAGTTTGCCTGTTCGCCCTGTCCGTTCTGAAGATCGAACTTCACTTTGTCTTTTCCGAATTTTTCTTCACAGGCTTCTTCAAATCCTTTGGTTGCCTCGTCAAGAGCTGCATGCTCAAGCTGCTGGCAGATACCGATCTTATATACCTTGTCTGATGAATCCTTTGAAGAAGATTCTTTGTCTGATGAACTTCCGCCACAGGCAGCCAGTGCCAGTGTCATTGCTGCAGTAAGTGATACTGCTAAAATTTTTCTTGCTTTCATAATAACATACCTCCATCTATGTTCTTTTCGAACAAACTTTTTCCGTTTTGGCTTTACGGCTTTAAACTTTAGCGGTTTAAACTTCAATGGTTTAAAGCTTTGCCGTGATATTGATTATAGCGTTTTTTTGTACTTTAGTCAAGGTATGTTACAAAAAGCTACAGAAATTCTAGCTTTTCCGGTCCATTATCCTGCAAAACAAAATCGCCGCTCCGGTACTGACCGCCGTTGCCACAATCCCAGGTCCAACAACCGCTGTCGGATTCACGCTTCCGTACTGGCTCCGGTAGGCGATCACCGCCACCGGGATCAGCTGCAGTGAAGAAATATTTACGATCAGGAAGGTACACATCTCATTGCTTGCAACGCCTCTTTTTCTTACCGGTCCTGCTGCTTTTCCAAGGCGGCGGTCTTCTTCCAGCTTCTGAAGCTCTTCCATTGCTTCAAGGCCTGCCGGAGTTGCCGCCCAGCCAAGTCCGAGGATATTTGCAATGATGTTTGCCGCGATTGGTTTTTCTGCCGGATGATCTTTTGGAAGTTCTGGAAAGAGGAAATGGATCAGAGGGGAAAGACAGTCAGCTGCCGTTTTCAGAATGCCGGATTTTTCTGCGATTTCCATGAGTCCGGTCCAGAAGGACATGACGCCCATCATGGTAATACAGAGTGTGACAGCTTCTTTAGAGGAATCTAAGGCGGCGATTGTGATATCCGACATTTTTCCGGAGAAAGCGGCAAAAAGGATGCCAATAAGAATCATTCCCGACCACAGGTAGTTGAGCATTTTTTCTCCTTTCTTGGATGGGGAAGAGTGTTGGAGAGGGGACGCCGGGTGGAAAATAAATTGTGTTCAAATTCAAGTTGTGCAAACCATTCCGACGAACCTCTTAGGGCGGGAATCGTGTTCAGCAATGGCTTCCACGATTCCTGAGTTTCGTCTCCATTGCACAAAAAATTGAATTTGAACACAATTTATTTTCCACCCGGCTGACATTCTACAAGTCATACTTTTCCGCCAAACTATAAATGGGGAGTAGAAAAGCCTGCTCTTTGAGATTGCATCTCAAAGTTGCAGGCTTTTGCTGCGGTTTTCGATACATTTATATGTAGAAAACCATTTCTTTATTCAATTATTTTTCTCAGGATGTTCTTTTTTGTATAACTCTTTCATTCGATTAATTTCTTCTACAGTATATTCTTCTACCTCTGTTTTTGTCACTCTCTTAATATGTTGTTTTTTCAAACGCAAATACACATATTCCCGGAAGAGGGTATAGAGTACGGACACTAATGGGATGAAGATGAGCATTCCTACGATTCCCAGAAGGTTACCGCCGATGGTGACTGCAGCGAGGACCCAGATGGAGGGAAGCCCTACGGAGTTGCCGACTACGTGTGGGTAGATCAGGTTACCTTCGATCTGCTGGAGGATCAGAAATACAAGGATGAAAAGGATTGCCTGTTTCGGGCTCACCATGAAGATCAGGAGGCCGCCAAGTACGCAGCCGATGAAGGCTCCAAAGATTGGGATCAGGGCTGTGAAGGATATGATGATTCCAATCAGCAGTGCATACGGCATTTTCAGTATACTTAATGTAATTACAAACATACTTCCGAGGATGACTGCTTCCAGGCACTGTCCGGTAAGGAAGTTTGCGAAGGTACGGTAGGTCAGGGAACAGACTTCAAGAATCACTTCTGCTTTTCGTTTTGGAATAAACGCGAAAAACACTTTTCTCACCTGCACATGCAGTTTTTCTTTCTGGAAAAGAATATAGCAGGCAAAGGAAAAGGCAATAAAAAATGTAGTAACTCCACTGACGATGGATCCAACTGCTGTCATCGTTGTATTCATAAAATTTCCCGCACCATTTCCGAGAATACTCATCCCCCACTGGATTGCCTTATTCGGATTGAACTCCACCTGGTTCACAAGATCCATGATTTCCCGGTTATTGTGCGTAAATTCCCGTACCCAGCTCTGCATCTGCGGAATAAAATCTGCAATACTGTTCATCAGACTTCCAATTGTTGCCGTAAGCTGCGGAATCAGACCGAACATAACAAGCACAATCACCCCCACTACCAGTACGATCGTAAGAAGAAGACTGATCGGTCTTGCAAGCTTTCCTGCCGCCTTACTTCCTTTCTCTTTTGCCTTTCCAAATAATTTTTTCTCCAGAAAGCTCATCGGAACATTGATCACAAACGCGATCGCACCGCCAAGAGCGAAGGGAAAAATAATCCCCCATACCGCCTTGATCACGCCAAGAACCACATCAAATTTCCACAATGCAACTACGATCAGCGCTGTAAATACGATCAATTCCCGGATTTTTTTTATAGATAATTTACTAAAATCCACTATTTTCTCCATTCTACTACAATATATTTATGGTTAATCCCCTTACAACCAGTAAGCATTTTCCCATATTGTTACTCAGATAATTTTCCACGTACCCACTTCAGAAGCTGTATGATTGGAAAACAGGCAAATGCATACAGGTAGACAGTCCCAAGCTGTTCAAAGTTCAATGTTTCTACTTTGAACACCTGATGCAGCCCCGGAATTGTAAGTACAGCCGTGATCAGAATTGCGCCCAGTGCAAATGCGCCCTGCATCCATTTATTATTGAAAAACCGTTTGGTAAAAATCACCGGATGATCTGATTTACAGTTATATCCGTGAAACAGCCGTGCAAGACAGAGCGTTCCAAATGCATAAGTACTTCCAAGAAGTGCACCGTCCTGATGATATCCTGTCAGAAAACTGATCATCGTCATTACACCGATCACCAGTCCTTCCAGACCAATCTTTGACAGGAAATCTTTTGTCAGGATCGACTCGTCTGCCGGTCTTGGCTTCTCATTCATCACATCACTGGTATGCGGTTCTACTCCCAGTGCAATTGCCGGGAGACTATCAGTCAGCAGGTTGATAAAAAGCAGATGAACCGGTGCAAACGGAACCGGAAGTCCTGCGATCGATGCATATAAAACAGCGAGAATTGCACCGAAGTTTCCCGATAACAGAAACTGGATCGCATACTTGATATTACGGTATAAGTTTCGTCCGTTTTCCACTGCTTTTACAATTGTGGCAAAATTATCGTCTGTAAGTACCATCGCCGCTGCATCTTTGGCAACTTCTGTTCCGGTTACTCCCATTGCAACACCTATATCTGCCTGCTTAAGAGCCGGTGCATCGTTGACACCGTCACCGGTCATCGATACAATATTTCCGCGCTCTTGCCATGCACGGACGATCCGGATCTTATGTTCCGGCGAAACCCTTGCATAGACAGAAATCTTCGGGACAAATCCCCGCAACTCCTCGTCACTCATATTTTCAATCTCCACGCCCTCACAGGCTTCGGATAAATCCTTTAAAATGCCGATCCGTTTTGCGATCGCTGCTGCCGTGATCTTATGGTCTCCCGTGATCATCACCGGACGGATGCCTGCTTTGATACATTCTTCTACTGCCGCTTTTGACTCTTCCCTCGGCGGATCCATCATCGCGATCATTCCGAGAAATACCAGATGGTCCTCATCCTCTGCGGTCAGCAGATGTTCTTCCGGAATCTCCCGGAAAGTAAATGCCAGCACTCGAAGACCTTCCATTGAAAATTCCTGATTCTGACTCTGAATCTTTTCTTTATCTTCTTTTGTAATCTCCCTTATTCCATTTTCTGTCCAGATCTGGTCTGTCAGATCCAGGAGACGGTCAACCGCACCTTTGACGATCATCCGGTTTTCGCCGTCTATCCGGTGAAGCGTCGACATCATTTTCCGGTCACTGTCAAATGGAATCTCATCTTCTCTTGGATAACTTTCTCTTACTTCTGCAGCTTCCACTCCATAGCGGCTTCCCAGATTGATCAGCGCTGTCTCTGTCGGATCTCCGATTTCCACTCCATTTTCATTGGTAGAATCGTTACATAAAATGCTGCAATCAAGCAGAAATCTCTGTGCCGGATCTGCCATATCGATCTCATCTGCCCGGATTCTTCTGCCTTCTATATAATAATCTTCAACAGTCATCTTATTCTGCGTGAGAGTTCCGGTTTTATCCGAACAGATCACGGAGACACTTCCAAGACCTTCTACCGCCTGCAGTTTTCGAATGATTGCATGCTCCTTGGCCATCTTCTGCGTTCCGAAAGAAAGGACGATTGTTACAATTGAACTTAATGCCTCCGGGATTGCTGCAACCGCAAGTGCTACTGCAAACATAAACGCGCTTCCGATATTTTCTCCACGAAATACACTGATTCCAAATAAGATTCCGCAAAATACCAGGATCAGAACCGAAAGCTTCTTTCCGAACTCTTCCAGATTCACCTGAAGCGGAGTCTGCTTTTCAGATGTTGATTTCAAAAGTCCGGCAATCTTTCCGACTTCTGTCTGCATACCTACACTTGTCACAACGGCTCTTCCACGTCCGTAAGTAACAAAGCTTCCCGAAAATAACATATTGTTCCGGTCACCAAGCGGCACTTCCTCTTCGATTTCATCCAGGCTCTTCTCAACTGCAAGACTCTCCCCGGTCAGTGCACTTTCATCGATCTTCAGACTTGCGTTCTCGATCAGTCGTCCGTCTGCCGGAACATAATCCCCGGCTTCCAGAAGGATCACATCTCCAACTACCAGTTCTCTTGCCGGAATCGGTGTCACCGTACCATTCCTGAGAACCTTCGCCTCCGGTCCTGAAAGCTTTTTCAGGCTCTGAAGCGACTGCTCTGCTTTTACCGTCTGCACGGTTCCCAAAATCGCATTCATTGTAATGACGATCACAATAACTGCCGCACTTTCTGCGTCTCCTAAAATTCCTGAAATAATCGCCGATGCAATCAGGATAATCACCAGGAAATCCTTGTACTGCTCCATAAAAATCTGCAGCACACTTTTTTTCTTTCCCTCCGCGAGCTCATTCCATCCACATTTTTCACGGGACTTTTCCACTTCTTTTATCGTAAGTCCCTCTTCTCTGCTTCCCATCTGTCCAAGCACTTCTTTTACCGATGACTGATAAATTTCTTTCATCCTTTCCGCCTCCTGTTTCTGAGTATTCACATTCCTGAATTTCTTATGCAACGAAGCTCTCTTTCGATAAAAATGTACAAAAAAAGAAACCCTTATTGCACAACAAATAATGCAATAAAAGTCTCACCATTTTCTTGTGGTACCGGATGCTTCCACCGTACTGACGACACCACAAACGCGGATTCCCTTGCGTAGGTTACTCCCCTTTATTAACGTAACTATATACCACGAATAGCCCGATTGTCAAGAAAATTTTAACCGGAGTCTCCAAAATCGGAAACTCCGGCAAATAATTTCACATCTTAGTTTGTAATTGTCTTTTCTGTCTCTTTGTCGAACACATGGATCTTTTCAGCATCGAATGCGAATGTAACTGTATCCCCTGTTCTTGCTGTTGTTCTAGAATCAACACGGGCTGTCATTGTAGCTCCTTCATAATCAAAGTGGAGATAAACTTCAGCACCAAGCATTTCATATACACGGATCTTAGCCTGAATAACTGTATTCGGTGAAGATGTGATAAACATCTGCTCATCATGTACATCTTCCGGACGGATTCCAAGGACAACAGTCTTTCCTTCATATCCTCCATCGATAAGTTTCTTTGCTTTTGCCGGTGGAAGTTCAATATCAGCCGGTCCAACTTTGAGGACAACTTTGTCACCCTTCTTCTGGCATACAGCATCAAGGAAGTTCATCTGTGGTGATCCGATGAATCCTGCAACGAAGAGGTTGCATGGGGTATCATAAAGTACCTGTGGTGTATCTACCTGCTGAACAACACCTGCGTTCATAACTACGATTCTGGTTCCCAGTGTCATAGCTTCTGTCTGGTCATGTGTTACGTAGATGATTGTTGTACCAAGTCTCTGATGAAGTTTGGAAATCTCGATACGCATCTGTCCACGAAGTTTAGCATCCAGGTTGGAAAGTGGTTCATCCATAAGGAATACCTTCGGGTTACGAACGATTGCACGTCCCATAGCAACACGCTGTCTCTGTCCACCTGAAAGAGCTTTTGGTTTACGGTCAAGCAGTGGTTCAAGGTCAAGGATCTTAGCTGCTTCACGAACCATCTTATCAATCTCCGGTTTCGGAACTTTTCTTAATTTAAGTCCGAATGCCATGTTATCATATACAGTCATATGTGGGTACAGAGCATAGTTCTGGAATACCATCGCGATATCTCTGTCTTTTGGTTCTACATCATTTACCACTTTGTCACCGATCTTGAGTTCACCGCTTGTGATCTCTTCCAGACCTGCGATCATACGAAGTGTGGTAGATTTACCACATCCAGATGGTCCTACAAAAATGATAAATTCTTTATCTTCAATTTCAAGGTTGAAATCTTTAACTGCTTCAAATCCGTTCGGATATGTTTTGTTAATATGCTTTAATGATAAGCTTGCCATTTATTTTTCCTCCTAAATCTTTGTGCGATTCTTACACACTGTCGCTGTTCTTGTTTCTGAAATAAAGTATATCTGTTTTTACATCGTCGGTCTATGACCGGGTTGAACAAAGATTTTTTAAGAAGGTGTACAAATTGACGAAAGCCTTACAGCAGTTCTTTATAAATGTCCCTCTTTCCGACTCCACGGTCTTTTGCCACCTTTTTCATGGCTTCTTTCTTATCGATTCCCTGGTTCATATAGTAATCCATATGCTCCTGAACCGTCATTTCTTCCCATTTTGCGCGCTCCTCCTGTAAAATGCTCTCCCGGCTCTTCCCCTCGATCACAAGCACACACTCCCCCTTCGGATCGTTGCTCTCATAATAGGAAACCGCTTCCGCAAATGTGGTGCGAAATGCAGTCTCATGCTTTTTTGTAAGTTCCCGGCACACAGTCAGATGTCTGTCCCCACCAAGAACTTCTCCAAGCTCTCTCAAGGTTCTCACCAGACGGTGCGGCGCTTCGTAAACGATCATCGTTCTTGTCTCATCTACAAGCTCACCTAGGACTGCCTGTCTTTCCTTTTTGTCCGTTGGAAGAAATGCCTCAAATGCAAATCTTCTGGTGGAAAGCCCGGAAAGTGTCAGTGCCGTAATACAGGCAGCGGCTCCCGGAAGGGAAGTGACCGTAATTCCGGCTTCATAGCACATTTTCACCAGTTCCTCACCCGGATCTGAGATCCCTGGTGTACCGGCATCGGTGATCAGCGCAATATTCATCCCTGTAAGAAGTTTTTCCACCAGAGCGTGTCCCTTTTCTATCTTATTATACTCATGATAACTGGTCATCGGTGTTTTAATCTCAAAATGATTCAGCAGTTTAATACTGTTCCTGGTATCTTCTGCCGCGATCAGGTCAACTTCTTTCAGCGTCCGGATCACCCGGAACGTCATATCTTCCAGATTGCCAATCGGTGTTGCACACAAATATAATGTTCCTGCCATTCGTTACTCCTTTCCAGTTCCTGTCATCCCGTAATACTCCAGGATCTCCCGTGTATAGCTGCCGTCCTTCTCATAAACGATCAGTGGCGGATCTACTGTCATCCGCGATTTGGCACCACGGATTCCTTCTATTAAAACCATGTTCGGTTCCTTATCCACATATGGATACACCAGACGCATTCTTTTTGGCTCCAGCTTCGCCTCACACATTGCTGTCAGAATCTCTGCGAGCCTAAACGGTCTGTGTACCATATAAAATCTTCCTCCGGCTTTTAAAATCCGTGCACTTTCCCGGATAATATCCTCCAGTGTGCACAGTACCTCATGCCTCGCAATTGCCTTAGCACTTTCCGGATTAGCCATTCCATGACCTCCGATCATGTATGGAGGGTTCGTTGTTATCACATCCATGGAACCTTTTCCAAATATCTGTGACGCTTCTTTGATATCTCCCGTCACAATGTCGATCTGCTCCTCAAGCCGGTTGTGCCGGACACTCCGACACGCCATATCCGCACTTTCTTCCTGAATCTCCAGTCCTGTAAAATGCTTTCCTTTTGTCTTTGCAGCCAAAAGAATCGGGAGAATTCCCGTTCCTGTTCCAAGATCAAGAACGCATTCTCCCGCTTTTACTTTGGCAAAGGCACTTAAAAGCACTGCATCCATTCCGAAGCAGAACCGCCCCGGGCTCTGGATGATCTCATAGCCTTTTATCTGTAAATCATCGAGCCGTTCTCCCGGCTTAAGATTATTTGTCATCTAACTTTGACGCTCCTTCACCTTTCTCCAGAGCTGCAAGCTCTTTCATTTCCTGTTTGGAAAGCTTCACATCCTTTTTCCGGCGGCGCGGTTTGAACTTCAGGTCAGCTGCCGGATATTCACGGATTTCTTTCTCATCATTGTCCAAAGTTACAATAACCCTGACAAGCTGACGCAGTACGCTTAATGACTGTACTTCACCTTTCAGTCCTTCCGGAGTTGTCACCGCCTCACCTGCAGACGGAAGATTATTGTTGAGTTCCTCGTATGTCTCTTCCTCATTTGTCAGGCAGCACATCAGTCTGCCACATACACCTGAAATCTTAGTCGGGTTCAGAGACAGATTCTGTTCTTTTGCCATCTTGATCGAAACCGGTGCAAACTCAGACAGATAGGTGTGGCAGCAAAGCTCTCGTCCACAGATTCCGATTCCTCCGCGGATCTTCGTCTCATCTCTTACACCGATCTGGCGAAGTTCAATCCTGGTACGGAATACCGCTGCCAGATCCTTTACCAGTTCACGGAAATCAATTCTTCCGTCTGCGGTAAAGTAAAACAGCACTTTATTGTTGTCAAAGGTATATTCTGCATCGATCAGCTTCATCTCCAGTCCATGCTTGTGGATCTTTTCCAGACAAATCTGAAATGCTTCTTTTTCTTTTTTGCGATTCTTTTCTTCTACACGGCGGTCATCCTCTGTCGCCAGGCGGATCACTGTCTTAAGAGGCTGGGTGATCTCTTCATCCTTCACTTCCTTCGGTCCCATCACAACGTTACCGAATTCTACTCCTCTCGCGGTCTCTACAATTACCTGATCGCCACGCTTCACCTCAAATTTGCCCGGTGAGAAAAAATAGATCTTTCCTGCAGTCCGAAAACGGACTCCAATTACTTTTGTCATTCCCTAGTTCTCCTTTATTGTCAACAGAAGAAGTTCCATGACAAGATCAAAGTTGACATTGGCGCGCAGTCTCGCCTTTGCTTTCTCAAGTGCTTCCAGAATTGTCTCAATTCCTTCATAAGAGCTCTTTTTCGCACGCTCCCTGATACTGTCGATCTCTTCACCGAAAATCAGTCTGTCGATATTCATTGTTGCTTTATAGATCAGAACATCACGATACCAGATCATAAGGATGTCCAGATAATCTGTGATCTCAATCTTGTAAGCGGAAATCCGTTTCACAGCTTCCACCAGATCACCGAGTTCCATGGTATCGATATTCTTCAGCAGACGAACTGCCTCATCTTTAATTTCATTAAAATGCTCAGAACCTGCCAGCATAGCAGCTTTTCCAATATTGCCCTGTGCAAATGCAGTACACACGTCTGCCTTGTAATCAGGAACCTGAAGCTGCTCCATCAGATACCTTTTCACAAGCTGATCCTTAATGTTACGGAGCTTCAGCATAACGCATCTTGAGCAGATCGTTGGGAGCAGACTGTTCGCATTCTCTGTAAGAAGCAGAATTACCGCATAAGCAGGTGGCTCTTCGATTGTCTTCAGCAGAGCATTCTGTGCCTGTACAGTCATCATATCTGCATCCGGCACAATGTAGATCTTGTATTTTCCATTATAAGGCTTCACCTGAATATCCCCATTGATCTGAACCCGGATATCATCTACACTGATGCTGTTCGGCTTTTCATGCGTTACCCAGATAATATCCGGATGATTGCCGCTGACTGCCTGCTTGCACGAATGGCACTCATAGCACGGTTCTGCTCCGCCCTTTTCGCACTGCAGAGTCTGTGCAAAAAGACCTGCAAGCATCTTCTTTCCAGATCCCTTCTCGCCGTTCAGAATATAAGCATGTGATACTTTATCTTCTGTAACTGCGTTCTGTATATACTGAATGATCTCGCTATGTCCTACGACATCTTTAAATCCTGACATATTATCACCCTCTTCTTTCTTACTATTCCATTAGTATAACATAAATTTATGCAGATACCTAGAGCAAATTCCTGTGGTCTTTCTGAATTATTTCTGAAAATTCTGCGAATTTCGCTTTGTAGGTATGTTGAAATCATATCTTCTGCACACAAACTATCTTCTCAATAATAAAAGATGACAACTTTTCCGATATGTTTTATAATAAGCATGAATATATAAAGCTTCTGTATCCAATGATGTAATCGGATTGCTCCATTTCCACGCAATTTATTCTTTTGATACTTACATCATACAAGATGTTGGGGGCAAAAGGTATTTTGGCCAGACAAACTTTATATAAGTTTCTTACACAGAAAGGGGATGAACTCATGCTGGAGGTAAAAAATCTTACATTCCAGGTGAATGAAAACGGAATAGAACGAAGTATCGTAGAAAATATCAGTTTTAACGTAGAAGACGGGGAAATGCTGGTGATCACCGGTCCGAACGGAGGTGGCAAATCCACACTTGCAAAAGTGCTGATGGGGATTGACCAGGCAAGTGCCGGACAGATCATCTTAGACGGAACCGATATCAGTGATTATGATATCAACCACAGGGCAGAAGCCGGAATCGGTTACGCATTCCAGCAGCCACCGCGCTTCAAAGGAATGACGGTAAGCAAGCTTTTATCACTTGCGGCTGGAGAAGATCTGACAAGAGATGTCTGTTGCAGACTTTTAAGTACCGTTGGACTTTGTGCCAACGAATACATTGAACGTGAAGTAGACGGAACCTTATCCGGCGGTGAAATGAAGCGGCTGGAAATTGCAACCGTTCTCGCAAAGCCGCACAAACTCTGTATTTTCGATGAACCGGAGGCCGGAATCGATCTCTGGAGTTTTTCTATGTTGATCGAACAGTTTGAAAAAATGCACAAAGAGAAAAAGCAGAGTCTTATTCTTATTTCCCATCAGGAAAGAATCATCCAGATGGCTGACCGGATCATGGTAATCGAAGGCGGAAAGATTGCTTCGATCGGACAGACCGCGGATATCCTTCCACAATTATTAGGGAAGACAGCAGATTCTTACAGCTGTCTGAAATGTAGATAACAGGGGAGGAAGATACAATGACTTTATTGGATAAAATTACAGAAAAAGTATTAGCTCAGATCGATGATATCGGTTTTACACAGTCCGGTGCATTCAATTTACGACATAATGGGATCGCGCTCTGCCACGGTGACAGTGAGCATATTAAAATCAAGAAAAAACAGGACAAGCCGGGAATCGATATTTTCATCGATGGAAAAACAGACGGCGAAGAAGTTCATATTCCGGTTGTTGTTGACGCAAGCGGAATGACGGACGTTGTTTACAATGATTTTTATGTAGCAGAAGGTGCAAATGTAACTATCGTTGCCGGATGTGGTATCCACAACAGCGGATGTAACGAAAGCCGCCATGATGGTATTCATACTTTCCATGTGGAAAAAAATGCAAATGTACGCTATGTAGAAAAGCATTACGGAGAGGGTGAAGGCACCGGAGCCCGTGTACTCAATCCCGTTACCGAAGTTTATCTTGGTGAAAATTCTGTATTTACGCTGGATACTGCTCAGATCAAAGGAGTCGATTCTACAGTTCGTGAAAATAATGTACATCTGGAAGCCGGTTCCAAGCTTTATGTCATTGAAAAACTGATGACACATGGAAAACAGGAAGCTACTTCAAATATGATGGTGGAACTGCTCGGAGAAGGCAGCTCTGCGCAGATCGTATCCCGTTCGGTCGCAAAAGGCGAATCCAGACAGGTCTTCCATCCGAGGGCTGTCGGAAAGAACCGTTGCCATGCACATGTTCAGTGTGATTCTATTATCATGGATCATGCAGAAGTAAGTTCAATTCCTGAGATCAATGCGAAGCATGTGGATGCGGCTATTATCCACGAAGCTGCGATCGGAAGGATCAATGATGAGCAGTTGATCAAGCTGCGGACTCTTGGAATGACGGAAGAGGAAGCAGAAGGGGTGATTATTGAGAACTTCTTGAATTAGAGTCATGCGTAGCGTGGAAATATGACGAAAAAACGAAATCCATCTTCGGTTCCATAGTGCAAAGGCGCTGATACCGAAGATGGATTTCTTTTTTTCTGGATATTGACTCCACTACATTATAAAATCTTATTTAATAAACTTCATGAATTTCTCAATGAGAAGTTCATATAGACAGGCGGAGCCTGTCTCGCTTGGGTGTTGAAATCTCTACTGTTCAAGTATCTTTTTACAGATTTTCTCAAGTACGTCTTCAAGGTCTGTGTTTTCGTAGCGTTCTGTGATTCCGGCGTGGGCGAGGTTTTCTTCGGAGAAATCTTTGGAATCGGCGAGGAAACGGCGGCACATTTCGGCGTATTTGGGTTCTTTCTGGGTTTTCTCACGGGCGAGGGCGCGGGTTAAGCGCTCTCCGTCTTCTACCTCGATGTAAAGTGGAACTACTTTTTCGTTTCCAAAATAGGTTTTCAATTTTTCATAGGATTCAAGAGTTCCGATCATGAGATAATCCTGATTTTTTTGTTCAAAATTGAACTGTCCGTCATCAGCGGTGAAATAGTGCCAGATACCATAAACTGTATTGTAAGCACGTTCTTCGATCAATCGGCCTTCTTTTTTGAACTTTTCAAGTTCAGTTTCGTCTGTAAAGAAATATTCTTCGCCTTCTTTTTCTCCCTCACGCCGTGGACGAGTTGTATAGATCGTTACATTTTTTAACTGTGGCATTCTTTTTCTCAGTTCTTTGTAGATTGTGTCTTTCCCTGTTGAACTTTTTCCCATCAGATAATATATTTTACTCATGTTTCCACACCTTTATCTTGCCTTCCGTCTGTATTCCTTCTATTTGGAGATTCTGTGTTTCATAATAACAAAGAAGTTCTACTGCTTCCCGGCTGATCCGCTCTCCGGGTACGATAACCGGGCTTCCCGGTGGGTAGAGATATGCGTATTCCAGAGAAATGTGTCCTTCACTTTCTTTCCACGGAATCTCTTCTGCTTCTCCGTCTTCTTCCCGTTCTGCTGCCTCCTGCGGTGTAAAATACTGCTCCAGTCTAGGAA
>OLSN01000598.1_pt1 | contig 37687 bp, 41 predicted proteins | sample 1672411 | NCBI WGS metagenome assembly OLSN01 (sample SAMEA3136683, study PRJEB25190) | human gut metagenome | biome: human gut; feature: human-associated habitat; material: faeces | place: Austria | collected 2013 | reverse complement strand
GCATAAGATAAGCTGCGGCTCGGCAGTATCAAGTCCGGTAAAACTTCGTTTTCCCCTCTTGCTGTTGCACTCGCCTTGCATTATCTTTGCATAAGATAAGCTGCGGCTCGGCAGTATCAAGTCTGGGAAAACTGCGTTTCACCGCCTTGCTGTTGCACTCGCCTTGCATTATCTTTGCATAAGATATTGTGTGCTTTGGCATTCACAGTCACATAAGAAACATTCTTTTTATGAACCATAGAATATTTTTCATCATTATATCATTATTTGCCGGATTGGTCAAAGCATATTCTGACGACTATCCGACAATCAGTCCTTCAGCCATATTCATGACTCCCGACGGAGAGGAAACGGGCACGAGCTACTCGGGAGCCGCACCGCTGACCGTGAGATTCCTTACAAATCCGGAGCACACCGAAGGGTGGACAGCCCACTACGAATGGCGTTTCTCTCTGGAGGAAGCCGAGGAGCCTTACCTCATACGATATGAGGAGGAAACCGAATACACATTCACAAAGGCGGGACTTCATAAGATTGTGGTATACGCCACATTCACCAAAGGGGACGAACTTGTGGAGTACACACAAGAATACTGGGACGAGACCGGACCGATGACAGTCTCCATATCAGAAAGCAAACTGGAGATGCCGAATGCGTTCTCACCCAACGGCGACGGCATCAACGACATATACAAAGCCAAGGACGGCTATCAGAGTCTGATAGAATTCCACGCCTACATATTCAACCGGTGGGGACAGAAACTCTATGAGTGGACTGACCCCGCAGGAGGATGGGACGGCAAGTACAAAGGAAACGACGTCAAGGACGGTGTCTATTTTGTACTCGTGAAGGCAAAGGGTGCCGACGGCAGAAAATTCAACATAAAAAAAGACGTCAATCTGCTCAGAGGCTTCACCGAGGACGGCGGGTCAACGGCAGGCAACTGACACAAACAGGAAAACACCATATTCAATAGGTAGGTTTATTTTATGGAAAACGAGAAAATCAATGTATGGGGCGCACGTGTCCATAATCTGAAAAACATTGATGTAGAGATACCGAGAAACAGCCTGACAGTGATTACCGGACTGAGCGGTTCGGGCAAGTCGTCACTGGCGTTCGACACCATCTACGCCGAAGGGCAACGCCGGTATATAGAGACTTTCTCTGCATACGCGCGCAACTTTTTAGGAAACATGGAGCGTCCGGACGTGGACAAGATAACCGGACTGAGCCCCGTAATAAGCATCGAACAGAAAACAACGAACAAGAACCCACGCTCAACGGTGGGCACGACAACCGAGATATACGACTATCTGAGGCTTCTCTTCGCACGCGCCGGTACGGCTTACAGCTACGCTACGGGCGAGAAGATGGTGAAATACACCGAAGAGAAGATTCTTGAAATGATAAGGACCCACTACAACGGCAAGCGCATATACATACTCGCTCCCGTTGTGAGACAGCGCAAAGGACATTACCGCGAACTCTTCGAAAGCCTCAGACGCAAAGGCTATCTCTACGCGCGCGTCGACGGCACAATAAGCGAGATAACGCGGGGCATGAAGACCGACCGCTACAAAAACCACAACATAGAAGTGGTGATAGACAAGCTGCAGATGGAGGAAAGCTACATGGAGCGGCTGAAGAAAAGCGTGGCGACAGCCATGAAGGAGGGCGACGGACTGATAATGATTTACGACAAGGACGCCGACGAAGCCAAATATTTCTCGAAAAGGCTCATGTGCCCCACCACAGGAATATCCTACAAGGACCCGGCTCCGAACATATTCTCGTTTAACTCGCCCGAAGGAGCGTGCCCGCGATGCAAAGGTCTGGGCTATGTCAACGAGATTGACCTGAAGAAAGTGATACCCGACGACTCGCAGTCCATACGCAACGGAGGCATCGTACCGCTCGGAAAGTATAAGAACCAGATGATTTTCTGGCAGATAGACTCACTGCTTCAGAAATATGGCTGCGACCTCAAGACACCGATAAAGGACATACCCGAGGAGGCTCTTAACGAGATTTTGTACGGCTCTTTGGAGAATGTGCGCATAAACAAGGAGCTCATCCATACGTCGAGCGACTATTTCGTGGCGTTCGACGGCATAATAAAATACCTGCGGACGGTGATGGAGAGCGACGACTCGACTAACGGACAGAAGTGGGCTGACCAGTTTCTCGCCACATGCACATGCCCGGAATGCAACGGACAACGACTCAACAGGGAGTCGCTGTCATACCGCATCTGGGACAAGAACATATCCGAACTCGCGTCCATGGACATGAGCCAGCTGAGCGAATGGCTCGGTGAGGCAAAGACACACATGGAGAGCACGCAGCAGAAAATAGCGGCGGAGATTCTGAAGGAAATACGTACGAGAATAAACTTCCTGCTCGACGTGGGGCTCGACTATCTGTCGCTCAACCGCCAGTCGGCGTCGCTCTCCGGAGGAGAGAGCCAGCGCATAAGGCTCGCCACGCAGATAGGCTCGCAGCTCGTCAACGTTCTCTACATCCTCGACGAGCCGAGCATAGGTCTGCACCAGCGCGACAACGAGCGTCTGATAAACTCTCTGAAGAGCCTGCGCGACATGGGCAACACCGTCATCGTGGTGGAACACGACAAGGACATGATGCTCAGTGCCGACTACATTGTGGACATCGGTCCGAAAGCGGGGCGCAAAGGAGGCGAGGTGGTGTTTCAGGGCACGCCGCAGGAGATGCTCAGACACGACACCATCACAGCCGGATACCTCAACAACACGCTCAGGATAGAGACACCGCGGCACCGCCGCGAGGGCAACGGGCACAGTCTGTGGATAAGGGGAGCGCGCGGAAACAACCTGAAAAACGTGGACGTGGAGTTTCCGCTCGGCAAGCTCATCGTGGTCACGGGAGTGAGCGGCTCGGGCAAGTCCACGCTCATCAACGAGACGCTCCAGCCCATTCTGAGCCAGCACTTCTACCGCTCGCTGAAGAAGCCTATGCCCTACGACTCGGTGGAAGGCATGGAGTTCATCGACAAGGTGGTGAATGTGGACCAGTCGCCGCTCGGACGCACGCCGCGCTCCAACCCTGCCACATACACCGGAGTTTTCAGCGACATACGCTCGCTCTTCGTCAATCTGCCCGAGGCGAAGATACGCGGATACAAGCCGGGACGCTTCTCCTTCAACGTGAAGGGCGGCCGCTGCGAGGCATGCGGGGGCAACGGATACAAGACAATAGAGATGAACTTCCTGCCCGACGTCATGGTTCCGTGTGAGGTATGCCACGGCAAACGTTACAACCGTGAGACGCTTGAGGTGAGATATAAGGGAAAGAGCATTGCCGACGTGCTCGACATGACCGTCAATCAGGCTGTGGAGTTCTTTGAGAACGTGCCTTCCATATTGCAGAAAATAAAGACTATACAGGACGTGGGACTTGGATATCTCAAGCTGGGACAGCCGTCCACCACCCTGTCGGGAGGCGAGAGCCAGCGCGTGAAACTCGCCACGGAGCTGAGCAAGCGCGACACCGGCAAGACGATGTACATTCTCGACGAACCTACAACGGGACTGCATTTTGAGGACATCAGAATACTCATGGACGTGGTGAGCCGTCTCGTGGACCGGGGCAACACGGTGATTATAATAGAGCACAACCTCGACGTAATAAAACAGGCTGACTACATCATAGACATGGGACCGGACGGAGGACGCAACGGTGGCACCCTTCTCTCTACGGGAACACCTGAGGAGGTGGCTCAAAGCGACAAGGGATACACTCCCCGTTTCCTGAAGAAGGAGCTTGAAGGATGACCGTGACCTGAGTCACGCCACACGGCATGGACAACTGAAAACACAACTCTGACACAACATATGCGGCAGGATGGACATTTCGAAGCCATCCTGCCGCATCGGTGTTATTCACATTCCTTAACACCGTTTTAACGTTGCGGAATCACCAAAACCGTTATTCACAAGAAATACCCAGTAAATCACAGATATTCACAACAGTCTGTTTTACAACCGATTAACACAAAACAGGCACTCGATGTAATGCCGTCTGCAATGCGAAAGAGCCTGTTCCGTCACGCCATAAAGGCTCTTTCATGTGCCCGTAGGGTGCGTTTCACATCATGACAAAGGCTGTATGGCAACACCATAAAGCCTTTCATGCAACACCGACGCATACGAAACTCACCTCAAGACGCCTCCCGGCACATAATAAAACCGCATAATCAATGCCCGGCTGTCACAGAACAGTGACGCCGGACGAGCCTTTTGTGTCTTGCCGTTTAACATATGGGAAAGGCTATATCAGACGTTATTTGCAAACAAAGGTTAAATTTCGCGTTGTATGAAACAGATGCCTTGTCATATCTCACAAAGCGTGCTGACAAAATAAAATGAAACGAGCCGCATCGCGTCCATGCCTGAGAACGATACGGCTCGTTGTTGTTTGACGGTCTGAGTAATACCTGAATATATGCTTTGACAGCACACAGTCTCACGAAATCACTGCAAACCGGATATACGCGTTATTCCGATACTGAACGCACGGACAATGCCATGGCTCCCGAGTAGGTGCCATCCGGAATTATCCAACCCTCAGTAAAGTCTAAATATTTCGACGGACCCGCAGTCCAATATATTCCACTTTTATTCTGATTAACCAATTTTCCACCACCAGAGATACGATAACCTGAAACAGGCATGTATACTACAGCGTCAGGATTGCTTATCCTGTTGAAGAAGAAATAACCGTTGTCCCAATCGCCCTTTACATTAGGCACACCTCCGTTTTCTGTTCTCTGACCATTAATGCTGAACCCAGTGAAAGCATTTGGCGCTGGCATCTTGAATCCGGCAGGTGACGGGTCGTATATTGTCTTGACCACAGGATCATCATGAAAAGTTGTCCTCGTGTTATCCATAGACCAATGGTTAAGCCACAAATATCCGTTTTTTGTCCAATTATTTTGGTCTGATGTATAGAACGTTTCGGGATGCTGAATGCCGTTCTGTATGGACATCACTTCCTTGCTAATCTTGAATGAGCCTTCCGCGACATTGTCTGTACCCGGCATGGCGTCCTTGCGTCCGGACTGGTAGAGAGTGCTGTAGCCGCGACGCACACTGCCGTTGTTCTGCGTGACGGTGAACACGCCATACTGCCTCACTCCTTCGTTGGCGACTGTCTGCTCCACCTTCACCCTTACGCTGCGCGGAGCGGTATAGGCGGATGCCTTCCATTCGGTGTATTTATAGCCCAGTGTCTGGTTTGAGAAGTTGTATTTCACGCCCTGATAATTGGTCACCTGCGTTGTGCCGAGCACATCCTGAGGCGCGAACCACAGGTGCCACGACCACACCACCGTGCCGCCTTTTGTCACAGCAACGACCGCATTGCCGTTTTTGATGGCAGACGCAGGCACCTCAAAGTTGACGTAAGCGTCGGTGCCGCTGCCCGACACGCTGAGATTTCTCACCAGTCCCGCCTCGTCAACCCACACAATCCTCGCTCCGTCGGGAGCGTTCACGCCCCCGTTGGTCTGCGTTATCCAAGGGTCGGTGATGTCCTGTCCGGCATGGTCCTGGAAGTGACGGAGAACCCACGGCTCATTGGTCGTGCCAGTCTTAGCCTGACTTATGTAGGAGTGAGTGTTGGTCGCGCCGTCCGTTATGGCGTTGCCGTACACCAGAGGTATGCGGTAGTGTCCCGGAGCGGAGACCACATAGGAGTTGGCGGTGCTGCGCGCCACGCTTCCGCCTTTGGTGGAAAGGTCGTAGGGAGAGCCTGCCGAGCCCTTGGGAGTAGCCTCGCGCAGAGCCTTGTTTATGGGAGCGAGCCTGTCGATGATGTCGGTCGTGAGCGCGGCGGAGCCTTTCTCCGCAACTGTTCCTCCGTTGCCCTCAGGCGTGCTGAGCGACGTGAGCCACGCCGGTTTCTCACTCATGGAGAATGTTCCGTCGTTGTCGGCGTCATAGCCCACCACCTTCCACGCCACTGGCTGTTGCACTCCGGTGGACGGGTCGGTGCGATAGCTCTGCACGGTGTAGCCGTCTGCCGTGGTGGCGGTGTAGGCGGCGGTGGCAGGGTCGGTCACGGTGAGCTGATACTGCCACGTGGATGTGTTCTGCGACAGGGCGTAGGTCTTTGTCGTGCCCGGCTTCCACTGTCCGGAGAGGTTTGCTATTATGGGCGTAGAACCGTCGGAGAAATATATCTTCACCTGCACTCCCGAGAGCTGCTGCGGCAGCATATAGAACGTGTAGTTGTCGCCGTCGTTGCCCATGATGAGGTGGTTCACAGCCTCGGAGGTGCTCACGCTGATGTCCTTGAGGGTGAAGGTGGCTGGCGCGTCGAGGTTGCTCCAGCCCGCACCGGTGCCTGTCTCGTCTGTCGGAAGCGTGTATCTGCCACGGCTCATGGCACCTGTTATCTCCACCTTGTTTATGGTCTTGTTCCACGACAGGTTGCGCCCCACCTTGAACCTGACTGCTGTCAGAGCGTGGCGGAACCTCAGGAGGGCGCGCGGAGCGACGTAACGCTCGGCATAGTGCACCACTCCGGAGCAAGCGGTCATGAGGTCTTTCTGATTCTTAACGTCAGGCTCAACCTCAAAGTCGACGTATGGCGTGCCGCCGTGACTTGCAGGCGAGACGCTGAGGCGGGCATAGCCGGGACCCACCTGCGGCGATATGCCGTAGAACCTTGCATAAGGCTCGTCCCACTTCCAGCGCACATCGTCAACCAGTCTGCCGTCGGCATTGGTCTCCTTGTTGTGGAACCACGGCGAGGAGCTTATGCCATCGGATGTCGCGCCACGGTAGCCGATAGACGAGAACGGCTCTGTGATTGACTTGGCGATGTTGGCGCGCCGCGGTCCTGACGCCATCCTCGCGGTATAGATGCCAGGAGTGGTGGTCTCGATGATGCAGAGTCCGTCGCTCTCCGCACCGCCGCCGCTCACGGCGAGCTTCTGTGTGCTGAGGTCTTCGGGGGTGAGTCCTTGTACGGCAAGCCTACTCTGGAAGGCGGCACGGCTCATCGGTGCGGCGGCATATTGCGGAGCTGCGGCAGGCGAAGCGTCGTCCTGCGCGTTGCTCACGCTGAATGCGACAGACGCACCTTTATCCCCACCGTCATCAACAACTCCTGAAAAATCCCCATCATCGGCACAAGAACCGAGAATGAGGACTGAAAGACAGACCGGCACAAATGCCATCCGGCTGCTGATTTTTTCCAATATAAAATTCCTTGTATTCATTATTCGAATATCAAATTGTTTTTTTACATAAAGAAAACCGCTGTATACAATCTTCTTTTACATTCCTTCTTTTCCTCTTTTTACCCTTTTAACTTTTTACCCTTTTAACTTTTTACATTTCTACTTTTTACCCTTTTACCATTTTACCTTTTTACTTCCAATCGTCCCATCTGTTGAAATCCTTTGCTCCGAATATCTCCTCGTCATCATCAGGAGTCGGTGGCTCAACAGTAATTTCGAACTCCACCGGCGGACTGCCGGCAAGTATCTGGTCTTCTACATTTACTTCCACAACCTCTACAAGAGGTTTTACATACGTCTTTTTCATAATTTCAAGTTTTATAATTATCCGTTTTTTGTTAAACAGTCTGCGTGCGGCAATCTGAAAGCAAGCTCTTATTGCAATCGCCGGCACTGCTTTTTCATTAATATCTCTTTAACGCTTTGTCTTACCATACGAACCGCTGTCATCAAAGCCTGTTGCCATTGCGTTAAAGCGTATACCCGCATGCGGAAAACAGGGAGCGAAAAACAGCAGTTCAGACAAAACCATCCTGTAAAGTTATATGTAATTTATTGAACGACAGAGAAATAAATCGAATAATTTCGGAAAGCCGGAGATACCGTGGAGACAAAAGGTAATAGTGTAAAACTTTTAATGGTATACAACAGCTGAATCTGCGTTTAAAGCGTCAAATGACATGTGTGGCGCGCAACTGTTTTTCATGACCTGATGTCTGACGGAAAACTGATAGAAATCATATTTTATCACACATATCCGCCAGCCATAATCTGACGACCGTGGAACATGGCTCGCATCAATTTAACAGCTTTTATGTAGGACATACTTGCACGTTAAATCCATTTTTATTATGTTTGCACTTACCCGGCATAATGGGAATAAAGATGGGAAACGGTTTCCGCCGGACGCACCATTTGTAAATATAAAAACATCAGAGAAAAGATATGAGAAAACTTATGACAATTATAGCCGCTCTTGCCGGACTCGTTGTTGGCGGATGCAGCATAAAGTCGGTCAAGACAACGGGATACCGCAACGTGACCACGGATGTGTTTGAGTCTCAGACGAAACTGGACAACGTACAGATACTCGATGTCAGGACCAAGAGGGAATATGATGAGGGGCATCTTGCCGATGCGGAGCAGATAGACGTGCTGGACGACGACTTCATGACAACCGCGAGAAACGTGCTTGACAAATCGAAAACGATTGCGGTGTACTGCAGAAGCGGCAAAAGAAGCACGGATGCAGCCAGAAAACTTTCTGCCGAAGGTTATAAAGTGATAAACATGAAAGGCGGAATAATGAAATGGCAGAAGGAAAAGAAGCCTGTCGTGAAATGAGAGAGCGGGTCTGAAAGGAACGCTTAATCAGCCGAACATGTAAGTAAGGACATATCCGTCGCGCACCCTGTAGGCGACGGCAGACTCGGTGCTGTCTCTGAGATTGTCGGCAATGACACTGCCTTCCTTAGAAAGCCGGAAGGCATGCAGCCTTATGTCATGGTATCCAAGATTCTGTCCGGAGAAATATTTGTATACGGTCTCCTTCACACACCAGTGTATGAGGCGGCTTAGTGTGCACGTTGCTGTCTCGTCATCGCGCATGAATCTTCCTGCGATTCGCTCCACCCTGTCACTCACGTACTCTATGTCGACAGCCACGTTTTTCTCATGCGACAACATCAATGCGGCATAGCCGTCTGTGTGGCTCACGCTGACGAGCATGTCGGAGCCCGTTATGAAAGGACGCCCCTCAGGCGTATGACCGATGAAGAGGCTGCGGTCTGATGTCATGGCATGAAGAAGAGAGTGCACGGCTGTTATCTCCGCGCGCCTTTTGCGGCTTGCGCATGAGAGGACAGCAGACCGGAGAGGCGGATTACCGGAGAGGATGTCGGAAGAGAAGTCGGTCTCGTCCATTCTCCAGAGTCCGAGCTGTACATCCGCATCCAAGTTTTCAACGCTGATGAGAGGCATCTTGTTTGTGTTTCAGGATTTTACCGGCGACGGATTGACAACAACCTTGACCTTACTTATACGGCGTCCCTCAATGCCGGTTATCTCGAAAAGATAGTTCTTATACTCAATCTTCTCGTGTATGCTCAGAAAGTCGCCTTTTATCTCGAGCAGCATTCCGGCAAGAGTGTCGGCGTCGCCCTCGACATCGGCAAAGACCTCCTCATCAGCATTGATAATGCGGTAAAAGTCGGCAAGAAGCGTCTTGCCTTCAAATAAATATGTGTTGTAGTTTATTTTTGAATAGGTGGTTCCCTCATCGTCAAACTCATCATTGATTTCCCCGACGATTTCCTCGAGAATGTCTTCGAGCGTGACAAGTCCGCTCGTTCCTCCGAATTCGTCGACCACAATGGCTATGTGCATTTTGTTTTTCTGGAACTCACGCAACAACGAATCTATCTTTTTCGTTTCAGGAACGAAATAAGGCGGGCGGATAAGGCTTTGCCATCTGAATGTGGAATGCTTTGACAGATGAGGCAGCAGGTCCTTTATATAGAGTATTCCCTTTATATTGTCAGACGAGCCTTGATATACCGGGATGCGGCTGTAGTTGTTTTCCACGATGCACTTCAGTACATCGGCATAACCGCTCTCTATATTGATGGAGACAATGTCCTGCCTGACTGTCATTATTTCCTTGACCGTCTCGTCTCCGAAGCGTATTATTCCCTGAAGCATGCTCTGCTCGTCCTTTATGTCTTCGGTATCTGTCAGCTCAAGCGCCTGTTCCAGTTCGTTGACACTGAGCACGTGGTTCTCCTTCTGCACAACCTTCTCCGCAAGCATGCCGCTGTGCAGAAGTATGCTCTCGAAAGGCCAGAACAGTTTCCTGAAAAACATTATTCCACGTACTGCCCTACGGCAAAAACGCAACGGATTCTGGCGGCTGTAAACCTTTGGCATTATCTCTCCGAAAAGGAGAAGAAGAAACGTAAGCAATACTGTTATGCAGATGAACTGTAGCCAATATGCCTTCGGTCCGAAGTCGACAATTGAGGCAAAGATGTAATTGCAGAGCATTATTATCGTCACATTGACAAAATTGTTGGTTATAAGAATGGTTGCCAATGTACGCTCACTGTCATCGAGCAATGATTTGATCTTACGGTCTATCTCTGTCTTTCCGGCACTTATCTCGGTCATCTCAGCAGGCATCAGACTGAAAAAAGCTATTTCCGAACCACTCGCGAAACCGGAAACGAACAATAAAAAAAACGCCAATACAAGCGCGACAACAACTCCTAAGGTAGGAGAAATGAAATGAATATCAGATAAAGACTCTACTATCGGTAATGTATCCAAAACTATCAATCGAATTAAAACGGTTCATCATCATTCCCGGAAGCCTGTCTCTCACCACCGTCATGTGAAGCCCTTTGCTCTGATGTGACGGCAGAACTGCGGGAGGAAAGAATCTCCATATTCTCACCGTATATCTCCGTGACATAACGGCGGACGCCTTTCTGGTCGTCGTACACGCGATAACGGATACGTCCCTCTATATAAAGCTTGTCACCCTTATGGATATATCTTTCGGCAATCTTGGCAAGTCCTTTCCAAAGAACAATGTTATGCCAATCGGTATGCTCCGGCACCCGCGTCCCGTTCTGCAACGTATAGGATCGCTCGGAGGTAGCCAGACGGAATTGGGCGACAGCCTGATCCGCGTCATAATAACGTATCTCAGGGTCATTACCCACGTTTCCAATAAGCATAACTTTATTCATACGGAAAAGAAAATGTTTTCACCTGCATGTCATTTCCACATTCCAAGATACTTGTAATGGAAATTCTTGCCTTTGGCGGAAGGGAACTGTGAACGGCTGTCGACACGTCCCTTCAGATGTTCTACAATTCTGTTATAGCAGTCAAGACCCGACATTGCCTTGCACTGCACTACAAAATGAGTGTCACGATACTCATGCTTGCCTGTTGACGGAATCATCACTACCCTTTTAAAATCAAGAGAGCCTTCATACCATCCCGGTCTTTCCTCATTCAAACGAGTCACTACTGTGGCGGCAAGGTCGCGCTTGTCCATCATCTGACCGCCCGACGAAACAGGGTGAAGAGCCTTTTTCTGCTTGAAATCGAGCATCGTAGCCGCCGTCGTCTTTATAATAATAAAGTACACCCGCTGTCTGACCTTATATCGTTTGGGGTAATACACATCACTGGCTGCATAATCGCGAATGTCCGCCTCAAGCCCCGGATTCATTCCTATCTCCTGAATAGAGCGCAAGAAAGTGATTGCGTCGTCAACATTCGTGACTAATGTCTCTTTATCAAAATATCTTAAATATAAGTTCATTGGATTGCTATGTTTCTCTGAGAAAGAGCGGAAAACGGGACTCGAACCCGCGACCCCGACCTTGGCAAGGTCGTGCTCTACCAACTGAGCTATTTCCGCAACAATTCTTTTTATAGAAGCACTTCTCTAAATGCGGTTGCAAAGGTAATACTTTTTTTCGTACCCGCAAACTTTTCATCCGTTTTTTTTCAAAATCACCTCAAAATTCTAATCCATCCGGCTAAAATAGTCTTCTATGCCGTACTCCCGCAGTATCTCAAGCTCATTGTCGTCCTGACGCACGAAGCCTATCGAAGGATGGCTGATACCGTTGAATGTACAAGTTTTGACAGTGGTATAATGAAGCATGTCCTCAAATATGACATTGTCTCCTACATGCAATTCTTTATCAAACCGCCAACTTGACATAAAATCACCGGACAGGCAACTGTTCCCTCCCAAACGGTAAACATGCGTGCCTGCATCCACTGAACGGGCGATATCGGCTTCGTTTACGACCTCCGCACCTCTGACGGCAGGCATATACGGCATTTCCAGACAGTCCGGCATGTGACATGTGAAGCTGACGTTAAGAATGGCGGTACGTATGCCATGATCCTCCACAATGTCGACAACCTGCGACACAAGAGGTCCTGTCTGCCACGCGAAAGCACTCCCCGGCTCCAATATGACCTTCAGATGGGGATATCGGTGGCGGAAATCACGCAATATGTCTATAAGGAGACTGACATCATAGTCAGCACGTGTCATCAGATGACCTCCGCCAAAATTGATCCATTGCAACTGTCCGAACCACTTCGAGAACTTCTCTTCTATATGGCGAAGCGTGCGCTGAAAGACATCCGCCCCACTCTCGCAATGACAATGGCAGTGAAAGCCTCTGACATCGGAAGGCAGTTTCTCGGGCATAACGTCTGAAGTTATGCCGAACCGCGTTCCCGGAGCACAAGGGTTGTATAAGTCGGTCGAAATCTCGGAATATTCCGGATTAATTCGGAGTCCGATACTGATATCGGGATTTACGGTTCTCACTCTGTCGGCAAAACGTTCATACTGGGACATCGAATTGAATGTGAGATGGCTGGAACATGCGGCTATCTCGTCTATTTCATAAGAGGTGTATGCGGGTGAATATGTATGGGCAGGACTGCCGAACTTGTCAAAAGCCAGTCTTGCCTCTGCGAGAGAGCTTGCCGTAGTGGCTTTGATGTATTCGCGGAAAATAGGGAATGTCTTCCACAAAGCGTATGCCTTGAAAGCAAGAATGATCTCTACACCGGCAGTGTCTGCCACATGTTTAATCAAAGACAGGTTTTTACGCAGCAACCGTTCTTCCAACAAATACATCGGTTTATTTATATTCCTGAATCCCTCTATATCTACTTTCATTATCTGTTTTTATTTCTGATGGTATAACATTATATCATTATGGTATCTGCAAAAACAAGCTGTCAACCGCTTGAACCAAGCCGCAGGCTTTTCTTCATACAAACAACATCATGGCAGATTTCACAAGAAACGCGCACTTGTTTTTTATTCATGACACGCGAAAAAGCATCTGACGTTCTTTCATATGAAAAATTCAGCACTATGAAGGTTTGCTCATAGCAAATTGACAACCATGCTGTAACACAAGATAAACATAATCGTTCCTAATATTGCAGTGTTCAACAAGGCGCATCGTATGGAAATTCCGGTAGTATAAAAATCTATCGTGCATATCTTGAAAAGACAATGTGTGTAAGCATATCTGGCAATATAATACACTCCGCCGCCAACTATCACGCCCAAGATTCCACCGAAGAATACGTCTCCCGGATAATGAACCCCAAGATAGATGCGTGAATAGCACAGGCAAATAGCCCACAACCAAAGTGAAAGAACAAACTTTTTCTTCCTGAAAACCAACGACAGATATGTCGCCACACCAAGGGCGTTAGCGGCATGGCTTGACACAAACCCATATCTGCCGCTCCTGTATTCGTTCACATAATGAAGCATGTCGGCAATTGCGGGACTGTGTGAAGGACGGAGTCTACAGAAATATGGCTTTATAATAGAAGAAGAAATCTGGTCTGACAAAAATATAACAAGTACAATACTTAATACAATAAAAAGCGCCTCATACCACTTTGCCTTAAAATAGTAAAAAGAAAACAGCAGTCCGACAATTAAAGGTATGGAAGAGTATTTTGACGACAGCATGTACCAGAAACCGTCCGTCACGCTGCCTCCGTCATAATTTAGCGTAAGCATCAGTTGCTTGTCGGACAAATCCATAGTCCTGAAAAAGGATGCCATACCTGATATGTGATACAACAAGAACGCCGCAACAAGAAACACGGCAAGGACACATATAAGCCTTATAACAAAATTGTCACATTTCTTTTTGGAAATGCTGAAATCCAAAAAGATAAGCTTCTGAAAACGTGAAGGCAAATTTTCCATAGTCATTTTGCTGATTGCTATAATATCTTTTAAAGACAACGAAGAAACAATGTCTTTATTGCATGAAAGTCATAGAAATTATTAAAATTACCGTTTATTCACATCCGAAACACTATTCTTCATATAAATCGCAACCGGAAAAGCCCATTTCGTCCGCACGTTCTTTATTAAACGCGAAATAAACAGCCTCTGCCTCAACACAAGTCCTGCCCGTCTCGTCTTCGAGCGAAACCGATATTACACAATAATTGTGCTTGCGTCCGGTGATTCTTGCACGCACAGTGACCTGTGAAGAGTCCGAACTGACAGGATATAAATATTTCAGATTCAGACGTGATGTCATGCCTGAGGTCTGCAGCTTGCGCATAACCACCCATCCGGCAGTCTCGTCTATCATCGTAGCAAGTATTCCGCCATGCATCACACCGGTCCATCCTTGAAAATGGTCGTGAGGATGCCAGTAGGATACAACGTCATCGCCATCTTCATAAAACTCCATATGCAATCCGAAAGGATTGTCCGGCGAGCAGCCGAAACAATTATAACCTTCTTTTCCTATAAAAGGATTTCTGATTTTTCTCATATATATTAAATATCTGTCAGAAGCTCATCATAAAACTGAAACGCACTCCGTTCTTCTTCACGCCCGGCGTGTCCGTATATGTCAGACGGCGTACATAGTCCACTCCAAAGAACTTGAAGATATTGTGGACTCCAACAACGACCTCCCAATAAGGTTTGTTCTTATCCATGATTCCGGCTCCTTCAGGGAAGCGGAACAGCAAATTGTCCGCACTGTTGCGCTCGAGGAACGGGTTGTTCTTGTCCGTAACCATTCCCCACATACCCTTCACGGCTATATACTCACGCCACTTCAGTTTCTTGACAAGAGGAATACGGTTAAGCAGCTTACCGTTCATATCCCACGCGACTGCCCAGAATGCATATCTGTCGCTAAGGAATTCCATATTTCTCATCATGTTGAATGTATTCTCATGTTCGAAATACGACAGATTCACAGGAGGCATTATGAGCAACGGGAAAGGCACTTTATCCCATTGTATTCCACCATTAAGATGAGTGTCAACATATCCCCAGCTGCCCAGCCAGAACCTCTTGTATATGCCAGCCTCCGTAAAATTAAGCCGATATTGACCACCGAGGAAGCCCTTCAGTCCCACAGTATGGCTTAGAGTGAACTCCGGAGCGTCGAGGTTTACAGGCCAACGGTGCTGCTTTGTATTGATGAACGTCTGTCCGGGACAGTATCTCAAGCCGAACTTAAATTCGGTAGTGCGTATTTTCGACACAAGATTCCTCACCTCTTCCCCATCTTTATTGATGGCAGGCGTCATGCGTTCAAATATCAGATCACCCGTGGGCTCGTTGCTTTCAGCCTTTATTGATGTGTCAATACTGAATCCCCAGTCCGTCTCATATACAAAACTCAGCTTCTGCCTGTTATAGAAATACATCTGCTCCACCTTCTGTGTGCGGAAAGCCATGAACATATTATCCTTGTTGTGAAGGAGGAATTTGTCAGCAGGAGACATCACATCATACGATGACTCGAATATTATGTTGCGCTGCGGGAACTCGAACGGAACATTCTTCTTTTTGTTCAGACTGTATGTTAACTCCGTACCGTAATAATGTTTCCGCGATTCTGTACCGTAAGCATAATATCCGCTCCAGAACAGATGTTTGTTGAGGTTTGCCGTTGTGCGTCCGCTTATCCTGAACCGGAACCCGTCCACAAAGTTCTTGGAAACAATGGTGTTCACCGGTCCGAAGTCAAACTTACTCTTCGTGCGCGATGTTCCCGTCTCCACATAGTTTTCAAGGAACGCCCGGACTCCGAATATTATCCATCTGTAGTTTTTCGACTGCTCCATGCGATGGATGAACTCATTCATTGACGACTCGCTCTTCGTCAGACCGACCGCCCTATATTGGTTCCAGAAAGCCTCGTCCCTTATCATGGCGTCCGCCTCATGTCTCACCTTAGCCTTTCCTTTGAACAGTTTTCCGGGAAGCTCGTCAAAGGCATAATCACTCAGACGTGTGGTCCTCGTGACAAGCATTTTCCCGAGCAGATCGTTCACTCTCAATTCTACCATCATGTCGTCGACAGTCAGCACCCACTCCCCGTTCGGCAGCTTGGTGTATTCCTGTTCTATCTTCATATTGTCGACGAAATTGACGATACTGCTCTTCGGCAAGGTAAGAGAGCAACGCTTTACATGCAACGTAGAGTCCGCAAGCACATAAAGCTCACCCCTGAATCCGAAGTCCTGCTGGTTGTTCGGCAGGAACTGCAGATGATAGCACAGGTCACGGTCAACGTATACGGTGTCCTCAATATAGAACCTGTAGAATGAAATAGCAGTCTCGCCTATAGGGCTCGTGAACTGATACTGAAGCAGACGCACATGATCGTCGTATATGTCGACGTCCGTAAAAATCTCCTTCAGCATGGTGTTGAGTATCTCGCCTGTCTGCAACACATTGTTTATTCCGTCAGAACGCTGTCCCTTAATGATGTCCTTCTCCACCTTAGGATCTTTCCTGTAAATGTGCTGCGTCACAGTCTCATCCACAGATATCGGCAAAATAAGCTTATTGTTAAATGTGCTTGTCTCTATCTGGTCTGCCAGCCACGACTGCTTCTTGAATATTCCCTTATCCAGATCATCCGGCTTTATGTCGTTTACGGAGAAAGTTATTTTCTGATATTTATTATACTGATAATAGTCGTGATTGTCAAGATCGGTACGCTCTTTTGCCGCAATCACGCGCTTCATAAGCTCCACCGCGGGATTGTTCTTGCGCGAATATTTGTCACGCTTGCTTTTTATGACAACCTCGCTTAGGTTTCTGGAATCCTCCTTCAGCACTATACGCAGATATGACGGAGTGTCCTGAGTCACCTTTACCGTCTGTGTCTTGAATCCCACAGAGCTGAACGTGAGTGTCCAACCCTCATGACGTTCTATAGAGAATTTACCGTTGATGTCGCTTACAACCGCCACGTGGTGTCCTTTATATATGGCACTCGCGTTGGGAATGGCATATCCATCCTCATCCACGATTTCACCCGTTATTTGCGCCATGGCAGAGACAGCCACAAAGAAAAACACAAATATATAACAAAAGAATCTTTTCACCTTTATATAATTACTCAAAAAAATGCCGCTGCAAAGTTATACATAGATATCAAAAAAAACAAGAAAACTTTTTGCTTTTTAATATTTTTCTACTAATTTTGCACCATTGTATGAAGAAACTGCCGCTTTTACCCACTATTATCGGCACGGGCTTTGGCAGCGGGTTCTGGCCATGGGGGCCCGGAACTGCAGGTGCATTGACAGGCATGCTCATATGGTATGCCCTTTCTTTTATGCTTAATTCCACGCTCCTTTTTGCCGTAACCCTATCATGCATAGTAGTTTTCACGATAGCAGGCACATGGGCTGTCAGACGCCTTTCGCCTTTTTGGGGTTCAGACCCTCAGAAAGTGGTCATCGACGAGATGGTGGGTGTATGGGTTCCGCTGCTTGCCGTACCGGCATCAGACATATGGCTTGCACTTGCCTCATTCGTTCTTTTCCGTTTATTTGACATATTAAAGCCGCTCGGCATCAGAACACTTGACAGGCGCAAAGGAGCTTTCTATGTCATGGCAGACGACATTCTTGCCGGTGTATACAGTCTCATAATCATCGTCGCGGTGCAATGGATAATTTAAGGACGAAACTTATAACCTTCTGCAAGGCACAATGTTCGGCATGGATAGCATCCGCCATAGACTTCGGCACCACAATAATACTGGCGCACGTCTTCGGTTTGTGGTACGGCTATTCCACATTCATCGGAGCACTGAACGGAGGAATAGCCAACTGTCTGATAAACTACAGATGGGTATTCCACGCATTCGAAATGAAAAAAAGGAACATCGCCATACGCTATCTCGTTGTATGGGGCGGAAGCATACTGCTCAACACTTACGGCACTTACATACTGACAGAATTGTCCGACCAATACTTCATGTTCTCAAAAATCATCGTTTCCGTCATAGTGGCTGTATTCTGGAACTACCAGATGCAATATAGGTTCGTATTCAATTCAAAAAACAAATAACAACAAAAATTCAAATCATGAAATACAGAGATTTCCTGCAAAAGATAATATATGTCATCATAACTCCTGTCATAAAGGGAATGATAAGGATAGGTTTCACACCCAACCTCGTGACAACAATAGGATTCGTGCTCAACATAGCCGCCACGATAATGCTACTCTACGCTGCGGGAGAAATGACAGGAAGCACATCAATTGTGGGATGGAGCGGTGCGGTGATTCTGTTTGCCGGACTTTTCGACATGATGGACGGGCGTCTGGCACGCATAGGCAACATGTCGTCAATGTTCGGAGCCCTCTGGGACTCGACGCTCGACCGCTACAGCGAGCTCTTCACACTTTTCGGAATAGCCATGTATCTCATTCTCAACTCATGGGTCACCGGCGGTGTACTGACGTTTCTTGCAATGGTAGGCTCCGTGATGGTGAGCTATGTCAGAGCACGCGCCGAAGGTCTTGGCATCGAATGTAAGGTAGGGCTCATGCAGAGACCCGAGCGTGTGGTCCTGACGAGCCTCGGAGCAATACTCTGCGGAATATTCGACAACCTGTGGTTTCTTGTCGTTCCCATCGTCATAATCGCCATACTGGCAAACATCACGGCATTCTGGCGCATCTGCCATTGCTACAAGGTGTTGAACAAAAGTGAGAAGAAATAACCGATGTTCAGCTTCTACATTATTATATTATATGCGGTACTTGCGATATTGAAACCCACCCGCAAGGTGGCGTTGGCGCTTACCCCGTGGCTCATATTCGCATGCTCATACGACTGGATGCGGCTTCTGCCCAACTACGAGGTAAACCCCATTGATGTGAAAGGGCTGTACGAAAGCGAGAAGACGCTCTTCGGCATAAATGCAGACGGGACGACACTCATTCCGTGCGAATATTTCGCAATACATCACTGCGTCCCCGCCGACATCATGGCAGGACTGTTCTATCTGTGCTGGGTGCCTGTGCCACTTGGCTTCGGGATATATCTTTACGCAAAAGGCGACTACAGCAATTATCTGCATTTCTCACTGGCATTTCTTTTTGTAAACCTGCTCGGCTTCTGCGGTTATTACATCCATCCGGCAGCACCGCCATGGTATGCCATGAACTATGGCTTTGAGCCAATACTCAACACTCCTGGCAACGTCGCCGGACTCGGACGCTTCGACCTGCTGACAGGCATTCCCGTGTTTCATGCCCTTTACGGCAAGAACGCCAATGTGTTCGCCGCCGTACCGTCGCTTCATGCCGCATACATGCTCATAGCGACCGTCTACGCTGCCAGAAGCCGTAGCGGGCGTATCACAACCGGTGTTTTCGCGTTCATATGCGCAGGCATATGGTGGACTGCCGTCTACACCAGCCATCACTACATAATAGACGTGATGCTCGGCATAGCAACGGCAGTCGCAGGCATACTTATTATGGAAAAGGTCATAATGCGTGTTCCGGCTGTAAGGCGTTTCATGGCACGCTACACGTCAGCCATAACATTCAGCCGGAAGCAGCTGTAAGGCAAGGCGGTCAATGACTGAACCTGAGTTCGTCAGTATTTATGCTGCCCGTACCCTTTTTGTTCTGCGACAGACTTCTGACAGTACCCCTCAGATTCATGTTACCCACGCCCATAAGCTCGCACTCCACACGGTTGCAGTCCTCAAACGTAGCGTCCATGTCGCCCACGCCCATGAGTCTGAGATGTGAATCGGCAAACTTGTATTGTCTTACTTTCACATTCCCTGCTCCGAGAAGCGACACATACGAGCTTACGCCTCTCACCGAATCGATGCTGACATTGCCGCTTCCCTCAAGCTCCACAGACAGAGCGTCACACACTATCCTGCCGAACCACACGTCACCCGAGCCTGTCAGCCGTACTCTCAACGTGTCCGTGTCCAACGGACCGGTGACTCTGAACGAGCCGGCTGTCTTAAACATGACATCAGTAAGGTCAGGTGAACTGACATAAATGTTCGCCACAGAAGACAACCGTGCCGGCAGCAGCATGCCCGGCAGCATTTTCGGACGGATGACAAGCCTGTCGCCGTCGTGCACCGTGACGATGCCGTTCACGGCGTCACGGGTTCCGGACACACTGACATAGAGCGAGTCTGACTGCGCAAAAATCACATCGCAAGGATACTCTACCTCTATCTTTGAGAAATACCGCACCTTACGCTCCACTGTCACCACAGGTTCCTTCCGGTCGCGGCTTTTCCATACATTTCCGCACGACACACACACAAGACACGCCCCAAGGGCAAGCATTCCATACAATACTGATATTCTGTTCATTGCTATGATGTTTACATTTTCTTATCTTTTGACGCCTGATGTGCTCCGAAAGTTGCAATACGGCATCATTTATGGCACATAAAAACGCGGACACATATATAATTATATCCCGTTCGCGGCATATCATAAGCAAAAATTATTAACTTTGCAGGCATTATGGAGATAAATACAATCACACAAGAAGAACTGGAGACATTGCTCCGGTACACCGAATGTTCACAACACATCATAATATGCACCCACAAGTCGCCCGACGGTGACGCGCTCGGAGCCTCGCTGGCGTGGCTTGAGTTCCTGAGCAACAGAGGAAAGACCGCCGACATCATCATTCCGGACGCATATCCGGACTTTCTGCAATGGCTACCCAACTCTGAGAAAATAATACGCTACGACAAGCACAAAGAAAGAGCCGAGACGCTCATGTGCGGCGCCGACCTCATATTCTGCCTGGACTTCAACGCTTTCGGGCGCGTCGACGAGATGGAGCAGACGCTGAGAGACTCTCCGGCAAAGAAAATAATGATAGACCACCACATGGATCCGGTGATGGACACCGTGCTCACCGTCTCGCGTCCGGAGATGAGCAGCACATGCGAACTCGTGTTCCGCATAATGCACCAGAGCGGAGACTTCGGCAAGATGACGCCCAAATGCGCGGCATGCATCTATTGCGGCATGATGACCGACACGGGAGGATTCACATACAACTCGAACAATCCTGAGATATACTTCATCATAAGCGAGCTGCTGACAAAAGGAATAAACAAGGACAAGATATACCGCAACGTGTTCAACAACTACAGTTCGTGGGCGATAAGACTGCGCGGATACATAATGTGCCAGAAGCTGAACGTGCTTAACGGATATAACGCCTCCTACTTCTCCATATCTCGCCAGACCATGAAGGACTTCCATTTTATAAAAGGAGACGCCGAGGGTCTGGTGAACGAACCGCTCAAAATAAAAGGCATGAAACTGTCCGTCTCACTGCGGGAGGACGACCGCAGGGACAATCTTGTGTGGCTCAGCCTGCGCTCCGTGGACAATTTTCCGTGCAACGAAATGGCTGCCGAGTTCTTCAACGGAGGCGGCCATCTCAACGCAAGCGGCGGAAGGCTGGAATGTTCGCTTGAAGAAGCCGAGGAGACTGTAAGGAAGGCGATAATGCACTACGCCGACAGGCTGAGATGACTGAGCGGTGTCCACGTCACTGCTACGGTGTGGATAATGATTATATATAATACTTAAATTATCTATAAGCAAAAATAGTATGTCGCATTAATTTTATAACTTTGCACAGACTACACATATTATAATATATGTGACGGACCGCCTTGCGTAACGGCTGACACATATACAAGACAACAAACAGAAAACATCACACTTTAATAAAATATGGGAAAGATAAAATTAGCACTGCTTGCGTGCGCCGCACTGTTCACATTGATGTCGTGCGACGACACCGAATCGTACGCTGACCAGAAGAAGAAAGAGCGCTCTGCAATAAGAAGCTATATCGCGAAAGAAAACATAAAGGTGATAACCGAGAAGGAGTTCCACGCACAGGACTCAACCACCGACGTGTCGAAAAACGAATACGTGCTATTCGAGACCACCGGTGTGTACATGCAGATAATACGTGAAGGATGCGGGGAAAAGCTTAAAGACGGCGAGACGGCTACCGTGATATGCCGCTTCAAGGAATGGAACCTGCTCACAGACTCGCTGCAACTCGCAAACAACATCGAGAATTCATCGCTTAACTTTCCAGACCTGATGAGCGTGAAGAACACATCAGGCACGTTCAAGGCGTCATTCATACAAGGCTCAAGCGTGATGTACTCAATCTACGGCAGCGGATCAGTACCGGCTGGATGGCTCGCACCGCTCAGCTATATAAAGATAGGACGTCCGGCGAAACCGGGTGAGGAGATTGCCAAAGTGAAGCTTATCGTGCCTCACACCCAAGGCCACCAGTACGCCTCATCGGGCGTATACCCATGCCTATACGAAATAACTTATCAACGAGGATATTAAAATCATGACACTAATAAAATCGATATCAGGAATACGCGGCACCATAGGAGGCCGCACCGGCGACACCCTGAACCCGCTGGACATAGTGAAGTTCACATCGGCTTACGCCACATTCATGAAGCGCAGCACCGCTTCGGGCAGCGGCAGGATAGTTGTAGGAAGGGATGCGAGGATTTCCGGAGAGATGGTTAAGGACATCGTGTGCGGCACACTCCTCGGCATGGGCTACGACGTTGTGAACATCGGACTGGCGACAACCCCCACCACCGAGCTCGCAGTGACCATGCTGAAGGCTGACGGCGGCATAATCATAACGGCAAGCCACAACCCGAGACAGTGGAACGCCCTTAAACTGCTCAACTCTCACGGCGAGTTTCTCACTAAGGACGACGGCAACGAGATGCTGAGAATAGCCGAAGCCGAAGACTTCGAATATGCCGATGTAGACGCCATGGGGCACTATACGGAGGACGACTCGTTCAACAGACGCCACATAGACAGTGTGCTCGCCCTGCAGCTGGTCGACACTGAAGCAATACGCAACGCTCACTTCAGAGTGTGCGCCGACACCATAAACAGCGTGGGAGGCATCATCCTGCCGCAGCTTTTCGACGCTCTGGGAGTGGAATACCATATACTCAACGGCAAGGCGGACGGAAACTTCGCGCACAACCCGGAGCCGCTGGAGAAGAATCTCGGTGACATCATGTCGCTCACACGCGACGGCAAATACGATCTGGGCATCGTTGTGGACCCTGACGTAGACCGTCTGGCATTCATCTGCGAGGACGGCAGAATGTTCGGAGAGGAATACACGCTGGTGAGCGTGGCAGACTATGTGCTGTCACACACACCGGGCAACACCGTGTCTAACCTCAGCTCCACACGCGCCCTGCGCGACATCACCGAACAGCACGGAGGACACTACACCGCTTCCGCTGTGGGCGAGGTGAACGTAACCACCATGATGAAGGCCACAGGAGCGGTGATCGGCGGTGAGGGCAACGGCGGAGTGATTTATCCGGAAAGCCATTACGGACGCGACGCCCTTGTGGGAATAGCCCTGTTTCTCTCCAATCTGGCTCACAGGAAATGCAAGGCAAGCGAACTGAAAGCCACATATCCGGAATACTTCATTGCGAAAAACCGCATCGATCTTACACCGGACACTGACATCGACGCCATTCTCGATAAAGTGAAGGGGATGTACGCAGGAGAAAGCATTACCGACATCGACGGAGTGAAAATAGACTTCGAGGACAAATGGGTGCATCTGCGCAAATCGAACACCGAGCCTATCATAAGGGTATACAGCGAAGCACACACGATGGATGAGGCTGACAGACTCGGCAAGGAAATCATGCAGGTGGTATACGACATGCAGAAATAACAGACGGCGACAGTTATTATAGAACATCTGAAAACGGCAGTGAAAGACCATACATGGCGGTCTTCCTCTGCCGTTTTCCATATATCTATGCTCTCATACCCCTACCTTATTATACATGATTCCATATTTCACCTTATCACATAATCCCATTCTCCACTTTATACATATCTTCTTGTCCGCATGACATTCACATCTGACATGATTGCATATTATCAACTAAAACCCGCCCATTGCCGTTCATATCCATCTCACAATCTGATTATTTTCATCCAAACTACATTCTGATGCGTAAAGGCTGGAATTTCAGCATTAAGGTCATGCCGTTGATTTACAATGCATTAGGCGTAACCAGTGTTTTAAATATAAATCACCGCACCGCGGAAGAGCCTTTTCCGCAACCCGAAAGAGGCTTTCCGGCACGACAGGAGAGCCTCATCCGGCATGCAGGAAAGGCATTTTAGAAATGCGAAACGGTGCTTTCCGGCAAGCTGTGAAGCCCAAAACTGCATGAAACATAGCAGAAGATGCTGTGTGAGACAGGCAAAAGAACGCTGCCGACACACAGATTGTCAAAAACCGAATGTTAAAAAATCAATTACAATTAACTTAATTATAATTATCCGTTTCAATGTTCGCAAGCCGGATATTGAAACCTTTGCGAAATCTTTCATGTTCCATACGAATACGGTTCCCTACCCTCTTCAGTCCGGTCATGATGAATATCATGTAAAATAAACCACAGCTGTAGCCTGACACCCGACTGCGTATAAATAAGCCGAATGCCTTATACTCAAAAGAGTATCGGTGTTTATTCATTCACCAGTTTCCGGATGTCACGGGCTTCGAATATTCCATGCATATTCCCTTTTGCAATCTTCACCATTGCCCGGGCTACGGTTTCGGTTTTCATAGGCTTCATCCCGCGCATCAATCCCAACTTATTGAGGAACATCAACAGCGGAACGGAAATCTTCTCTATGGTCTTGTCCGTATTCTTACGGATTAAGGATGTAGGACGGACTATGGCCGTACTGGTGAACGGCAGCTTCAGAACGGCATCATCCAGTTCACCTTTCATTCTCGTATAGAAGAACCGGCTCTTGGGGTCTGCACCGAAAGAAGAGACCAGAATATAGGCAGGAACGCCATGTCCGGCTGCTATCCCTGCAAAACCATATTGATATGTATAGTCCACCATACGTTGCCTGTCCTTACTTCCCGCTGCCTTACGGTTGGTGCCCATGCATGAGAATACGACATCGCCATGAACCTGATCCTGCCAGTTCTCCGGATGGTCAAAATCAACAACGTGAACCTTCAGTTTTGGATGTACCGCATTGACTTCTCTGCGCACAAATATATCTACCTGCCCGAAATAATCGTCCTTGAGCAGCATCTCCGTGAGATCTCTCCCCACCGCACCTGTAGCACCTAATATAATTGCTTTCATATGGTTTCCCCTTTTTATCGTTTCAGCAGTCTTACTATCACATCGTCATTTATCATCTGTGGCTCAGCCTTCCCCTTCAATATCAGAATCTTCTTGCCGCCACGGTATATATGTAACTGTCGTGAACGCACAACCGCACTCAAATCATTATCCTCACACACTGCCTGCCATAGCCGATGATACTCGCCGTCCTCATCGAAAAGTTTCCGACGGAGATGCGAGCACATGTTGGAGGTGTCAATTGTAATCATATTCTGAGACTATCCTAATTATATATGAGCCGTACTAAATGCTCTGTTTTCATTTCAAGCAGCAGGCATCGTGCGGCTGAAGATTTTCCAAAGTCCTGAGAACGCCCAGACAGAACTACCGCCTGAAGCCAAACAGGACAATGATACGGATGACAAAAATACAAATAATGTGAAAGAAAACCGCACATCCTGAGAGAAAACTCTCTGAATGAAGAAAATTGAGAACGTCATGACCGTTCAAATATTCAGGCATAATAAAAAACACACATAATATTTGGTCTTTCGAAAAAAATGATTTACCTTTGCACCCGATATGACGCTTACGTCATGCAATGCCGATATGGCTCAGTTGGTAGAGCAATTCATTCGTAATGAATAGGTCCCCGGTTCGAGTCCGGGTATCGGCTCAGAGAAGAGGCAAGCGCACAATGCGGCAGTAGCTCAGTTGGCAGAGCACTAGCTTCCCAAGCTGGGGGTCGCGGGTTCGAATCCCGTTTGCCGCTCCAAAAGTTAAACTGCTTAAAATCAGATATTTACGAGCAAAGGCGACCCTAAAAAGTCGCCTTTTTCTGTTGTTTTTGGCAATAAAAATAGGTTTAAAAGGTGTACCAAACGGTACGAAAAGGTACTAAAAGAGGACTATATCACCGTATCATCGGCACTGATGTTCTCGATGAAGTATGCCACGAGCCTTGAAGCCATGCGCAAGGAAACACTTTACAACAACATACGCAAGACGGACTATCAGCCGTGCCCCGATTACCTGGAAGGTCTGACCGTAACGTCATGTGACTACAAGGAACTGTATATGACGTACAAGAATGTTCCGGGCGTGGTGTTCATTGTAGACCTGCCTTATCTGTCAACGGATGTAGGTACGTATAAGATGTACTGGCGGTTTTCCGACTATTTGGACGTATTGAACGTGCTAAGGAACAAACCTTTTGTCCATTTCACATCCAACAAGTCATCGATAATTGAACTTTGCGAATGGCTTGGTGAAAACAGGACACTCGGACACCCTTTCAAAAATTGTGAAAAAGTGGAGTTCAACGCACACATGAATTACTCTTCCAAATACACAGACATTATGCTTTATAAGAAACAGACGGAAAACAATAAAACTGTCTGAACACGACTTGAATGCTGTTGTATTGCCATTAGAACACCGTTTGTAAGGTGTCTGTAAGTTCGGAATGTGAGCATTCTTGCTGCATTCCGATTTTTTCGGGAAATAATATAAAATCATTAAAACGAGATGTATCTTTTTTACATTTCGTTTTTTTGTTAAAAGCCCGTGCAAAGGCTTAAACCTTTGTACGGGCGTAATTTGTGGATGATAATAAGATGTTAAAGCACCGCCACCGCCTTACGTATGTTGTCAAGTATGGCGGTGAGTTTGTTGTTTCGTCGTGCCGCCATCATGTCGTAGTCAGATTGAAGACCGCGCCAAATGTTTGCGGCTATCCCTGTTGCAGCCTCTATCCTTAACGCCGTGTCGGTAGTTATAGGCCGCTTGCCGTTTATAATCTCGTTAAAAGCCGTGTAAGGCATTCCTATTATGGCGGCGAATTTCTTTTGCGACATTCCACGGGCTTGCAATTCGTCTTTCAGCATTTCGCCCGGATGTATAGGCTCGGACGGCTGCAACTCGTCAGGTCTGTAAATTCTCTTTGCTGTTTCCATATTTGTATTTATTTGTAGTGGTTGCTTATTTCCAATAGACGGCACACTGTGACAATTTGCCCGCCTAAAATATCCCTTACTGTAAATTCAAGCCGGTATTGCCTGTTTATTCGCACGGATGAAACACCCTTTTTGTCGCCCTGCAAAACTTCGTAGTTCAAGGAGTGGATAGGGTAAAGTTGCTCCACGTTGTTTGCTCGTTTTAAGAACATCACGCACTTTTTGTAACCTTTTATTATTTCGGGTTGATAGCGGTGTTTCTCGTCGTTCGTCCGACCTTGCACAAATAGTTCGCGCAGGTAGTCTTTGTCAAATTCGATTAGCATAGCGTTGTCTTTGCTGGTGCAAATATAATTCTTTTATTTTACATAATCCACAAAATAAGTGAATTTATTGAAGCGTTCCTATCTTCCGCCCGTCGTATGGTGAAATTATAATGTACTTGCCACCCCTTTTTACGACTTTGTAGGAGTAAAGGTCCTTCCCTGTCTCCATAGTTTATTTGTTTTTGTTCGCCTGAAGTCCTGCATGATAGCCGTCAAGCCACAAAAGCAGCTCTTTCGGGGTTAAATATCCGCTCAAACGGCGGCAAGGCATGTTTGCCACACCCTGCACCCATTTGCCCGGTGCGTCGTGAATTACAAGAGCGTACGCACCTTTTATAAAGGTTGAATTTATAAGGTGCATATTGTTCACCCTACAATATTCCTCTATATGCTTTAATGCCTGTTTCTGTGTCATAGTTGTAAGCATTTAAAGGTTGTCGTTTATTTTCTTTTCCACTCTCTTTTTGAAACGCTCTATCATTTCCGCAAGTTCCCAACGCAGGTCGGAGTATTTAAAATAACTGCAATTCCGCGCTGCTGCCGTCATCTTGCCTCCAGCTTTTTTCCGGTGCAGCCCGCTACATTTTCGATAAAAGCTGAATACAATCTGGCTGACAGCAGTACGAAATAAGGATTAAGTCTGATAACCGATTCGTGGTAAATCTTTTGGGAAATAAGAACCGTACTACGTCGGAAGTTATTGTACAGTGGAATTTCTTGACCATTGAAAATTAAAGCATAGCAACTGCCTTGAGTATATTGTCAAATAATGCATTAAGTATTATGCTGTACCATACAGTCTGCATACGACATGCCGACTGCATATCAGCCCAGACATGGACAGGTATGCCTGTCGCTGCCTCGATTTTAAATACGTATTCAGTCGAGCTTACTCACGGTTTGCCAAGCACGGCTTGCCTTATATAAAGAGTACATAAGATGATGGTCAAGATATAGATGTAGTTGATAAGATTTATAATATCGATTAATTTTGAACAAATATTCAATTTCTCAGTAATCCATTTACGACTTAACTCAAACAGCTCAGTTTCTTCACAACCTTACATCGCTTCTTTCGTCTTACCGCTTTACTGAGTTTTTACTTAATTATTCCTAACAGAAGGAACAACCGAAAGAAATAAACTCTATATTTGCAGAACAAAAGCGAAACGCGGCGGCAAATTTCCAGCTTTGACCGCCGCGCCGTGGCTCTATTATCTAAATAGAGTTATTCGGAACTCAATAAAGAGTAACCGAATACGCCACAACTTAAACACAAAATAAATTCGCATATAAGTACGCTTTTGAATTTGGATGGCTAAGACCGTCCGTCTCCGTCTGCATTATTGCAGGCGGTTTTTCGTTCCGTGCAAGCCGTCGCAACGGTTCCGCACAGGATACTCAAGCCTGACAAGTCCTTTTCTATCAAAGTTATTTATTTGTTCTTGTCCAACTGAGTAACACTCAACCAATACTATGCAAACCGATTGCACCTACATTACAGCACTTATCCTCCGCTTCAGAGCTGCGGTCACCATGCCAATGAACACGCCACCGTTTTAAAGGTCTTTGCCTTGTGCGTTCGAAACATTAGCCAAAACAACTTTAGTACCAGAAATTGATAAAACAACAGACAATGCAATCAGCCTGTCTGCAACTGCAAGACTACCTTGCAGTCATCCTTACAGATATTGCGCTACTTGATGATTTTGATAAGTTCAATGGAAAAAACAGAGACTCAGTGCCGAAATTATTTTATGTAAAAACAGTGCCAGCAAGCGCAATAAGAGCTTGTTCTTTAATTGCCGAAAGCAATATGTTTTATATAAAAAGAATAATTTCCAGCTATTTACCGCGACCTGTCAAATGACTGCCTGCCATACAGACAAGCCAGATGACAATACCAACAAGCATAAATATAAAGTCCATAGTGATAATTATTTTGATGATTCGAATGGTTTTCTATAACTATTTATGCACACAATATACTGATAGTTTTTAACATCACCTAATTTACCGGTATGAGAATGCCGTATTTAACACTTTTGACACCGCATAGCATAAATGACCGGACATGCACAATAAATAGTTATGTGAATTTCACGCACCAGCCAGCTGGCAGCCCTGCTATACTATATATTAAAAGATGTATAACTGCATGTGGCAATTGTGCGGACGTGACAGATGATGAAAACGCATTCCTCCTACTAATCTTTTGTTTATAAATTCGTGTCTGCATATTTACTTCCACTCCATTTCTATGTATACTAAGATGTCTTTGCCGAAACCGAAAAAAAATCCGCATGACGTCTATACAAAATCAGACTGATGCATGAAGAACTGTAGGGATTGCAGAAATTCCGCATGACGCATATAAAATATCCAAGAAGCACGGTGCGCGAGAATGCGGAGCGGCATATCCGGCAGGCTTTATCTCCGGCAAAGAATACGCTGAAATCCATGTATAATCACACATAATTATTGTAACACGACATACATTTGACTGCACGTCAAGGACAACATCAAGGCATGACAAAGTCGTTAACATTAATTATACGTTACGAAACAACTGATTATCAGGTAATTAAAAAAAAGTTACGCAAAGAATAAAAAAAAAATCAAAAAAGATGATGTGATAAGAAAAAAATGCTTACCTTTGCATCGTTTTAATAAACAAATGATTGTTTTACAGATTTAAAAAGCAAAGAAAATGAAGAAATTAGTTTTAATGTTCGTAGCTATCGCAGCTATTTCATTCGCATCTTGTGGTAACAAAACAAACACAGCTGCTACTGACGCTGACTCTGTTGCAGACACAGCAGCCGTAGTTGACACAACTGTTGCCGGTGACTCTGCAGTTGCTGACAGCCTCTAATCAAGCTAAGAACAGAAAAATGAGAGATTGACCGCCAGACTTAGTCTGACGGTTTTTTTATGTCATTATATGAACACGGTGTGTATGTGTCTGTCTTAACACATTTGCCATATCTCCGACAGCAGTCATCCCAATCACCTACAGTTACATTGTTTATATAATCATGATATATTGTTTGCGGAATATGCCATACATATAGACACAAGCCAGAGGAGCGTCCGCATGAACATAATCATTCATGCGGACACTCTTGACGCAAACAGAAAGCAACGAAACAATTATTGATTATTTATTTTGATAAAAGTCTTTTTGCGAACTCCAACTGTGTGTCCCTGCCGGCTTTTACATCTTCAGGTGTCTGATGAACGGTGAAATCAAGCGGAATCCCGTCCGGATAGGTGCAACTCCCGTCATTAAGATATACTCCCGCGCCCGTTATCCTTGTGGAGACTCCTCCGAGAAGAGGTTGGCATGTAACACGTCCAAGTGCTCCGGCTGTAGGTTCGCCTATCACGATTGCATCCGGAGCGTTTTTTATAGCAAGGGTGAGTACTTCTGCCGCACTTATGGTTATACCGTTTACGAGTACAGCCACCTTACCTTTATAGTAATAAGGATTTGTCTTGCCATATTTTATTGTATAGCTGTTGTTCGACCTGAATGTTCCGGGAGAGCTCAAATCGGCATACGACATCCGCATTATCCACCGCGGCTCTGGATAAAGAAAACAGGTAAGTGTATCGAGAACAGCCGGAAAATCGACAGGATACCCCTCATGTCAAATATAATAGCCTTACTTTCAATATTATTATTCAAGACTTTAGCTAAGGAGTCCGCATTGATTGTCCCGAGATTCACATATACCATCCCGTCTCCGCATGTATATGTGGAAGGAGTGTTGTCTTCCCTGGCTCTGTATCTTTCCCAATAATCCATGAAGTCGTTGATACGTATGTCCCTTATCTCTCCGTCTCTCTCAACCGTTTAAGTAACCGATTTGCCGGGAAATGAGATATATGCCGGTGCGTACTGGTCGGCTGAAAGGCTGGCAAAGTGGTTATACTTGTCTGCATCTTTTCTTATATCATATACAGACCTGCCGTTTACTCCTGTTATATAGTCTCCCGGCTGGATTCCGTCATTGGGATAATTTTCAGCATTTATCCTTGTTATAAGTATTCTGCACGAATCTGCCATCACCGCCCCCACCGGCAGATAATTATTATTCTTCCATAGAAGCTCGCCGTCGATGTTGGTTTCAAGACCGTATGGCAACGTATGACTGTCCTTCATAGCAAATACAAGCCTTGCGCATGCCGTGTCGAAAGACTTACGGTCTCTTGCCTTTGCGAAAATCCTTATGAATTCAGGCAGCAGCTCTCTCCATCTCTTTTCGAAATGTCCTATATAAGGATGGAAATAGTACATCATGTTCCAGAATCGGAATAGAGTGAGCATCCTGTAGCCGTCATCGTTGGGACTGATGTCAGGATACGCGCTCTCGTTCTTGAACAGGCAGTCCTTTCTTGAATAATCTCATCGTTGCTGTTCTGGTAGCTTACACTCATCAGCGCACTGTCGTGCTGTTCTTCACGCATTTGCTTCAGTTTCTTGAAAAGACTGCGTCCGAGACGTTCTCTCGCCATCCAGTCGAATGAAAGCTGCGATATTATGCTGTCATTGTTGGCAGAACGACGGTATTTGTCTTTCCCGGATGCTTTGGATGAAGGTATACATTCCGCGAGAGCCCTGTTGAACGATGTCCTGTCTTTCTGATTGTATGCCCTGTTGAGAATCCTGAACAGGTCATAGTTCCAGTCTCTTTCCCCTTGCCTTATTCTATCGTTGTAATACTTGGAAAAGCCCCAGACCAGGCATATCGTCTCCAGGCGTTCAGTCTGTTCATCTGTCAGAGCGGTATTGTCGAATCTGAACATTGACGAGACATCAAACTCATGGTCTTCAGCAGAGGGCTTTTTCCCTATATAGTCGTCTATATTGACTCCGTCGGCATCCATACCGAAATTGCGCAGAAACACCCGGTCGCCGGAACACATTCCAAGAATATAAAACTGTATTCCTGTATAGTTCAGTCCTTCTTTATAAGGGATTGACACATTGAACTTTGTCCATGACTTATTATCTGCAGCAGATATCTCCTTGCTGTCCATCAACCCCTTTCTATTGACATTGCAAAGAAAGACGGCGGAGTCTGACTGCAACATTATCTCTCCGTGCAGAGATACCGAGTCCGGACGTGTGTCGAAAGCGTCAAAAAACTTATAGAAACTGATATAGCCGTTTCTGTCGGAATCAGTCTTTTCTATGCAGAACACATCTTCGGAAAGCCAGGTTCTGTATTCGCCGTTTCTGGCTGTATGCCAATATGGAATGTCATAAAAATTCTCTACCGTAAAATTTCACCCGTCATACCTGGTCATACCGCCCTGTAATGTATTGAACTCTCTGAACATGTCACGATATCCGCCCCTCGTATCCTTTTGTGAGAAAGCCATCATGAAGCTCATTAATGAGAGCATTAATATATAAGTCCTTTTTCTCATTCCTATGTTCATTAATACTGCTATACTACTTTTAACGGACAAATCCATTCTTTTATTATAAATTTTAATCATATACTTTACCTTAAACTTATAATATTTGATTTTACAACGATACTCACAATCAGAAGTGCAAAAGCTCTGCCGTGAAATAATCCGGAATACCCGCAAAGGTCTTTCTTACAGCACTGATAGCGATGTACACAAAGAATACAGGTTGATAAACTAAGCAATACGACAAGGATAATAACTCTCACTCTTCTACCAAAGATTAATTAACTTTGTTTATCCAATTAAACAATAAATTCCAAGGATTTATTTCAAAGAATGATCTTTTTATAGTATCTTTGCTATCTCAATACATTTACATCGTATGAGCAACAGATACAACATCAAGTACAGCAAGGTATTGCTTATATATACAGGAGGGACCATCGGGATGGGGTGCAACCCACAAACAGGTGTTCTTGAGCCTTTGAACTTCAATCATCTCATAAGTAACATGCCTGAGTTCTCGTATATTAAAGCAGATGTAGACACTTATCAATTCAGTAATCCTGTTGACTCAAGTGACATGTCACCGATGATGTGGATTCAACTTGTCAATATAATATCGGAACGGTACGACCAATACGATGGATTTGTGGTACTGCACGGAACAGACACCATGGCATATACGGCTTCTGCCTTATCTTTTATGCTGGAGAACCTTACAAAACCTGTAATTCTTACAGGAAGCCAGCTTCCGATAGGGCAGCTTCGTACCGACGGCAAGGAAAATCTGATAACAAGTATTGAGCTTGCCTCCGCAAAGAACCGAAGCGGTCATGCAATCGTTCCGGAGGTATGCATATATTTCAGCGGAAGACTTTTAAGAGGGAACAGAAGTACAAAACAAAATGCCGATGGTTTCAACGCATTCAATTCGTTCAACTATCCGCACTTGTGCGATGCCGGAGTTGGATTCAATTTCAATCATCATTTCATACTGAAACCGGACTTCACACGCCCCATGATTCCACACACAAAACTGGATCCGAATGTCGTCATATTCTCTCTTTTCCCTGGAATACAAGAAAACATTGTGAGGCATGTACTTGACGCACCGGAATTAAAAGGTATCGTCATGAGAAGCTATGGAAGTGGGAATGCACCGCGTCAGGAATGGCTCCTACGAATACTTAGGGAAGCGTCCGACCGCGGAGTGACCGTAATAAATATAAGCCAATGCATATCAGGTTGTGTGGAGATGAACCGATATAACAACGGATATCAGTTAAAAAACGCAGGTGTGATAAGCGGTTATGACAGCACAGTTGAGAGTGCCGCTACAAAACTTATGTTCTTGCAAGGAAAATATTCAGACAATACACTCATAAGAAAAGACATGAACAGAGCTTTATGTGGAGAAATAACAATATGACATCGCTTTTATCAAAGCAATATTTATTCAACTTTATGTATCACTATTAATTTAATATTATGAAAGAATTAAAAGGAACAAAAACAGAAAAGAATCTGTTAGAAGCTTTTGCGGGAGAATCTCAGGCACGTAACAAGTACACTTACTATGCATCAAAAGCAAAGAAAGACGGTTACGAGCAGATTGCTGCTATTTTTGAAGAGACAGCCAACAACGAAAAGGAGCACGCTAAGTTATGGTTCAAATATTTGCATAATGGCGAGATTGCTTCTACCATGGAGAATCTGAAAGATGCGGCAGCAGGTGAGAATTATGAATGGACTGATATGTATGACCGTATGGCAAAAGAGGCTGAAGAAGAAGGCTTCACTGAAATTGCGGCTAAATTCAGAGGTGTTGCCGCAATAGAAAAGCATCATGAGGAGCGCTATCGCAAACTACTTAAAAACATTGATGATAAAGTCGTATTCTCACGTGAGGGTGAATGCATTTGGATCTGCCGTAACTGCGGACATATCGTTATCGGTAAATCCGCTCCCAAAATATGCCCGGTATGCAACCATCCGCAAAGTTATTTCGAACTGAGAAAAGAGAACTATTAAAAAAAGAACGCGAAAGGGGCTGACTCAAAGTTACGAGTCAGCCCCTCTTTTAATACATAGTCATTACAACAAAATTCCACATCAATCCTGTTTATTGCATAGCTCCAGTATAGTAATATGTAATGGATAAAAACAAAGATGTTCTGTAACTGAGCCACAGGTTGCATGCGTGGGGGAAATCCTTTAAAAAAGCTTGCCGGAGTTGATGATTTAGATAGAGATAAAGTGATTTTGTAACTATAGATTTGAATCCATTGGGCGTAATATATAATTCGGCGGTTAACAATCGCCGAATTTGAAAGGCGGATAATCTGAGAACGAGTATGCTTAGAAATATTGAATCCGGTGAGCATTCTGTTTTTATAAGGATTTGGGAAAGTGCCGTATCAAACACACACCATTTTCTAAAAGAGGAAGACTACTTATACTATAAGACTCGGCTTCCACTATATTTCCAACAAGTCACGTTATACGGATTTGAGCAAGACTGAGTTTTAATGGGCTTTATGGGATTCTATGAGACCACTCTCGAAATGTTATTTGTTGACAACCAGTATCGAGGTAAAGGTATAGGAAAAGAATTAGTGACATATGCCATCCAACGTTTGGGAATAAATAAGGTGGATGTGAATGAGCAAAACATACAAGCGGTTGGATTTTATCAGCATATAGGTTTCAATATAACTGGGAAGGATGATAGGTATGGAGAAGGTAAAGCTTACCCCATTTTGCACATGCAACTGTAGTTGTGGTAGGTTTTCTTAACACTGCATTTCTTTTGATATAAAAATATGATTGAACAACTCATTATACATCAGATAGGTCTGTCTTCTGAGATATACCTGCGTCTGATAGAACTATGCAAGATGGTATATGTGCGGAAGAACGACTTCTTACTTCGAAAAGGAAAAGTGTGTTCTTTTATCGGGATAGTCAAGTCGGGTGTACTCCGTTCATATATCAGTAAAGAGGGAGAAGAACATAATAGCGACTTCTATTTTGAGGATTTCCTACCAGAGTTTTCTCACACAGGAAAAGAGTGTAGGAAGCATACAAGCCTTAGAAGATTCATTTATATATTGCCTGGATAAATCAGATTATGACCGTCTGTTGAATGAATCTACCGAATGGTATAAATTGGGCAAATATATTGCAGACACGCTTTTTATCAATAAATGCCGGAAGGAAACGGCTATGTTGACGGACGATGCCTACAACCGATATAAACTACTTTTGAAAACCTATCCCAATATAGAACAACATGTTTCGCAATATCATATTGCATCTTATTTGGGAATTAGGGCGGAATCTTTAAGCCGTATTAAATCCCTTAACATAGGTCAATGAGTTTATGTCTTTTCTATGCCTACTTTGCAGCAAAAAAGATATGAACAAAATTATTTTATCTGTATTTGCATTACTTTTATATAGTTGCGGAACGACAAAAACAAATATAGTTACGAGGGAAAATCTTCTTTATCTCCATTTGAACGAGAAGCATACTCTATCCAATATCGTAGTAGAAAGAATTGTCATTCCGAAAGGAGGAAAAGCTGATTACCATTTGCATCCTTGTCCGGTTTTCGGGTATGTTGTCTCGGGAAACTTGTTGTTTCAGATAGACGGTCAGGCTTCTCAATATATGAAGGCAGGAGACGTATTCTACGAACCCAAGAATCAACCTATTGCTCATTTTGATAATGCCTCTGCTACAAATGAACTCATACTTATTGCGTATTATTTACTTACTGACAATGAGAAGAAAATAGAGTTACTGCCGAAGAAAGAAGGGTAGTCAGCTTAAATGTCTACACCTAAAAGAGAGCTTGTCCAAATGCTACTGTCGAATACGACACTGTCCAAAATATTGTTCCCATTTACACAAAATTTTGGACAGCGTCAATCGTTACTAAATTGAGGTGGGCATTAAAACTCAATTATATTGTTCCCGAAATGTTTCCACGGTCTTTTGTTTCTCTTGCAGAATGGCACAAAGTTCTTCTACCTTGGCAGGGACTTTCAGGTGGTTCATGTAAGAATGTCCACCGATACCAGCCGTAACGCCACATAGGCGGTACTCACCTTTTGAGGAATCGAACGAACCGCCCATGACGTTATGAACGCTTCCGGTTGTAAGCATCAGGGCTGCATTCAGCGTTTGCAGGAAAGCCGAAGTAACAGGTGTGTTGTGCTCCGCTTCTCCTTTTGCCAGTTCGTAGGCTTTCTTCAAATCCTCATTCGTCAAATGGTAAACAAGCGGTTTGCCTTTCGCCGTAATTTCCTCGTCAAAGAGTAGCTGCGTTCAAGTTCCGTCAGCGTGGAGCCTTCAATGGCGGTAGAATGAGCAATGAGGGAATAGAGGTAGTACTTCTCATAGTCTACCGCCTCGCTGACACCAAGTTGCTAAAACTTGTGGTATAGCTGTTCAATCTCTTGCCAAATACCTTGTTCCATTGTTTTACTACAGCAAAACACCCATTCCCGACAGCAAGACACCCGTTTCCGACAGGACAAAAAAAGAGGGACGTCTCACGGCTCACTGCCGGAAACGTCCCTCATGTGAAAAAAGGCGGCTGCCTACTCTC
>OLSN01000596.1_pt1 | contig 37844 bp, 34 predicted proteins | sample 1672411 | NCBI WGS metagenome assembly OLSN01 (sample SAMEA3136683, study PRJEB25190) | human gut metagenome | biome: human gut; feature: human-associated habitat; material: faeces | place: Austria | collected 2013 | reverse complement strand
AAAATATCTCATTCCCACAACTTTTTCAATCGTTTTCTTATACCGAACTCACGTATAGTTAATATGTAAAACAAAATATTTCAACCGGCCAACAGTTATAAATTTAAATCTAAGACTGTTATTTGTCGCTGGATATACTTGTTGGCCGATTGAAATAAATATAAAGACTAAGTAAGATGCTTTTCTTTTTAATTCATTATTAATCCAGATTTTTAAATTTGAGCATGCACCAATCGTTTTTGCTGTTATTGTCAATAAGTGTCAGTTTTAGCGATTTAGCTTTTTCTACTAATATTTCAGTGTCACTTGTATAGAATCCGCTTAATATCAGCACAGCTCCCGCTGACATTTTCTGTTTGAACATATGCATGTCGGCAAGTAGAATATTTCTGTTTATGTTGGCTGTTATTACATCGTATTTGTCTTTTATATCTTTCAATACATTTGAATCGCCCAATAGTACAGACACATTTTCAACGTTGTTAAGAGTGCAGTTGTGCGTAGTGTTTCTTACGCTCCATTCGTCTATGTCATAAGCAGTTACGGCTTTGGCGCCAAGTTTAGATGCAACTATCGACAGAATGCCTGTTCCACATCCGCAATCTAAAAATAATTTATCTTTCAGTTCTGTGTTAAAAAGCTCGTTGATTATCATGTATGTCGTTTCATGATTGCCTGTGCCAAATGCCTGTTCTGTGTCAATTGTTATATTGAGCAGGTTTTCGTCTTCAACAAGTTGCGGTACATTGTTCTTATCGTGTATTATACATTTATTTTCAATGAGTATAGGTTTAAAACCTTGCTCTTCCCATGCGGCATTCCAGTTTTTGTCCTCAGCATTTTCAACGTTATAGGTTATCTGGATATCGTCTATAGGAAAGTTGTTAAGACATTCATCTAAAACTTCTTTGTTGAAGTTTTGTGTCTGAACGTAACCGGTTACAGTCGACATGACATCTTCGAATGACTCAAAGCCGGCATTGCCTGCAAAGTCACATAGAATGTCTTTTGCTGCTTGCAGAAGCATTTCGTCATCGATATTTCGTCCTTGATTGTCTGTAATGCAGAATTTTACTTCAAGATATTTCATACTACGTGTTAAATTTTTATGCAAATGTATAAAAAATAGGGGAAAACCTATTATGGTTTAGGGTTTTTCCCTAATTTTGCATTACAAGAAATTTTATTTTTGCATACAAGAAAATCTGCTTATTAAATTAAGAAGTGTAGAGAATATGAAGACAAAGGTATTATTTTATAATAATATTAGGAGGTGGGGTTTATGAAAAGAAATATTTTAGCATTATTTTTATTTGGTCTGATATCGTCAGGAGCATATGCTCAGGATGATATGTATTTTACGCCCAAGAAGACAGAAAAAGTTGTGAAGGAAGTGGCTCCTGTTGCGTCATATCATGAAAATCATATGGATGTAGACGAATACAACAGGCGTGGCTTTTGGGGTAATGAGGGATACGTCCAGGCCTCAGACACAACAGCCAGTGATGTTATTGACTTCAGCCCATCGGATTCGTTGCAGACAACTGCATATGCAGGGACGGAAGGTGAGTATGATGAAAGTTATAATCCCGAGGACGACTATGTGTATAGCCGCCGTATGAGCCGGTTTGATGATTTTTATTGGTACGATCCTTGGTATTATGGGTGGTATGGACCTTATTGGTATGGCAGTCCATATTGGTATGCTTATTCAGGTTGGTATGGTCCTTGGTATGATCCATGGTATTATGGATGGTATAGGCTTTGGGGCTATGGATGGTATCATTCGTGGTATTGGCCAGTTTCATATTACAGACCCTATAGGGGCATAACCGGAACGAGCAATCACGGGCGTGTGAACTATGGCCACTCAGGAGGAGTAAACAAGAATTTCAGAGGTTATCGTGGCACAAATAACCGTGCTAACGCCAACCGTGGTTCTTACAACGACCGAAACAATAACTCGAATACAAATTATAACCGATTTAACGGTAACCGCAGAAATAACTACAATAATCAAAACACGATGCCTCGTCCGTCGTACAACAATGGCAGCTCATTCGGCGGTAGCCGTGGCGGCGGATCTTTCGGTGGCGGTTCGTTTGGCGGTAGCCGCGGAGGAGGTGGCGGTGGACACTTCGGCGGTCGTAGATAGTTTGTTAGGTGAGATAAATTTTGTTACATAAAAATATTTTGACTATGAGACGTTTACTAATTATATTCGCGTCAACTCTTTTTGCATCATATATGTCGGCGCAAGAGACTTATGAAAATGCCAATATTGCAGGCGAAGACCTCAACGGCACAGCCCGTTATGTAGGTATGGGAGGTGCGCTTGATGCTTTAGGTGCAGATATTTCGACTATTGGTACAAACCCTGCCGGTATAGGTCTGTTTCGCCATTCGATGGCAAATGTTTCGTTTGGCTTCGTGTCACAGCAGGACGGTAAAAGTTTTGCAAACGGTAATACAACGAACATGAGCTTTGATCAGGCTGGTTTTGTGTATTCAAAGCGTACGGGACGAAACTCTTTTCTGAACCTTGCGTTCAATTATCACAAGAGCCGTAATTTCAATTACATACTTTCTGCTTCCGGAACTTTGAATGGAGCTTCGCAAAATAAACTTTCGTATGTGAAAGGTGCTGAAAGGGTATTTGATATTGATAATGACAACGGAATTCTAATTGCAGACAGCAGAGCGTTTAATCAGGTTGATTATCTCTATTATAATGCGCTACTTTCTGATGCCGACGGGGCATTCTATTATAACGATGCTAGCGGTTATATGTTTAACCGTGCTAACACGGGATATATTGGTGAATATGACTTTAATATCAGCGGCAATATTAACGACCGTGTATACCTTGGTCTTACCGTAGGAATAAGCGATGTAAACTATAAGGGCTATAGTGAATATACCGAGGCTCTTGTAGATGCTGACGGCGGGTCTGTGGGAAATGTTACTCTTGCAGATGAACGTCGTATAAGCGGAAGTGGAGTTAATGTTAAGGCTGGTGTCATTATACGTCCTATAGAGACATCACCTTTCCGTATAGGTCTTTCTGTTGCAACGCCTACATGGTATGATTTGACAACGTCAAACTATACAACCTTGGCAAACAACTCAAGTGTAGGCATGTATGATTCTGGCGAAATAGGCGAGAGCTATGACTTTAAACTTTATACACCTTGGAAGTTTGGCGTGAGTCTTGGTACCACAGTGGGCAATTATCTGGCCATCGGTGCAGGATATGAGTATGCCGATTATGGATGTATTGATTCAAGAGTAAACACTGGCGGAGGATATGACGGGTATTATGATGAATATTGGGAAAGCAGTGCAAGCGATAACGCAATGAACAATCATACAGAAAACACTCTGAAAGGTGTCAGCACATTGAAACTTGGTGTTGAGTTTAAACCAAACAGCAAACTTTCTCTGCGTCTGGGTTATAATTACGTTTCACCGATGTATGAAGAATACGGTTCTAAAGATGGAACTATTGATTCTTGGGGTTCTTATTACAGTTCTTCAACTGACTATACAAATTGGAAGGCTACAAATAGATTTACATGCGGCTTAGGATACAATTTTGGCAATATGACTATTGATCTTGCATACCTATATTCTGCACAAAGTGGTGATTTTAGACCGTTTAAAAGTGGCACGTATAAATATTATAATGAAGAAAGCCATGTTGAGGAACAATGCGACAACATCTGTGATGCAGTTAACGTTTCAAACAATCGTCATCAGTTATTGCTGACATTTGGTTATCACTTCTGATAAAATATTGGCTGAATACAGGTAATTCAGGCTATAGTTGTTAATCCAGACCTTTTAAAGGTCGATTAGGGCTAAACTAAGAAATAATAACAACGTTTACGGAATAAAAGAAAAATAAAAACGTCAGCAAGTTGAGTATTTATGCAATTTGCTGACGTTTTTTATAATAATTGGCCTAAAAATGCCACGTTACTTTATCTGAACCTCCTGATATGCCACAAGTCTGTCTGTACGTTCTCCCTGACCTCTGTAGTAGACTAAGGCTTGATATTTATTTTCTGTCTGATAGAAACTTCCTTCAGTAGGCATTATCTGCACAGTACCGGAGTTGTCGAGCATCACAATTTGGTATGAGTAGTAACCCTGTTTCTGCATTATTGTTGCTTCATAGCACTGGGTGGCATCGTTGTATGTCATTTGGTAGTCCGGCGTAAACCAGTCGTTGGTCCATGTGGCATTCAGATATACTGTGCCGTTGACTTTCTGAGGGCATTTCAGCCTGTAGTGCACGAATACGTATTCTGATGAAATGTCGTTCTCAATATTGTCACTGTTGCGTATGTAGAATGCTCCGTTGGCATCTTCATCATAGACATAATTCAGCCGCGGCTCGCACATGAACGGATATACATTATAGTTCTTGCCGTCCCAGTCAATGCGGTCGATGCCCATTGTCGGATGGCTGACGTCAAGAACTTCAAATTTGTGATATTCGTTTCCGGCAGGAAATATCAGGTCTCTGTTGTGGTCCCATTTAAGACCATTGGGCATGATGTATTGCGGTTTTGCATTCAGCTTGGCGTTATACCATCTTCCGTTTTGCATTACGGCAGTTTTAATCTGTGATGTCGGGTCGGTTACGTTGATGTTGCCATAGCTCAGCTGCATCGACACCTGCTGATGAGCCTTGTTAAAGTCGAGGTCTGTGTTTGTCGTAACGCTTAGCTGCAATCCCATTTGAGGTTCGAGCACCATGAAGCACGCCGTAAACACACGCCGGTTGTTGTCGTTTTCGTCATAAACAGTAAGTTTGTAGTTGCCGCTCATCTTCAGTTGGCAGTCTTCGTTCGGTATGCGCAGCTTGTAGTGTGTGTAAAGTACGTTTGTGTTTATCGACTCTTCATTATCGTCTATGGTGCTTCCGTCGGCAAATCCTTCGATGTAGTCGCTGGTGAAAAGCTGGTCTGACACCGTCCAGTCTGCATTGCAGTGCTCAATTTTGTATACATATCTGTGATAAGAATGCGTGAGATCGTCGAACCCGATGTTTATAATGTCGTTAGGACTGTTTCCTCTTAGTTTTATCACAGGCAGCGACATCCAATTTTGTCCGGCCACCACTTGCAGCGACTTTATGTTTGGGTCATAAATTTCATGCCTTTGTGCATTGGCGCACGTGATGAGTGATGTCAGCAATGTTAAAAGTATAGTTTTCTTCATAAGGTCTTTTTTATAATATATAACGCAAAGAAATTCTGTTTATTGCTTTTGGTTATCCCTGCAGGCGGTCTGCCTTTTTTGTGTAGTTTCAGCATTCTTTTTTATTTTAAATAATGCTTTTGTCATTATTCTGTTGCCCTTATAAATGATTTGGGCTTCTATTTATAGCTTTTGTCGCATGTATAATTGTTTTATTTCGGAACAAGCCGTTTATTGCTGTTGTGACATTTAACGCTCCTGAAATGCCTGTCGCGTTTTGGAATTTGTAGTTTGATGGGAAAATGCGCTAAAATACTCATTTACTGCAAGTGCTTGATTATAAGCGTGTTACTTCCTTTTGACTAAAAACTGTAGCACTCCGCATATGTAAAATACGGCTTTTTGCAGTCTGATATGCCATGTTTTGTGGTCTAATTCATTGCTTTTTGCTTCGGATTTAAGTGCTTTTTGTATTTGAAATCACTTGAAATGATTATAAATACACGTCTAATAGTGAACGTGTGTTAACAATCGGCCGGTATGATATTCATGTTTTTAATCTTGATTAACGTTGCATTTTCTAAAACAAAAAATAATAATGTCCTGATTTTTTACTTTTGGTGTTCCGGTGTTTTGTCCTTTTTGAGAACAATAACCGTTTTTGTCTTAGTGTCATTGTGGCATGTTCCGGCTATGGTGTCGTTGCGTTGTGTCATATAATTTTTTGATTTTGACATGCTCCGATAGTCTACAATGTCAATAAAATCAGATATTTATTTTGTGTTGTTTTTATTTTGCGTTATCTTTGCATGATAATTACCGGTAAACGAAAGATATATGAATATAGCCAAAGTTAAAGATTCTGATTTGCGCAATGCTGCTTCGGCAGGTATGGATGAGTTCTTGAAAGTGTTTACAGACGCAATAATGGCGAGCGTGGACGGAGAGCTTACAGCCGACACAATGGCAGAACTCAATTCGGATCAGATAACGCTTCTTGCATATGACATACTGCATAATGAGGTGATGGATGGAGGTTTTGTTCAGCTGATTTATAACGGATATGGAAGTTTCCTGTTCCGCAACCCTTTTGCAAAAGCGATAAAAGGGTGGGGCATAGACGAGCTGGCAAGTCTTGTAAAAAAGGCCGGAAAGCTTTATTTCAAATATAAGAATGAAATAGAGCGCGAGTGCACAGATGATGAGTTTATGGCTATGTTTGAGCAATATCCCGAATTTGACGACCTCGATGACTTGTTCGTTGAGAACGAAGAGACCTGGACTGGGATGGTGGCCTGTTACGTGGATGAGCATATCGAACGTTTTGTAACGGTTGAGGAATAAAACAGATTGAAAAATGAACAAAGAAGAAGAACTGCTTAGAAAGAAAAGTCCGGTAAGCATCCGTAACAAGAAAGCCTCTTTCGAGTATTTTTTTGTTGATACATACACAGCCGGTATTGTGCTTACCGGTACAGAGATAAAGTCGATTCGGCTTGGCAAGGCTTCGCTTGTTGACAGCTTCTGCTATATACACAATGGCGAGATATGGGTCAAGGGAATGAACATTTCGCCTTATTTCTTCGGCTCATATAACAACCATGAGGCAAAGCGCGACCGTAAGCTGCTTCTGAATAAACGCGAGATTCATAAACTTCAGGAAGCCACCAAGCAAGTTGGTTTCACCATAGTGCCCATATTGGTGTTTATTGACGATCATGGACGGGCAAAGATGGATATAGCCTTGGCTAAAGGTAAGAAGGAATTTGACAAGCGTCAGACGATGAAGGAGAAAGAAGACCGGCGCGAGATGGACAGGGCTATGAAGCATTATTAAGTTAAAACGTTGGCTTTATTATGGAACGTGTCATAAAGAATATAGTTTTTGATTTGGGCGGCGTCATTATGACCCTTGACCCTGCAGAGGCTTTGCGCCGTTTCAAGGCTCTCGGTCTGTCTGATGCCGAGCGCTATCTTGATTCTTACACGCAGTCAGGCATCTTCGGAAATCTTGAGGAAGGAAAGATTACTGCAGAGGATTTTCGCAGCAAACTCAGCAGCCTGACAGGGCACGAACTTACGTTCGATGAGTGTAAGCATGCATGGCTTGGCTATCGTAAAGATGTTCCGCAGCGCAATCTTGACTTGCTGAAAGAGCTTCGTGCCAAGGGCTATCGTCTTATTCTGCTGTCTAACACCAATCCGTTTATGATGGATTGGGCGTTGAGCTGTGAATTCGACGGAAAAGGCTCATCTCTCAACGACTATTTCGATGCTTTATATTTGAGCTATCGTCTTGGCATAATGAAACCTGCGCCTGATTTTTTCAGACAAGTGCTTGACAACGAAAATATCCTGCCGGAAGAGACACTCTTTGTCGATGACGGCCCGCGCAATGTTGAGGCTGCAGGCAAATTGGGGTTCATGACAATGTGCCCGGATAACGGTTCTGACTGGACCGGTGAGCTTCGCTCACTTCTTCATTTATGAAATCATTCGGCATATTTGTGCGGAATTTCAGACATATACAGATAAGATGTTGTAATAAATTGCTACTTTTGTAGGCGTTTAAAATAATATAAAATGGTTTTCAAGAAAAAAAGGAGATGGCATTGTCTCTCTGGTCAGCCGATTACTGACATGGATAAACAGGTTATGTATTGGGAAAACAAGGGAAAACTTGTGCCTACGCGTGACCTGATAAAAACTCCCGAACAGATTGAAGGAATAAGACGAAGCGGAGTTATCAACACAGAAGTGTTAGACGAAGTGGCCAAGAATATTCATGAAGGAATGAATACTCTTGAGATAGACAAAATCTGTTATGACTATTGTGTGAGCCATGGCGGCACACCGGCTTGCCTTAATTATGAGGGATATCCTAAGAGTGTATGTACAAGCATAAACGAAGTCGTATGTCATGGCATACCAAAGGAAGAAGATGTGCTTAAGGAAGGAGATATTATTAACGTCGACTTTACTACAATACTTGACGGATATTATGCCGACGCTTCCAGAATGTTCATTATCGGCAAGACCACACCTGAGAAGGAGCAGCTGGTCCGTGTTGCCAAGGAATGTCTTGAGATTGGAGCAGAGGCCGCTAAGCCATATTGCTTTGTAGGCGATATCGGACATGCGATACAGAAGCATGCCGAGAAATATCATTATGGTGTCGTGCGTGATCTTTGTGGCCACGGAGTGGGACTTAAGTTCCATGAAGAGCCTGAGGTCCTGCATTTTGGCCACCGCGGCACGGGCATGCTTATTGTGCCGGGCATGGTGTTTACTATTGAGCCGATGATAAATATGGGAACATGGCAGGTGTTCATTGATGCCGATGACAAGTATGGCTGGGAAGTGATAACCGGTGATGAGAAGCCGAGCGCACAATGGGAACACACTTTCCTTATGACTGAACATGGTGTGGAAATTCTTTCAGAATGATTTTAGATTATGAATGACGTATATATATTAGGTATAGAAAGCAGCTGCGACGACACTTCTGCTGCTGTTCTTCGCAACGGCGTGCTGTTGAGCAATGTGACGGCTTCTCAGGAAGTGCATAAGGCTTATGGAGGCGTTGTGCCAGAGCTGGCTTCGCGTGCGCATCAGCAAAATGTCGTTCCGGTTGTTGATCAGGCTTTGAAGCGTGCCGGTATTGAGAAAGAACAGCTGTCTGCCATTGCCTTCACGCGCGGTCCGGGACTTATGGGCTCCTTGCTCGTTGGAGTCAGCTTTGCAAAGGGCATGGCCCGTTCGTTAGGCATTCCCCTTATTGATGTCAATCACTTGCAGGGGCATGTCATGGCTCACTTTATTAAAGAGAGCGACGACGACCATTCTGCTCCTCCGTTGCCGTTTATCTGCCTGCTCGTTAGTGGCGGCAATTCGCAGATAGTGAAGGTCAATGCCTATAATGACATGCAGGTGCTTGGCCAGACTATTGATGATGCTGCAGGTGAGGCTATCGATAAGTGTTCAAAGGTAATGGGTCTGGGTTATCCCGGTGGTCCGATTATAGACAGGCTGGCCCGTCAGGGTAATCCTCATGCATATAAGTTTGCCGAGCCGCATATACCAGGATTGAATTATAGCTTCAGCGGACTAAAGACGTCTTTCCTTTATAGTTTGCGTGAGTGGATAAAGGACGATTCTGATTTTATAGAGCATCATAAGGAAGACTTGGCTGCCAGCCTTGAGTATACAATTGTTGATATATTGATGAAGAAACTCCGTCTTGCCGTAAAGCAGACAAATATCAAGCATGTGGCTGTTGCCGGAGGTGTCAGCGCAAATAACGGATTGCGCAATGCCTTCCATGAGCATGCGGAGAAGTATGGCTGGACAATTTATATACCGAAGTTCAGCTATACCACCGATAATGCGGCTATGATTGGCATAACGGGCTATTATAAATATCTTGACAATGACTATTGCTCAATAGATAAACCGGCATTTTCAAAAGTAACTTTTCAATAAATAAATTAAATATGGATTTTGAAAACAAAATACTCAGCAGAGAGATAAGTCAGTTTATTTGGGAAAAAGGCAAGACATTAGGTACGGCGGAGAGCTGCACGGGTGGCCGTATAGCTGAAGCAATAGTCCTTATGCCCGGAGCGTCAAACTATTTTAAGGGCAGCATAGTCTCATATACCAATGAAGTTAAGGAAAAGGTGTTGGGAGTAAGTCATGAGGTTCTTGAAGAAAAGACAGCTGTATGTGAGGAAGTTGCCATTGAGATGGTTAAAGGGGCAATAAAATTGCTTAACGTTGACTATGCAATCTCTGCAACAGGAATAGCTGGACCGTCAGGAGGCACACACGAGAACCCCGTTGGAACTATTTGGATAGCATGCGGAAGTGCTGATGACATCGTGACTTTAAAACTTGAGGAAGATAAAGGCCGCGACCTGAACTTGGCTAATGCCACAAGCAAGGCATTGCAGTTGTTTTTGCAGTATCTGACAGACAGACTTGCAGAGGACGCGCCAACAGATGCTGAAAAGCAATGATGGATGCCTTGGGCCGTTTGATTGTCTTCTTGTGCGATTAAGAACTCTCAAGTATCAGTCTTGACTTTCTTTAATAGTGCTAAAAAAAGATAAATATTTGATTATTAGCGAAAATGTTTTGCTTATTCAGAAAAAGTTAGTAATTTTGCACTCTGTTTGGAATAAGTATCAAAAGATTAAACAAAAAACGTAGATTGCAATGTCGAAGATTTGTCAAATAACAGGGAAAAAAGCTCAGATTGGAAATAACGTTTCACACTCAAAGCATCGTACAAAACGCAGCTTTGACGTGAATCTTTTCAGCAAGAAATTCTATTACGTAGAAGAGCAGTGCTGGATAAGCTTGAAGATAAGTGCGGCTGGCTTGCGCTTGATTAATAAGGTTGGCTTGGACGCAGCTCTTAAGCAGGCTGTTTCTAAAGGCTACTGCGATTGGAAGGATATTAAAGTTATAGGAGAATAAGCACAATGGCAAAGAAAGCTAAGGGTAATAGAGTTCAGGTTGTATTGGAGTGCACCGAAATGAAAAATAGCGGTCTTCCTGGTACAAGCCGTTATGTTACAACAAAGAACCGCAAGAACACTCCAGAGAGAATGGAGTTGATGAAGTATAATCCTATCTTGAAGAAGATGACTCTTCACAAGGAGATTAAGTAATAACAATTAAAAACAGTTTTAGAAAATGGCAAAGAAAACCGTCGCTACCCTCCACGAAGGTTCAAAGGATGGTCGCGCTTATACTAAGGTTATTAAGATGGTGAAAAGTCCTAAGACAGGTGCCTATATCTTTGACGAGCAGATGGTACCTAATGAGGCTGTTAAAGACTTTTTTAAGAACTAATCTTTGAATATGAGATATTTTAAAAAGGCTGCAAATAATTTTGCAGCCTTTTTTGTTGTGGATGTGAGTTCATTTTACTAATTTTGTAGCAAAATATTTATTATGGGGTTATTTGGTATTTTTAATAAGAACAAAAAAGAAACTTTAGATAAGGGCTTGGAGAAAACAAAGCAGAGTGTTTTTTCAAAAATAGCCCGTGCCGTTGCAGGAAAGTCTAAAGTTGATGATGATGTGCTCGACAATTTGGAAGAAGTCTTGATCACGTCTGATGTCGGTGTTGATACAACATTAAAAATAATTCGCAGAATTGAGGAAAGAGTTGCACGTGACAAATATGTCTCAGTGTCAGAACTTAACGGCATACTTCGTGATGAGATTGCTGCCTTGTTGGCTGAAAATAACTCCGAGGACAATGATGATTGGGGACTGCCGCAAGACCATTCTCCTTATGTGATACTTGTTGTAGGTGTTAACGGTGTCGGAAAGACGACAACAATAGGCAAGCTCGCTTACCAATTTAAGAAAGCCGGCAAGAAAGTTTACCTTGGCGCAGCAGATACGTTCCGTGCAGCTGCTGTAGAGCAACTGTCTATATGGGGAGAACGTGTCGGAGTTCCGGTGGTCAAACAGCAGATGGGTGCTGATCCCGCAAGTGTTGCATTTGATACGCTAAGTTCTGCAAAGGCTAACGGAGCTGATGTAGTGTTGATTGACACTGCAGGACGTTTGCATAACAAGGTCGGTCTTATGAATGAGCTTAAGAAGATAAAGGATGTGATGAAAAAGGTCATTCCTCAGGCTCCGGATGAGGTTATGCTCGTGCTTGATGGTTCAACCGGACAAAATGCTTTTGAACAGGCTAAGCAGTTCTCTGCTGTAACTCAAATAACAAGTCTCGCCATAACGAAACTTGACGGAACAGCCAAGGGAGGTGTCGTGATCGGAATATCAGACCAGTTGAAAGTTCCTGTTAAATATATTGGATTGGGTGAGGGAATGGAAGACCTTCAGCTGTTTAATAAGAAACAATTTGTAGATTCACTCTTTAAGGTAGAAAAGTGAGAAAGAATCAGATAGATTTTATAACCATGGGATGCTCTAAGAATCTTGTTGACAGTGAGATTCTTATGCGCCAGTTTGAGCTAAATGGATATAAATGTGTACATGACAGCAAAAATCCACAAGGAGAAATTGCTGTCATTAATACATGTGGCTTTATCGGTGATGCAAAGGAAGAAAGTATAAATACTATTCTTGAATTTGCACAGGCAAAGGAAGAGGGACGTATAAACAAACTTTATGTCATGGGATGCCTGTCCCAAAGATATAAAGCAGAACTGGAAAAGGAAATACCTCAGGTAGATAAATATTACGGGAAATTTGACTTCAAACAGTTGCTTACCGATTTAGGTAAGGCCGAAGTGTTGGATTGCAGAAATAAGAGATTCCTTACAACTCCGCATCATTACGCATACATAAAGATTAGTGAAGGATGCGACCGTCATTGCGCTTATTGTGCCATACCGCTGATTACCGGACGACACGTCAGCAGGCCTAAGGAAGAGATTCTTGAGGAAGTAAAGGCTTTTGTGGCATCTGGCGTAAAGGAATTTCAGATTATTGCTCAGGAATTAACATATTATGGCATTGATATAGACGGTAAACGTCATATCGCTGATTTAATATCTGCAATTGCAGACGTTCCCGGTGTAGAGTGGGTACGTTTGCATTATGCCTATCCAACACATTTTCCTTATGAACTTTTAGATGTCATAAGGGAAAAACCAAATGTATGTAAGTATTTGGATATTGCATTACAGCATATTTCTGACAATATGCTTCAGGCAATGAAACGAAATATAACTAAGGAAGAAACTTATGCGTTGATAGAACGTATAAGGAAGGAGGTTCCTGGCATTCATTTGCGTACAACGCTTATGGTTGGCTTTCCTGGTGAAACCGACGAGGATTTTGAAGAACTGATGGAGTTCACCAAATGGGCGCGGTTTGAGCGTATGGGAGCTTTTGCCTATTCAGAGGAAGAAGGTACTTATAGTGAAATTCATTATAATGATGATATTGCTGATGATATTAAACAAAAACGTTTGGACCGTTTAATGGATTTACAGCAGAATATAAGTGGTGAGATTGCTTCTGAGAAAATAGGAAAGGTGTTTAAGGTCATTATCGATAGAAAAGAAGGTGATTATTATATTGGTAGAACTGAATTTAGTTCTCCTGAAGTAGATCCGGAGGTTCTCATACCTGTAAGTGAGAAACGTCTTCGTACAGGTTGTTTCTATAATGTGAAAATAACTGATGCAGAAGAGTTTGACCTGTATGGTACAGTAAACTATTGATTGCCTTATAGTATAAAATACCATGATTAGGCTGTTGGTAATGTTTAGCATCGTGTTTTTACGCTATGCTTGATTTAATATGAATGTTTTTGTATGAACAATAAAAGTTTTATTTCTGAGTTGTCTCAGAGAATGGGATATACGCAGGATGATACCCAAAAAATGGTGAACACAATAATAGACTCCATGAATGATTGTTTTCAGAAAGGGGATGTTGTGTCTATTCCTAAATTTGGTACTTTTGAAGTAAAAAAACGTCTTGAGAGAATAGTCGTAAATCCGGGAACTAAACAACGCATGCTCGTTCCTCCAAAACTTGTTCTCGGTTTTAAGCCAATAGCATCTCTTAAAGAAAAGGTTAAAAATGGAGGGCAGGGATAATGGCAAAGAATTCGGTACAGGAAATAGCCGCTGTGATAGCAGGCAAGCATGGGTTGTCGCAGCAGGATGCTGAGGCTTTTGTCTCTTCGTTTTTTGATTTGATAAATGAAGGTCTGCACAGCGAAAAAGCAGTTAAAGTAAAAGGATTAGGCACATTTAAAGTTATTGATGTTCGTGAGAGAGAAAGTGTAAATGTAAATACAGGAGAGCGTGTATTGATAGAGAGTCACGCCAAAATAACTTTTACTGCAGATCCTGTTATGCGCGATTTGGTGAATAAGCCTTTTGCGCAGTTTGAAACTGTTGTGTTGAATGACGGGGTTGAACTTGAGGATATGGCAAAGGTACAGACTCCTGACGATTCTGATTTGAAAGATGACGGCATTGATGATGTTGATTCTGAAAATATAAGTGATGAGGTTGATGAGACTAATTCTCAGGAAAGTAATACGGAATCTTTTAATATCATTAATAGCAACTACGATTTGCCTCAATTTGAGCAAGGTCGGTCGGATAACCAGGATTGTATTAGTGGCAAAGATTTAGAAGAAGAGACAGCATCTGGAAATACAGAAAATTCTGCTAGACCTATAAGTGGGCAAAATGACGACAAGGATTATTCGGAGCAGAATGCAGGTGGTCTGAATGATGATGATATTGCTACTGATTCAAAGCATGTAGATTTAGTTGGTGAGGATAAAAATGAAGAGGAGACAGGGGCGTCAATTATTTGTGATAATGAAGATGAAGTAGGTTTGCAAAATTGTGTACAAGATTCTAAAAATGTACTTGAAGGAGAAATTCAAACAGGGCAGAAAGAAAATGTTGAAACTGAAAGGTTTGCTAATAAAACCATAGAACAATTTGTCGCAACCGGTCGTATAGACGAAGTTCACGATGATTCTGACGTACAAAAAATACACAGCAAATCAGGCATGGCCTGGTATTATTGGATCTTTTTAATGTTTGTTGTTGCAGCCTTGGCTTTTTGGGGCGGTATCTATTGGAATGAAAGTAATACTAAGCCTGTAATAAAATATGTTACAATAAAGCAACCTCTTGCGTCTGCCAATATAGGTGTTGCCGATACGATGGCGAATAATGATTCTGTTAAATCTGCTGATAATAAGTTGAAGCAGAATTTACAGGATTCGATAAACGTAAATAAAAATACGATAGAGAAGTCTGAAAGAGAAGGGAATGTGCCAACAAAACCATCTTCAGCTGCTGTTGAAAGAGCGGATTTGAAAAATGCAGCTACTGCAGTCAGAACCGGCGCTTATCGTATTGTGGGCACAGACAGAGTGGTTACAGTAAAGAAAGGCGAGACTTTGAGCAAAATTTCAAGGTTCTATCTTGGTGAAGGTATGGAATGCTATATAATGGTTCATAATGGAACTTCTGATATAAGGGAAGGTATGCGACTGAAAATACCAAAACTGGTGAGCAAAAAGAAGTAATAGTCACGATAACTTGTTTTAGTATTTTTATTCAAAAATAACGATGTTGGCAGTTTTGGGGCAGATATGAGTTTTTATAAGATAATAAGCATTTCTCAATCTGTGTAAATAGTTTTACATTTGTATGAATAGTTAATATTGATTTCTGTCTTGAATCAGTTTTTATCCGTATGGGATATTCTGGGAAAGACAGAAATCAATCTGTTTTGTTGTAATGATATGGTTTAATATTGTCATTCTGAATAATATAGAAGTAGTCTCGTTTGTGCTATTGATATGGATAAAGCGCTTTATATTATAGGCATAATAAAGTAATAAGAAACTTTTTTAATATTATTTAGTCCCAAATTTTCGCACATCAATTCATAATGTAGTATTTTTGCGGGTAAAATAAGTGTAACAATAAAATTTGGAATTATGGCAGAATCTATAGATATCCGCGAGTTGAATATCTTGATAGAACAAAAAAGCTCTTTTGTAGCTAACATCACAGCGGGTATGAACCGTGTTATTGTAGGACAAAAACATTTGGTTGATACACTTTTAATAGGACTACTTAGCGATGGACATATATTGTTAGAAGGTGTACCTGGATTGGCTAAAACACTGGCTATTAAAACATTGTCTCAACTTATCGATTCAGAATACAGCCGTATACAGTTTACTCCCGATCTTTTGCCGGCCGATGTAATCGGTACAATGATTTATTCTCAGAAAGATGAGAAATTTCAGGTAAAGAAAGGTCCCGTATTTGCGAACTTTGTATTGGCGGATGAAATAAACCGAGCTCCAGCAAAGGTACAGAGTGCTTTACTTGAAGCAATGCAGGAGCATCAGGTAACAATTGGAAGTACGACTTTCAGTTTGCCGAATCCTTTTTTGGTAATGGCAACACAGAACCCGATAGAGCAGGAAGGTACTTATCCTCTGCCAGAGGCTCAGGTTGACCGTTTTATGCTTAAAGTAATAATAGATTATCCTACACTTGAAGAGGAAAAACTCATTATACGAGAAAATCTTGCAGGTTCGCTTCCGAAGGTAACTCCGGTTATTACTGCCGATGATATTGTTGAGGCACGTAAGGTCGTTGAAAAGGTGTATATTGATGAAAAGATAGAACAATATATTGCTGATATCGTATTTGCCTCAAGATATCCTGACAGATACGGACTATCACAATTGAAGGATTTGATTACTTTCGGCGGCAGTCCACGTGCAAGTATTAATTTGGCTAGAGCATCACGTGCATACGCTTTTATCAAGAGACGCGGATATGTTATTCCTGAAGACGTACGAGCAATAGCCCATGATGTTTTACGTCATAGAATCGGTTTGTCTTACGAAGCAGAGGCTACTAATGTTACAAGTGAAGAAATTATAAGTGATATAATTAATAAGGTGGAGGTTCCTTGATGGATACCCAGGACATTCTCAAAAAAGTTAGAAAAATCGAGATAAAGGCTCGTGGACTCAGCAATAATATATTTGCCGGGCAATATCATTCTGCCTTTAAAGGGCGTGGTATGGCCTTTAGTGAGGTGCGTGATTATCAGTATGGTGATGATATACGTGATATAGACTGGAATGTTTCTGCGCGTTTTCATAAACCTTATGTCAAAGTATATGAGGAAGAGCGTGAACTTACGGTAATGCTTTTGATAGATGTCAGTGGCTCCTTAGATTTCGGAACACAGAAAACAACGAAAAAGGAGATGGTGGCAGAAATCGCAGCAACACTTGCTTTCAGTGCCATACAGAACAACGATAAAATAGGAGTTGTATTCTTTTCTGATAAAATAGAAAAATATATCCCTCCGAAAAAGGGTCGTAAGCATATACTTTTTATAATTCGTGAGATGCTGGATTTTCATCCTGAAAGTAAAAAGACGGATTTGAAAAAGGCTGTTGAGTTTCTCACAAGTGTGTTAAAACGTAGATGTACAGCATTTATTATGAGTGACTTCTACACGCACACCGATTTTGAAAACGCATTGACAATATGCAACCGTAAGCATGATGTAGTTGCTTTGCAAGTATATGACCCACGTGCCAAGTCTCTTCCTGATGTAGGTTTGATAAAAGTTTGTGATGCTGAGACCGGACATGAGATGTATATAGATACGAGCGACAAGCGATTGCGTGATGCTCATTATTCGTATTGGCTCAATAGACAAAAGGAACTAAGTTCTATATTTAATAAAAGCAATGTAGATAATATATCTATTGCGACTGACCAGGATTATGTAAAATCATTGATGCAACTGTTTGCCATGCGTGGTTAATAAAACATGTGCTGCGGTTAAATTGATTATTCATGATTAAATGAAACGTATTATTTGTATTATATCATTAGTGGCTTGTGTCTTAGGCCTATATGCTCAGGTGTCTGTCGAGTCAAAAATAGATTCGATAGAGATTCTTATTGGTGAACAGACAGATGTTGTATTGACAGTAACAGCCAAGGAAGGAGCTGTTATTAAAATGCCCGTATTTAAGCCTTCACAGTATATAACGTCAGGCGTTGAAGTGTTGTCAGATTCAAAGGCTGATACTTCACAATTGGATAATAATATTATTAAAGTAACAAAGCGTTATACTTTGACTTCTTTTGACGAGAATCTGTATTATATTCCGCCAATGAAGGTGACCGTTGATGGTAAAAAATATCAGAGCAAAAGTCTTGCCCTTAAGGTGTTGACTGTTCCTGTTGATACATTACATCCTGAAAAGTTCTTTCCGCCAAAGGATGTACAGAATAATCCGTTTCAGTGGGAAGATTGGGTTTCTCCTTTTTGGTTTAGTGTATTGTTTGTTCTTATGGGAGTGCTCGCATATTATTTGTGGACACGCCTTAAGGAAAATAAACCGGTCATTGCGCGTGTGAGAATAGTGAAAAAAGTATTGCCTCACCAAAAGGCTTTAAGTGAGATAGAGCATATTAAGTCTGATCGTCGATTGATGTCTGAAGATCAAAAAGCTTACTACACACTTCTTACAGATGTGTTGCGTAAGTACATCAAAGAGCGTTTCGGATTTAATGCAATGGAGATGACAAGTTCTGAGATTATAACAAGACTGCAAAACGAGAACGACAAGAAAATGGTAGACGAATTGAAAGAACTTTTCGTTACGGCAGACCTTGTTAAATTCGCCAAATATTCGACACTTATTAATGAGAATGACGCCAACTTGGTAAATGCAATAGAATTTATTAATACAACTAAGGTCGAAAATCAGCCTGTTGTTGAGCGAATAGAACCTAAACTTACAGAAACAGATAAACGTAATATGCGTTCAAGGACCATCTTGAAGGTTTCAATAATAGTTCTTGTGGTAGTAAGTATTTCGCTTTTGGCTCTTGCAATATATCAAGTTAGTTTGTTGATATAGGAGACTATAAATTATGGAATTTGTCAATAAAGAATATTTCTTGTTGTTGCTGTTGCTCATACCTTATTTAATTTGGTATTTGCTTCATAGAAAGACGAGTGAGCCTACGATGCGCATGAGTGATACACATGCATATCAGTATGCTCCGAAAAGCCTGCGTGTGCGCTTGATGTGGCTACCTATGTTATTGCGTATTATTGTTTTTGTGCTTGTTGTTGTAATTTTAGCTCGTCCTCAAACTCACAGTAATTGGGGTAGTCGTACAGTAGAAGGTATTGATATAATGTTGGCTATGGACGTCTCCACAAGTATGCTTGCTGAAGATCTGAAGCCAAATCGTATTGAAGCGGCTAAGAGTGTCGCATCAGAGTTTATCTCTGGGCGTCCTGATGATAATATAGGTCTTACCATTTTTGCCGGTGAAGCATTTACACAATGCCCAATGACAACAGATCATACGTCATTGATAAATTTATTGCAGAATGTGCGTACAGATATAGCTGCAAGGGGATTGATAGAGGATGGTACCGCAATAGGCATGGGATTGGCAAATGCAGTAAGTCGTTTAAAAGACAGTAAAACAAAAAGTAAGGTTGTTATTTTGTTGACAGACGGAAGTAATAATCGTGGAGATATTTCTCCGTTGACAGCTGCTAATATTGCTAAGAGTTTAGGAATACGTGTATATACAATAGCAATTGGAAGCAAGACAATGGCTCCATACCCTATGCAGGTTGCCGGTACGATTCAATATGTCAATATGAGGGCTGATGTTGATGTGAAAACCTTAAGCGAGATAGCCTCTACTGCAGACGGACAATTTTATCGTGCAACAAATACAGCAGAATTGAAAAAGATATATAAGGATATTGATAAGTTGGAAAAGACAAAGATGGACGTAAAAAAGTTTTCCAAAAGGTATGATGTATATCAGCCATTTGCATTGGCTGCTTTAATCGTATTTTTCTTGGAAATACTGTTGAGATTGACAGTCTTTCGTCGTATTCCATAATAAATTAAATATAAGGTTATGTTCAGATTTGAAAATCCTGCCTTTCTATATTTGCTTATAATTATTCCGGTTATTATCGTAATACGATTGCTGGAGATGCGTAAACGTAAGCTTAAGCTGAAAAAGTTTGGTGATTTGTCCTTACTAAAGCTGCTCATGCCTGACGTTTCGTCATCCCGTAAGTCGTTGAAATTCTGGTTGATGGTAGCGGCTTTGGCGTTGTTGATAGTTATGTTGGCACGTCCGCAGATGGGAACAAAGATAAGTCAAGAAAAACGTAAAGGTATAGAAGTTATAATCTCATTGGATATTAGTAACTCAATGAGAGCTGAAGATGTTGTTCCGTCAAGATTGGATAAGAGTAAGATGCTTGTAGAAAACATGGTTGACAATTTTACAAATGATAAAGTTGGGCTTGTTGTTTTTGCAGGTGACGCTTTTATTCAATTACCTATTACAAGTGATTATGTGTCTGCAAAGATGTTTTTACAGAATACAGATCCTTCATTGATAGCAACTCAGGGTACTGATCTGGCTGGAGCTATAGAGTTGAGCTCAAAAAGTTTTACCCAGCAAGATAAGGTCGGACGTGCAATATTGATTATAACTGATGGTGAAGATCACGAAGGAGGAGCTATTGAGGCAGCAGAAAAGGCACGTAAGAATGGCATTAGGGTTTTTGTTCTTGGAGTTGGTTCAACAAAAGGTTCACCAGTGCCAGATGGTAATGGCGGTTATATGAAAGATAATTCAGGTCAGGAGGTGATATCTGCTCTTAATGAAGAAATGTGTAAGCAGGTTGCTCAAGCTGGTGGAGGCGCATACATACATGTTGATAATACAAGTCTTGCACAGCGCCAGCTTAATGATGAATTAACGAAACTTCAGAAGGGTGATATTTCTAGTGTCGTTTATAGTGAATATGATGAACAGTTTCAGGCCGTAGGAATATTGGTGCTTATTCTTCTGATTATAGAAATGTTGATTCTTGAGCGCAAGAACCCTTTTTTCAAGAAGATAAAGCTGTTTAAATAACAATAGATAAAATCTGCAATAAGTTAATATGATAAAACATCTTTTATTAATTATATTACTGGGGATATCCATAGATTCAATAGCACAGACAGATCGTCAGTTTGTGCGTGATGGAAATCGCTTGTATCACAAAAAGGCTTATGACAAGGCGGAAGTAATGTATAGAAAAGCTATTTCTAAAAATCCAGCCAATTCACAGGCAATTTATAATTTGGGATGTGCTCTTATGATGCAGAGTAAAGACTCTGCTGCTGTAGTGCAATATCTTAATGCGGCAAAAATAGAAAAAAATAAGCAAAGATTGGCTCTTGTATATCATAATATAGGAGTAATCTGTCAAAATCATAGAATGTATGGTGAGGCAATCAAAGCTTACGAACAGTCTTTGCGAAATAATCCGAAAGACAATGAAACACGCTATAATTTAGCTCTTTGTAAAAGATTGCAGAAGAAACAGGGCAATAAGAACAATCAGAACAAGAAGCAAGAAAAGGATAATAAAAATAAGCAGGACGGCAAGGATAAGCAGAACGATAAAGAAAAAGATAAAAATAAAGGTCAGGACAATCAGGCAAAGCCTAAAGAGGAGCATATGAGTAAGGATAATGCAGAGCAGCTGCTTAATGCTGCAATGCAGAGTGAGAAGGCAACACAGCAGCGAATGAAGAAGGCTTTGCAGAAGCCAAGTTCTCGTCGCTTGCAGAAAAACTGGTAATAATGATAAATTAGAAGTTTGTATTTATGAAAAGATATTTATTGATATTACAGCTATGTTTATTCTGTGTAATTGTATCAAATGCACAGAAACTTATAGTTAATGCACCTTCACGTGTTTCTGCAGGCGAAAATTTTAGGTTGACATATACAGTTAGTACCCAGAATGTTAGTGATTTTCGTTTGGGAAGTGTGCCTGAGGCTTTGGAAGTTATAACTGGTCCATACACATCTTCTCAATCAAGTTTTCAGATGATAAACGGTCATACAAGCAGTACTTCATCTGTTACTTATACTTTTATATTGTGCGCTTCAAAGAATGGTACTTTCACAATATCTCCTGCACATGTCGTTGCTAACGGAAGACGGTTAGCATCTAAAGCAGTGAAGATCACTGTTTCAGGGGCAAGTCAAAGTGGTAATGGCTCGCCACGCATGCATGATGATTCTGATAATCAACCTCGTTTGAGAGAAGCCGGCACGCCTATTCAAGGTGGAGATTTGTTTATAAAAGTAAGTGCAAACAAGCGACGTGTACATGAGCAAGAGCCAGTCCTGCTTACATATAAGGTTTATACATTAGTTGATTTGACTGAACTTGAGGGTAAAATGCCTGACCTTACAGGTTTTCACACGCAAGAAATACCGCTTCCACAACAAAAGTCGTATCATATAGAACGCGTAAATGGAAGAGCTTATAGGTGTGTGACTTGGAGTCAATATGTTATGTATCCTCAAATGACGGGTAAGCTTGAAATTCCGAGCATTACATTTACTGGTACCGTTATTCAGCAAAATCGTAATGTTGATCCTTTTGAAGCATTTCTGAATGGAGGTTCTGGATATATAGAGGTCAAGAAAAAAATTAAAGCACCAGGTGTGACCATACAGGTGGATCCTTTACCAAAGCGTCCGGCTAATTTTTCCGGTGGTGTAGGTAAGTTTAACATTAGTGCACAGATAAGTAAGAAAGAGATAAAGGCTAATGAGCCCGTGACTATTCGTGTTGTTGTCGGCGGTATTGGAAACTTGAAACTGATAAAGCAACCTGTTGTCAATTTCCCAAAGGATTTTGATAAATATGATGCAAAGATAACAGATAAGACAAAGTTGACTTCAAATGGAGTAGAAGGCAACATGATATATGATTTCTTGGCGGTTCCTCGTAATCAAGGTAAATATGAGATTCCGGCTGTAGAATTTACTTATTATGATGTGTCTACCAACTCATATAAGACGATTAAAACACAGTCATTTAAACTTGATGTTGCTAAAGGTGACGGCAGTGCTGGACTTTCTGCAGATTATAGTGACCTCAAAAACCAGGACATCCATCCAATCAAGGAAGGTGATGTGGAAATTCAAGATATGACAGATATATTTTATGGGTCAACATCTTATTGGGCGATATTGTCAGTGTTGTTTGCCATGTTTGCCGGAGTATTGATTCTTTTCCGCAAGCGTGCTATAAACAATGCAAATATTACAGATTTAAGGAAGAAAAAAGCAAATCGTATCGCAACAAAACGCTTAAAGTATGCAAGCCAGTTGATGGCTGCAAATGAACATGAGAAATTCTATGATGAAGTATTGAGAACTTTGTGGGGATATGTAAGTGCAAAATTGAATATTCCTGTAGAAAGGCTTTCAAAAGACAATATTTCAGAGAATCTTATGTCTAAAGACATCGATGAGAATACAATTTCGATGTTTATCCATGCTATTGACGAATGTGAATATAATCGTTATGCGCCAGGAGATATAAAAGGTAATATGAATCAGACTTTTGAAACAGCAATGTCAGCAATAATAAAAATAGAAAATACATTGAGTGGCTCAAAGAAAAATAGTTCAAAAAGGTTTCTGGTATTTCTTGTGCTATTTTGTATTTGTGCATCAGTTGGTGCTGTAACAAAGAAGAATGCTGATGATGAGTATAAAAAAGGCCATTATCAGCAGGCCATTAAAGATTATGAGGAACTTCTGAAGAAAGGGCCTAGCGTTGAGTTGTATTATAATTTGGGCAATTCGTATTATCGTACAGACAATATAACTCGAGCAGTCTTGAATTATGAACGCGCTTTGCTGTTGGCTCCTGGAGATGCTGATATACGTTTCAATCTTCAGATGGCACGTTCAAAGACGATTGATAAGATTACGCCGAAGTCGGAGATGTTTTTTGTGACATGGTACAAGTCGTTGGTTAATCTTGCAAGCGTTGACCAATGGGCAAGTATTGCTATTGTTTGCATTGTTGTTGCATTAATTTCTGTTTTGATTTATTTGTTTGCTCCTAAACTGGTGTTGCGTAAAGTTGGTTTTTATAGTGCTGTTGCATTTGTTTTGGTTTTTGTTTTCAGTAATATTTTTGCTTATGAGCAAAAGCGGATATTGACAAATAGAACCGGAGCTATCGTGATATCGCCATCAGCTGGCTTGCGTAAGACCCCTGTGGCAAACAGTGAGGCAATGGTCATAGTCCATGAAGGCAGCCGTGTTGAGATAATAGATGATACCATGAAGGACTGGAAGCAGGTTGAACTTGAAGATGGACGTGAAGGGTGGATTTTGAATTCACAAATAGAACGAATATAAGACAAATAAAGTTATTAATTGATTAAATGCAGACATTAATAGAGATAGACCGCGAAATTCTTTCCTTTTTTAATGGAAGCGAATCATTGTTTCTTGACAATCTGGCTGTAATCCTTACGTCAGGATTGACATGGATACCGCTTTATCTCTCTTTATTATATGTTGTGATAAAGAATAATGAGACGATGAAGCAGATAATGCTTATTGTCGGGAGCGTTATTTTGTGTATAATATTGTCGGACGGTCTTACGGATTTTATTGTTAAGCCTTTCGTTGCACGTTACAGGCCATCATGGGATCCTTTCGTAAAATATACAATTGACATAGTTAATGGGATGCGTGATACTCAGTATGGTTTCTTTTCGGCCCATGCTTCAAATACATTCTGTATAGCAATGTTTTTCTCATTGCTTATACGTAATAGAACATTTACTGTGGCAATTATATTGTGGTCTTTGGTAAATTGTTGGACAAGAATGTACTTGGGACTCCATTATCCTGGAGATATAATTGTAGGTCTTACATGGGGAACAATCGTTGGAATGATTGTTTATTTCTTATATATTAAAGCATATCTACGTATGCATCCCGCGTTTAATTATATTTCCACACAATATTCTTCAACTGGATACAACTATGTTGATATCAACATAGTTGTGTTAGTTTTAGTTTTAACATTGGTTTATTCCATAATAAGAGCATTGATATTTTAGATTTTCACAAAAAGATGGATACAAAACATATTAGGATTAAGGATTTTAATTATGATTTGCCAGAATCACGTATAGCAAAATTTCCTGTTGCCAAGCGTGACCATAGCAAACTTTTAATATACGACAAAGGTAAAGTTTCTGAAGATGTCTTTTATAATATAACAGATTATTTGCCTAAAGGCTCGCTGATGATATTTAATAACACACGAGTTATCAAGGCTCGAATACATTTCAGGAAGGAAACAGGAGCCATTATTGAAGCTTTTTTACTAGAACCGGCTGAACCTGCTGACTATGAGCAGATGTTTCAGACAAATGGTTCATGTTCTTGGCTTTGTCTTGTCGGTAATCTTAAGAAATGGAAAGAAGGGGCGCTTAAGCGCGTCTTTGATATAAAAGGAACACAAGTAACGCTTACTGCAACTTATCGTCAGGAACATGGGACAAGTCATTGGATCGACTTTGCGTGGGATAATAAGGATATAACATTTGCGGATATTCTTGAAAATGTAGGTGAACTGCCAATACCGCCATATCTTAAACGTGATACTCAAGAGAGCGACAAGGTTACTTATCAGACGGTGTATTCAAAGATTAAGGGCAGTGTTGCTGCCCCAACTGCCGGTCTGCATTTTACTGAAGATGTACTTAAGGCAATTGATGATAAAGGTATTGAGCGTGAAGAACTTACTCTTCATGTTGGAGCCGGAACGTTTAAACCTGTAAAGAGTGAAGAGATAGCCGGACATAACATGCATACCGAATATATCTGCGTGCTTAAATCAACATTAAAGAAGCTAATAGAGCACAATGCATGTGCTGTGGCTGTTGGTACGACAAGCGTAAGAACTCTTGAAAGTCTTTATTATGTAGGTGTGCGTTTGAGCAAAAATCCGGATTTGAAAGAAGAACAGTTACATATAGATCAGTGGGAGCCTTATGAAACACAGACAGACTTGTCGCCTGTAGAGGCTTTGCAAAATATAGTAGACTATCTTGACCGTAACGGACAGAATTCTTTTCATGGAAGCACACAGATAATTATTGCTCCGGGTTATGAGTATAAGATTGTAAAAATGTTGGTCACCAATTTCCATCAGCCTCAAAGTACTTTACTTTTGCTTGTCAGTGCTTTTGTGCATGGCGACTGGAAAACTATATATGATTATGCCTTGAGCCATGATTTCAGGTTCTTGAGTTATGGTGACAGTTCTTTGTTGATTCCTTAACATAATAAAAACGATTAACGATGAAAATAGGAGATAAAGTAAGATTCTTGAGTGAAGTTGGAGGCGGTGTCGTTGCCGGCTTTCAGGGTAAGAATATTGTTCTAGTAGAGGACGAAGACGGTTTTCAGATACCAACAAGTATAACTGACGTTGTTGTAATAGACAATGACGACTATAATATAAAGCATGATGTTCAGAATGTCAGTACGGTTAAGGATGAAGACGAAGATTATGATCCCACCGACAGACCTGTAACCTTCACTGCACAGCCTGAAGAGCGAAAAGGTGGAGATGCGCTGTCTGTTTATCTTGGCTTTGTGCCGGTTGACATAAAAGAGATAACTAACACAAAGTTTGAGGTTTATTTGATTAACGACAGCAATTATTATATTGATTTTACTTACCTTACCGTTGAAGGTACAAGTTGGAATTTACGTTCTAAAGGAACTGTTGAACCTAACACAAAGTTGTTTATAGAAGAATTCGGACGTGAAGTGTTGAATGAACTTGAGCGTGTAGCCGTACAGTTTGTGGCATATAAGAAAGACAAAGGATTCCTGCTTAAACCTGCTGTTGATGCTCAGCTTCGTATAGATACTGTAAAATTTTATAAATTGCATACATTCCAGGAGAATGACTTCTTTGAGCAGTCTGCATTAATTTATACTTTGATTGAGAACGACAAGCCCGTACGTCCACTTGTAGTTGACGCAAAAAAACTTAAAATGGAGATGGCTCGCAAGGCGTCAGATGACAACAAACCGAGAGCTGTTGTTCAGAATGCGCGCAAGAAGTCAAAAGACGAACCTGTTGTTGTTGACTTGCATGCTAACGAGCTTCTTGATACAACTGCAGGAATGTCTGCTGCAGATATACTTAACTATCAGCTTGATGTATTCAGAAAGACCATGGACAGCTATATGGGCAAACATGGTGTCAAGATAGTTTTTATACATGGAAAGGGTGAAGGAGTGTTGCGTCATGCGGTGATTCACGAACTCAATTACCGTTACAAGAATTGCTCTTATCAAGATGCTTCGTTTCAGGAGTATGGCTATGGAGCTACTCAGGTCACTATAAAGTAATAATACAAAAAAGGATTTACATGCAAAACGGATTTATTAAAGTGGCGGCAGCCATACCTTCGGTTAAAGTAGCCGACTGCTCATATAACGTGCAGCAGATTGAGAGTCTTATAGCCATGGCAGAAGGAAAGGGTGTTGAGGTGATTGTTTTTCCGGAACTTTGTATTACCGGTTACACTTGCCAGGATCTGTTTAAACAGACACTTCTTTTAGAGCAGGCAGAAACTTCTGTTCTCATGTTGCTCGATTTCACCCGTAAGCTGGATATAATCAGTATTGTAGGTGTGCCTGTAGTTGTTGGCGATTTGCTGTTGAATTGTGCTGCAGTGATACAAAAAGGCGATTTGCTTGGGCTTGTTCCGAAGACATATCTTCCTAATTATAGTGAGTTTTATGAGAAACGTTGGTTTGCTTCGTCACAAGATTTGCAGCCTTCTGAAATTCGTTTTGCAGGCAATAAGATTGTGGTTACGCCTCAGCCGACACTGTTCCGGACATGCGACGGAGCCATGTTTGGCGTGGAGATATGTGAAGATGTGTGGGCTCCGGTGCCTCCTAGCTGTAATCTTGCGCTCTCTGGTGCAGACATCATATTCAATCTTTCAGCCAGTGATGAGCTTATCGGTAAGCACGACTATCTTAAGGGACTGTTGGCTCAGCAGAGTGCACGTATGATTTCTGGCTATGTTTACAGTGGTTGTGGATTTGGCGAAAGCACTCAGGATGTGGTCTACGGAGGAAATGCCATTGCTTATGAAAATGGTCAGCTTCTTGCTGAAAGTGAACGTTTTGCTCTTGATTCTCAGCTGATAATTACCCAGATAGATGTAGAGAAAATTCGTAACGAACGTCGTACCAACAGCACTTATATAAATGCCCAGCGTGGACATGATTCGCGTATCGTAAATGCTCATACAGTGATGCCGCGTGACTTTGAACTTATACGTGATGTTGATCCTCATCCATTTATCCCGAAGACTGACGACATGGAAAAAAGCTGTGATGAGATATTCTCAATACAAGTGGCCGGATTAGCCAAACGTCTTGTTCATACAGGATGCAAGACTGTTGTTGTTGGTATTAGCGGAGGTCTCGACAGTACATTGGCTTTGCTTGTATGTGTAAGAACATTTGACAAGTTGCAATTGTCGCGCAAGGGTATTGTAGGCGTAACTATGCCTGGCTTTGGAACAACAGACCGCACATATAACAATGCAGTAAATCTGATGAAAAGTCTTGGCATCACATTGCGTGAAATCAGTATTGCCGATGCCGTAAAACAACATTTCAATGACATTGGTCATGACATTAACGTGCATGATGTTACTTATGAGAACAGTCAGGCGCGTGAGCGCACTCAGATTCTTATGGATCTCAGCAATCAGCTAGGTGCTTTGGTTATAGGTACAGGCGACCTTTCTGAGCTTGCCTTAGGCTGGGCTACATATAATGGTGACCATATGAGCATGTATGGAGTGAATGCCGGGGTTCCTAAAACGTTGATAAAATATCTTGTCAAGTTTGTTGCTATGAGTGAAGACAGCGATGAAACACGAAGTATACTTCTGGATATAATTGACACTCCTATAAGTCCAGAACTTATACCGGCCGATGAGGCTGGCAACATAACACAGAAGACTGAGGATCTTGTAGGGCCTTATGAACTTCATGATTTCTTCTTATATCATATAATACGTTTTGGTTATCGTCCGTCAAAGATTTTTATGCTTGCACGTAAAGCTTTCGACGGAAGTAATCCTGAAGCTCCTTTCTATGATGATGAAACGATAAAGAAATGGCTTACAATATTTTTGCGCCGTTTCTTCAATCAGCAGTTTAAGCGTTCTTGTCTGCCTGACGGACCTAAAGTCGGCAGCGTCAGTCTTAGTCCGCGCGGCGACTGGCGTATGCCGAGTGATGCTTCGTCTGCATTATGGCTTAAAGAATGTGAGCAGATTTAAGAATTTGCCGACATATTAAAGCTGGCAAATTTGTTGTTGAATATGTCAGTTATGTGAAATAAGGCGTGCAGTTTGTCTATATGCAACTGTTCGCCTTATTTTTTCTCGGTACTTTTCATACATTGATTATTGTTTGTTTTGAGTGGGTTTTTAGTTCTTTATGTTGGTTGAAATATTATTTTGACACCATTTCAAAATTGTTTTTTTGTAAATATTTTCTACTATTCAAATAGAAAACTATTTGTTTTTGACGCATTGAGAGCAGGTGCTTTATTTTCATTCTTATGTTTTGCTGCAAATTTTGCTCAAATATTATAATTTGTGTATATACTTGATTTATAGACGATTAGGGTAACAGTGCATATAGGCTTATCATATTGTTTATGCAAAATGTGGCTTTTTAGAATGTAAAACCATAGATTTTTAAAGATAAACACATTGCTTTTAAGCAGCAAAACCAATGGTTTTACAATATAGAATAGTGCTTTTGGGCGTATTAAAGGCTCCGAAATGTGAATTTGTGTTATTATTCGTGGCAGAATATACTAATATTATTAACGTAAATTTAGATTTAATTTCTAGATTAAAGAAAACTCCGGTCTCGATTTTTTACAGATTTTTCAAATTTAAGATTGTTAAAAATGTAAAGTAGATTGTATACGTGTAAGATGGCTTTCACTTTTAATTTAAGTGCCTGTTTTGATTATGATGTTGCGTTATGTGTCGAATATATAAACTTTTTTATCTTAAAATAAAAGCCTAAGCCAAAAGTTAAACAGACTTAGACCATTATTTATGATGCATATTTTATCCATTATGTGTTTATGAGCGCTACAGATTATTGCTCTATTGCTGCTCCAGCAAGAACGTTTTAAATCTATTGAAGTCATTAGACAGATTTACGGTCTGTTTTTTACCTTTCATGAAGTCTGCCAGCCGTTGCGGTATCTTAATTTCTGTTCCGATGATTTTTTCTATTGTGTCCTTAAATTTTGCAGGATGCGCCGTTTCACAGAAAATCCCTGTTTCATTAGTGTTAAGTAGATCTTTTAGCGCCTGATAGCCACAGGCTCCGTGCGGATCAAGTATATAGCCGTTTTCATTGTAACACTGTTTGACTGCGTTGCTTATTTTTTCGTCTGTGTATGTAGCTCCGCTTATCATTGATGCAATTCTTTCATGCGAGCCATATAAGTCATATATACGCGCAAAGTTACTAGGATTGCCTACATCCATTGCGTTTGCAATGGTCTGTATGCTAGGTTTCGGCTCATAAACGCCAGTCTTCAGATAGTTAAAAAATATATCGTTGGCATTGTTTGCTGCTATAAAACGGCATATTGGCAGACCCATTTCTTTGGCAAATAGTCCGGCTGTTATGTTTCCGAAGTTTCCGCTAGGCACACATACAACAAGATTGTCAGTCAGTCCGTTGGCTTTCATTCTTGCGTAGGCATTAAAGTAGTAGAATGCCTGCGGAAGGAATCTCGCCACATTTATAGAGTTGGCAGATGTCAGTTTCATGCTATTGTTCAGCTCTTTGTCCATAAAGGCGTTCTTTACAAGGTTTTGACAATCATCAAACACTCCGTCAATCTCAATGGCTGTTATGTTGTTTCCTAGAGTTGTAAATTGGCTCTCCTGTATTATGCTTACCTTGCCTTTGGGATACAGCACATAAACATGAATGCCGTCAACCCCCAGGAAACCGTTTGCCACGGCCGAACCAGTGTCACCGCTTGTGGCAACCAGTACATTTACTGTCTGTTGAGGTTCTTGCATGATGAAATATTCAAGCAGGCGTGCCATGAATCGTGCCCCGACATCCTTAAATGCAAGGGTAGGGCCATGAAAAAGTTCCAGGGTCCATATATTGTTGCATATATTTTTTACAGGACAATCGAACGACAGGGTGTCATAGACAATCTTTTTCAATGCGTCAGTCTCTACATCATCGCCAAAGAATGCTTTGGCCACTTCATACGATATTTCCTGAAACGACATTTTGTCGATGTCCTTGAAAAACTCTTCAGGCAACTTGTTGATTTTTTCCGGCATGTATAGTCCACGGTCTTCAGCCAATCCGTTTACCACCGCATCGCGTAGTGAAACACATTCCGATTTTTTGTTTGTACTATAATATCTCATATCGCAGCTTCCTTTGGTTTGTTTTCAGTCTTTCATGAATGTTTTCATAAACTCGTTGAGTCTTAGCAGTCCGTATCCTCCATCTGCACAGCTCATTTCGTCGTAAGTCTTTACGTTGTCGGGTGTTATTCCGTCATGCCAGATTATGAACGGAACGGGCTCTTTTACGTGAGTGCGCACTTCTACCGGAGTGGGGTGGTCTGGCAATATAGCCATGCGCACAGGAGCATCTTTCCATGTCTTTATTTCTTCATAAATAGGTTTGATGATTTTGCTGTCGAGATTCTCTATGGTTTTAAGTTTCAGTTCGAGGTCCCCGTCGTGTCCTGCCTCGTCGCTTGCTTCAAGATGCAGAAAAACAAAGTCATCCGTCTTTAGCGCCTTTATCGCAGCTTCAGCCTTGCCTTCATAGTTTGTATCCGCAAGTCCTGTGGCTCCTTCTACTTTTATTATTTTCAATCCCGCATAAAATCCTATGCCACGAATCAGGTCAACTGCCGATATAACCGAGCCATTCTTGATTTTAGGGTACATATAGCATAATTTTTCCATGTCTGGGCGGTAGCCTCCTCCCCATGGCCATATGCTGTTGGCTGAGTCTTTTCCGCTTATGCGTCTTTCTTTATTGATAGGATGTTTCTCTAAAAGTTCTTGAGATTTTACAATCAGGCTGTTTATGAGCTTGGCAGTTTCATTACCTGTCATTCTGTTGCCGTCACGCTTTTCTTCCCATCCGGGTTCTGCTTTTACCAAAAGCCCTTTCCATTGTTCGTTCGGATAGTCGTGTGGTGGAGCACAAATTATGTGTTTGTTGCCTCCGCGTATTATGAGCAGGTGGCGATATTGTATTCCGGTAATGAATTCGATTTGCTCATTGCCGAGATGTTCGTTCAGATACTTTATAAGTATTTCTCCTTCTGAAGTATTCAGATGCCCTCCGTTATGATTTCTGATAACACCATTTTCAAGCGTTATTATGTTGCACCTCATGGCAAAATCATCAGGTCTCATGTCGTATCCGATGCTTGCTGCTTCTAGTGGTCCTCTGCCTTCATAGACTCGATTAAGGTCATAGCCTAGGATGGCAGTGTTGGCAACTTCGCTGCCCGGAAGAAATCCGTCAGGAATAGTTATTAGTCTACCTGTACGCCCTTTGCATGCGAGCATATCCATATAAGGCTTGTCGGCATATTGAAGAAGGGTTTTGCCTCCAAGTCTGGCGACGGGATGATCTGCCATTCCGTCGCCTAAAATGATGATATGTTTCATGTAGCCCCTCCTTTTATGGACTAAATGTTTGCTATGCTCATTATGTTAGCAAACACACCGGCAGCCGTTACACTTGCTCCTGCGCCGTAGCCCTGTATTAACATCGGGTATTCTTTATAGCGTTCAGTGGTTAGCATCACAATGTTGTTAGACCCTTCAAGATTATAGAAAGGATGTCCTTTTTCTACTGTTGTGAGTTCTACGCTGGTATTCCCCATTTCCATTTTTGCAACAAAGCGCCATCTTTTGTTCTGGGCTTCAAGTTGTTTGCGTTTCTGTTCAAACTCATCATCAAGCATAGGCAGATGTTTCCAAAAATCGTCCAATGAACCATTAAAGAATGATTCTGGAATGAAGAGTTTTTTCTCAACATTATCCTGCTCGGCTTTATATCCGGCTTCTCGTGTCAGGATGATGAGTTTGCGTATGACATCTATTCCGCTTAAGTCTATTCTGGGGTCTGGTTCGCTATAGCCTTGTTCTTTTGCACGTCTGACAGCTTCTGAGAACGGAACATTTTCAGACAGTTCGTTGAATATGAAGTTTAGCGTTCCGCTTAATACGGCTTCTATTTTCAGAATTTTGTCACCAGAGTTGCGCAGGTCGTTTATTGTTCCGATGATAGGAAGCCCTGCTCCCACATTTGTCTCAAATCTGAATTTAACACCTTTGGCAAGGGCTGTCTGTTTAAGTTTTATATAACTTTCATAATCAGATGAGGCTGCTATCTTGTTTGCTGCAATAACAGAGATGTTGTGCTCAAGAAAATCCTGATATAAAGCTGACACATCTTTGCTGGCAGTACAGTCTACGAATACGCTGTTAAATATATTCATGCCAATAACCTCTCTTCGTAGTGTCTCGGTGTCGGTAATCTCTGATTGTACAAGCTGTTCTTTATATGTGTCGAGGTCAATGCCTTCGCGGTCGAATATTGCATTGTGGCTGCTTGCGATGCCGACAACATTTAATTGCAGGCGCCTGTTTTGTTTCAGTTCATCATGTTGTGAGCGTATTTGTTCTATAAGTTTGCTGCCAACTGTGCCAACACCGCATATAAAAAGGTTAAGTACGTTGTATTCAGAAAGGAAGAACGAATCATGAAGAACATTGAGTGATTTGCGTAGATACATGCCGTTGATAACGAACGAAATGTTTGTCTCAGATGCGCCCTGGGCACATGCGATGACGCTTATACCGCTTCGTCCAAGTGTTCCAAACAGCTTGCCTGCTATGCCGGGAACATGTTTCATGTTTTCACCGACAACGGCAATTGTTGCAAGTCCTTTCTCTGCACGCATCGGGAACATGGCTCCTGTTTCAATCTCTTTGGCAAATTCTTCGTTAAGTACGTTTACCGCAGCTTCAGAGTCAGACTCTTTCATACCGATAGAGGTTGAATTTTCTGATGAAGCCTGGCTTACCATAAATACAGATATGCCATTATTTGCCAATGCCGTGAATATTCTTCGGTTTACACCGATTACGCCGACCATAGATAAACCGGTGACGGTAATTAATGCCGTACCACTGATGCTTGAAATACCTTTTATGGCTTTAGTATCATTGTTTATTTCTTTTTTTATTATAGTGCCAGGATTTTTCGGATTGAAAGTGTTCTTTACCCTTATTGGTATGTTCTTTATGCATACCGGATAAATCGTCGGAGGATAAATTACTTTTGCTCCGAAGTTGCATAACTCCATTGCTTCAATATAGCTGAGCTCATTTATGGTATATGCAGTTTGTATTATGCGAGGGTCTGCTGTCATGAAACCATCAACATCAGTCCAAATCTCAAGTACCTCAGCATCTAATGCCGCAGCAATGATTGCTGCGGTGTAGTCACTTCCGCCTCTTCCTAGGTTGGTTGTTTCGTCGGTGTTCTTGTCTTTACTTATGAAGCCTGGTACAACAGATATTCGTGGCAAATCCTTGAATGTTTCGCATACTAAAGAGTTTGTCAGCTCACTGTCAAGAACGTGTTTACCATTCTTTTTATGTTCAGTTTTGATAAAGTCGCGTGCATCAAACCAGCATGCGTTTTTTATCAGTGTTGCTACAATGTTTGAACTAAGTCGTTCACCGTAACTTACAATTGCGTTTTGTGTCTTTTCACTGAGGTCGTGTATCAGATATACGCCATAATAGATACTCTTTAATTGTTCAAAAAGAGCATCTACGGTATTAAAAAGATTCTCACGCTTGGTTGTGTCTGTTATTATAGTGTCAATCATCTGATGATGGCGGTTCACCATGGCATCAAATTCTCTTTTATATGATTCATCTCCATTCAGTGCCATTTGAGCAGTAGACAAAAGCTTGTCCGTGATGCCTCCCAATGCACTGACAACAATTATTACTGATTGTTTTTTTGCTTCTTTTTCAACAATCCTCTTTAAGCACATAATGCTTTTAACGGAACCTACGGACGTTCCTCCAAACTTTAATACTTTCATTTTATCTCTTTTATTTAGTTGAGCCCCTCTGACAAATAGGGTTTACGCTCTGTTAAATTGGTCACAAATTTAGCAAGATTTCTTGTTTGTGGCAATTATTTTACATAATAAATTGTTATTTTTGCACAAAATTGGAATATTATGTTACAGGTTATATATAAACGGACGTTGCTGCTTGTCCTCGTTTTGGCTGTATCTTTTGTATATGTAAACGGTCAGAAGAGAAAGTCTTATGAATTTTATAAGGATTTTCCAGTATATGCTGATAAATTGCTTGCAGACTTGAAGTATCCACTGGCATGGGGCAATAGTAATGAAACAGATTTTGGTAAATGGAGAGATACAGCACGTAAAAAGGTGTTTGAATGTATGATGACACCGCCAACGGCAGCAAAAAGTTATGATATAAAGATACTTTCAGAAGAGCATAGAGACGGATATGTTGCCCGTAAAATTGAATTTAATCTTTCTGATTATTATCGTGTGAAAGCTTATTTGTTGATTCCTGATGGCAAAGGACCGTTTCCTGCTATAAATCTTTTGCATGATCATGGGGCGCATTTGTTTATTGGCAAAGAAAAGATGATAATGCCGTTTGATGAAGATTCTACTGTTATTGCAGATGCACGTCAGTGGTGTGATAAGTTATACGGCGGACAATTCTTTGGCGATTATCTGGCAAAAAATGGCTATGTAGTGTTTTCTACTGATGCCCCTTTATGGGGAGAACGCGGTAGAGCGGAAGGTGTTGACCGAAAAAAATATGATATTATTGCAGGTAACATGATGATGTACGGAAGAAATCTATGCGCATTTATGACATATGATGATATCGCATCAACGGATTTTCTTGCAAGTCTCAATGTGGTTGATTCAGACAGGATAGGGTGTATTGGATTTTCTATGGGAGCTTACAGATCGTGGATGCTTGCCGCTTTGTCTGAAAAAATTGCCGCATGTGCATCTGTTTGTTGGATGGTGACAACCGATGTGCAGATGACATGGAAGTACGGACGTAAGGAAAATGGAGGATTTGCAAACTGTATTCCTTCATTACGGCAGTATCTTGATTATCCTCATATTGCTAGTATAGCTTGTCCTAAACCTATGTTTTTTATTAACGGATTGAACGATAAGCTATTTCCTGTACCTGGAGTCAAAAAGGCTTATGCAATTATGCATGATGTGTGGGATAGTCAGAAGGCCGGAGACAGACTGGTGACAGAGTTAAGGGATATAACCCACTCATGTGGCATAGAAGAACAGAAGAGTGTTCTTGACTTTATGAATAAATTTTTGAAATAATATTTTGAATATGATAAGTGAATATCAATTACGTGTGCTGCCTCAACAGGCTTTCAATGAAGCAACAATAAAAGAATATATATCACGTGAAAAGGCTATTGATGCGAGGACAATAAAGCACGTCAGAGTGCTTAAACGTAGTATTGATGCCCGTCAGCGTACTATCTTTATTAATTTGAAAGTAAGAGTGTATATTAATGAAGAGCCTGAGGATGATGTTTTTGAGCATGTAGAGTATAAAGATGTTTCTTCAGCTCCTTCGGTTGTTGTTGTTGGAGAAGGTCCTGGTGGGCTTTTCGCTTCTTTGCGTCTTATAGAACATGGATTGCGTCCTATTGTTATAGAACGTGGTAAAGATGTTCATGAACGTAAAAAAGATCTTGCTGCCATTTCACGAACTCATAAGGTTGATAATGAAAGTAATTATTGTTTTGGTGAAGGTGGTGCCGGTGCTTATTCTGATGGAAAACTATATACAAGAAGTAAGAAGAGGGGTAATATAAGTAAAATATTAAATGTCTTTTGTCAGCATGGAGCTCCTCTTGCGATTTTAGCCGATGCTCATCCGCATATAGGAACAGACAAACTTCCGCGTGTTATAGAAAATATGCGAAATACAATATTAAAGTGTGGTGGAGAAGTTCATTTTCAAACAAAGGCAACAGGAATCATTGTTGAAAATGATAAGGCATTGGGTGTCGAGGCTGTAGATCTTAAAAGTGGTAATGAATTAGTCTTTAAAGGACCCGTGATTTTGGCTACAGGACATTCATCAAGGGACATTTATGAGTATCTATATAAGTCTGGAATAGAAATTGAAGCCAAGGGACTTGCTGTTGGTGTGAGGCTTGAGCATCCGGCCGAACTTATCGATCAAATCCAATATCATAACAAGAACGGACGTGGAAAATATCTGCCTGCAGCGGAATATAATTTTGTCACTCAGGTTGATGGGCGTGGCGTTTATTCATTCTGTATGTGTCCTGGTGGCTTTGTAATTCCTGCTGCGACAGGAAAGGAACAGATTGTTGTAAATGGCATGAGCCCGAGTAATCGTTCTTCTAAATGGTCAAATAGCGGAATGGTTGTTGAAATTCATCCTGAAGATATTGAAGGAGAGCGTGATGCCTTGTGCATGATGCGCTTTCAAGAGAATTTAGAGAAGATGTGTTGGCAGCAAGGCAATATGAGGCAGATAGCCCCGGCTCAGCGAATGGTTGATTTTACACGCTCTAAACTCAGTTATGATTTGCCTAAGAGTTCTTATGCACCTGGACTAATCTCTAGTCCTTTACATTTTTGGATGCCAAAGATAATTGCGGGAAGACTAAAACAAGGATTTGAAACTTTTGGAAGGATAAGTCATGGTTTCCTTACCAATGAAGCTGTGCTTATTGCCACAGAAACACGAACTTCTTCACCAGTGAGAATCATGCGTAACCCGGAAACATTGCAACATGTGCGTATTCAAGGCTTTTTCCCATGTGGTGAAGGTGCCGGATATGCAGGAGGAATAGTTTCTGCTGGAATCGACGGCGAACGTTGTGCTGATGCAGTTAAGCAATATCTTAATATGCAGAACTAATAAAATGTTCGAATGGATTCATATGCGAGTTCGGGATAAGAAAAATTAAAAAAGTTCAAGTTGTAGTGTGTTCTCC
>OLSN01000576.1_pt1 | contig 38550 bp, 36 predicted proteins | sample 1672411 | NCBI WGS metagenome assembly OLSN01 (sample SAMEA3136683, study PRJEB25190) | human gut metagenome | biome: human gut; feature: human-associated habitat; material: faeces | place: Austria | collected 2013 | reverse complement strand
CTAAATCCGTATCCAGCGCAGCAGGGCGACCGGGTTTTCAGGGCGCAGCCCTGAATGACTTTTGGTTACTTTTCTTCACAGAAAAGTAACGCCCCGCCGGCAGGCGTACAGATTGTCACCCTCCGGTGACTTATCCCCGCCGCCGGGCGATACCCATTCACTTCACAAATCCTCCGCCCGCAGGCGATGCCCGACCATCCCCGCAGCGGTGATAAAACCCCAACTAATCCAAGGAGGTGCTACAATGGCACTGAGAAATATTGTGACCGAAAAAGAGGCGCGGCTGCGCAAGGTAAGCCGCCCGGTGGAAAAATTTGATGAGCGGCTGTGGACGCTGCTGGACGACATGGCCGATACCATGTACGAGGCCGACGGCGTGGGCATTGCCGGGGTACAGGTAGGCGTGCTGCGCCGGGTCTTTGTGGTGGATATCGGCGAGGGGCTGACGGAGTTCATCAATCCCACCATTACCGCCCAAAGCGGCGAGCAGGACGGCCTGGAGGGGTGTCTTTCTTCCCCCGGCGAGTACGGCCTGGTGGTGCGCCCGGAGAAGGTGACCATTGAGGCCTATGACCGGCACGGCAAGCCCTTTACGCTGGAGGCCGAGGGCTTTATGGCCCGGGCCATCTGCCACGAAAATGACCACCTGGACGGCCATATTTTTAAGGACATTACCCACCACATGCTTACCGATGAGGAGCTGCGGGAACTGGACGAGGAGTGAGAACCATGCGCATCGTATTTATGGGAACGCCGGATTTTGCGGTGCCCTGCCTGCAAAGGATCCTGGCGGATGGGCATGAGGTGCCCGCGGTCTTTACCCAGCCGGATAAGCCGGTGGGCCGCCACGCCGTCCTTACCCCGCCGCCGGTAAAGCAGCTGGCGCAGGAGCGGGGCATCCCGGTATATCAGCCCACCAAAATGCGGGACGGCACCGTGGCCGCCCAGCTGAAGGAGCTGGCTCCGGATTGCCTGGTGGTGGTGGCCTACGGGCGTATTCTGCCGCAGGCGATACTGGATGTGCCGCCCAAGGGCTGCATCAATATTCACGGCTCCCTGCTGCCCAAATACCGGGGCGCCGCACCCATCCAGTGGAGCGTCATCAACGGGGAGAAGATCACCGGGGTGACCAGCATGTTTATGGATGCCGGCATGGATACCGGCGATATCATTGATACCATTACCACCCCCATAGGGGAAAATGAGACGGCGGGCGAGCTTTTTGACCGGCTGGCGCCGCTGGGCGCGGAGCTTTTGAGCCGCACGCTGCGCTCCATCGCTGATGGGACGGTACAGCGTGCCCCGCAGAACAACGCCGAGGCCACCATGGCCCCGATGCTGGAAAAGGCGATGGGAAAGCTGGACTTTACCCGCAGCGCCAAGGAACTGCACGATCAGATCCGCGGGATGAACCCCTGGCCGGGCTGCCACTGCGCAGCGGGCGGCAAGGCCCTGAAGATCCACGAGAGCCGCCTGGCCGAAGGCCATGGCAAGCCGGGCGAGCTGATCGCTTTGGACCCGGTGACGGTGGCCTGCGGTGAGGGCGCTTTGCGGCTTATCACCGTGCAGCCGGAGGGCAAGCCCCGCATGGCCGCGGCCGACTGGCTGCGGGGGGCGCGGCTGCAAAAAGGCGAGTGTTTGGCGTGAGCTTGCCTACCCGGCGGGGGGTACTTTTCTGTGATGAAAAGTGGTAAAAGATTTTTGGGGCGAGTTTGTGGCCGCCTAACGGCGGGGCAGAGATTTTGCAGGGTGCAAAGCCCGTACGGCTCGCCGCCGGGGCGTTCCTTTTACTCGTGTAAAAGGAACCAAAACACGCTTGGGGCTGTGCCCCAAGACCCCCTACCCGCTAAGCTGCGGCTGGATACGAACGATGCTTTGGCATCGTCCGTACGGCGCCGCAGATACGCTCTCAAGGTGCCTGCGGCGCATTTTATTTTGGCCCCAGCAGGAACCGAATTAAAATTAACACCTTATAAGCGTCGTCTAGCCCCAGATCCGGGAGGCTGTAGGCCTTCCGGTCGGGGCAAATGGGGCCCCCGCAAGGTCGCAAGACCTTGTGGGGAGAGGAGGATGCACTGTAGCGGGGAGGGCTGCCCGAAGCAAAGCATAGGGTCAGCCCGACTCAAGCGGAGGTTGCGTCCGACGAGCGTCGGGTCTTCAGGGCGGAGCCCTAAATGACTTTTGGTTACTTTTCTTCACAGAAAAGTAACCCCCCGCCGGGCAGGCGTGCAGTTTATGCCTTTGCAAAAGGCTCCGCCCCGCCGACAGGCGAGATGATACTTTGGCATGATTTGTGCCATCAATCCTCCGGTTCGCTCCGCTCACCACCTCCCTTTACACAAGGGAGGCTATGGGTTGGGGTGAGATGGGTTTGGCCGGGAAAAGAAAAAACTCCCCGTATGGGGAGCTTTTTCTATGTACGCTTATTCTTCCTGCGGTTCCCCCTTGGGGTGGTTCACCAGGTAGGAGAGGGTCAGCAGGCTATCGCCCAGGTGGACATTGACCGAAGGATATTCCTCATACTTCAGCTTAAAATCGTAGCTGGAGAAATTCCAGAACGACCGGATACCGGATTCCACCAGTGTTTCCGCCATCTGTTCGGCGGCATCCCGAGGAATACACACCACCGCCATGTGCGGGCCGCGCTGACGGCAGAATTCCGGCAGGGTGGCAATATCCTGCACTGTCAGGCCATTGGGAAGCACCTGACCGATCTTCTCCGGGGATTTATCGAAGGCCCCGATCAGCTCAAAGCCGCGGTCCCGGAACAGGTCGTCCTCCCGGATAAGGCTTTGGCCGCGGGTGCCGCAGCCGATGAGAATGGCCGGGATCTTTTTTTCGACGCCCAGGATAGCGCCGATCTCTTTATACAATAGCTCCACATTGTAGCCATAGCCCTGCTGGCCAAAGCCACCGAAGAAGTTTAGGTCCTGACGGATCTGACTGGCGGTGACCTTCATCTGCGCGGCCAGCTCCTTGGAGGAGATACGGGTCACGCCGCTGTGCAGCAGCATCCCCAAATAGCGGTAGTACCGCGGCAGGCGCCGGATCACCGAAATGGAAACCGTTTTTTCGTTCATGCTCGCTCACCTCGTATTATCCTGCGGCACGGTGGGGCATACGCGGGGTGCCGCTTTACCTATATGATACCGCTTTTTCGGCCGTTCGTCAACTTTTTATCTAATTTTGGGGAGGCACCTGCTTATGCACAATTGCAAACATTTCGTGAAAATTTCTCACTTTCGTTTCTTTTTGCGGTGGGATTTGTTATAATGAAAATAAAAGTACCCGCTCCTGGGCGGAGCGCTATGCAAAAATAACATAAAGGAGCGTTGACCCAGTTGGTGACTACCCGCAAGCCACAAAAACTGCATCCTACCGTGCTGGTATTGGTGACCGACCAGCTTAGCTGCGACCGTTTGATCCTGGCCGGGAGAGCCCTAGCCGATGAACACCAGTGCGTACTGGAGGTACAGAATATCGCGCGGTTTGGCAATGTGCCGGACCCCGCCGCTATAGAGCACCTGTACCGCACCAGCCTGAATGCCGGCGCCCGCATGACCGTGCATTACAGTGAAGACCCTGAACGCAGCCTGGTGCAGCTGCTGGCGGATAGTCTGCCCCACTATGTGGTGACCGGTATGCCCGGCGGCGGCAGCGACCTGCTGCCCCGGCTGTGGACTCGCTTTGAGTACCTGACCTTTTACACCGTGGACCCTGCCGGCGATGCGCAGGAGGTGACCGCGGTGGACCGCGCGCTGGTGTAAGCGCAATAAAACCGAGGAGAACAAAAGAGGTATGGAGAAGAGAACCTTTACCCTGGATTCCAGCGATGGCAAAAGCAAGCTTTCGGGCTTTTTATTCCTGCCGGAGGGACACCCCCGCGCTGTGGTACAGATCTGCCACGGCATGTGCGAGTACATCCTGCGGTACGAGGAGCTGGCCCAGCACCTGACCGACGCCGGTTATGCCGTTTGCGGTATTGATCACCTGGGGCACGGCTCCACCGCCCGGCTGAATAATGAGATGCTGGGCTACTTTGGCGAAAAAGGTGCCTGGAACAACCTGGTGGAGGACCAGGAGATCGAGCGGAAGGCCATAAGCGCCCACTTTGCCGGACTGCCCTACTTCCTGCTGGGACACAGCATGGGCTCCTTTGTGGCGCGGCTGTACGCCGCCCGCTACGGCAAAAACCTCCAGGCGCTGCTCATCAGCGGCACCGCCGGGAAGAACCCCGCCGCCGGTCCCGGCAAGGCGCTGGTTGCCTTGATTTCGCTGTTCGGCGGCAAGAAGGGGACCTCCAAGCTGCTGTATATGCTGACCACCGGCAACAACAATAAACAGACCGAGCAAAAGACCTTGGTGGACTGGATCTGCCACGACGAGGAGGTCTGCCGCAAGTATATCAAGGACCCCTGGTGCAGCTTTATCTTTACCAATAGCGGCTACGGCGAGCTGCTGGAGCTGGTGGACCGCTGCAACCGCCCCGAATGGTATGCCGCCATCCCCAAGGACCTGCCCGTGTGGCTGTACGCCGGGGATGAGGACGCCGTAGGCAATAACGGCAAGGGCGTCACCGAGGTGTACGAGGGCCTGAAGGCCCAGGGACTAAAGGAGGTCACCATCACCCTGTACCACGGTGCCCGCCATGAGGTGCACAATGAGGCACTGAAGGAGGAGCTGTTCCGGGATATCATTGATTACCTGGACAGCCACATGCCCAAGGCCGAATGACCCACCGAAAAGTACAAATCCCCGTCTTTTGGCGGGGATTTTTGTTTCATGAAACATTTTGCCTTCACTTAACAAGAGCTCATATGCTTTTGGGAGCACACAAAAGGCGGCACAGCCACCAGTACTGCGCCGCCTTTTGCGGGATGATCTATCGGAAAAGTGTGTGGTATGTATGGGTTACGCCTCTACCTTGTTTTTCTCCGCATGCATGATGGGCAGCCACTCGGTAAACGCAATGATAAGCGAAACAAAGATACAGATAGGGCTGAGCACGATGCAGTTGATAAATTCCTTACGAGCTGCGATGTACGCCTGGGTATGCATAATGATATCCTCCTCATAAACCTCTCGGGGTTTTGGTTTGGTACCATTATACGGCTGTCCAACGCTAATTTTTCGGAAAAAAACTCTCCCACATAAATCTTAGCGAATAATTTATCTTTCTGTCCCGGCACAGCATGGTATAATGGGTTGGAACATTATAAATGGATAGGAGGTGAACGGCATGATCCCCAAAAAAGAATGGGCGCGGGACACCCTGCGGATGCTGCTTCTATTGGGGGCAGCAGTGGCCGTATGCAGCGTGCTTTCCCGCGTGCACGATGACAACAACCCCTTTGCCGTTCTCATCTTTGTGCTGGCTGTCGCCATAGTGGCACTGGTCACCAACGGCTATGTGTGGGGTGTTCTGGCCTCGGTCATCGGGGTGTTCTGCGTCAATTACATGTTCACCTACCCCTTTTGGAGCTTTGATATGAGCATCACGGGTTACCCGCTCACCTTCGTGGTCATGCTGGTGGTCTCGGTGGTCATCAGCACCCTTACCACTCGGGTAAAGCAAACCGAACGCCTGCGGTATGAGATCGAAAGCGAAAAGCTGCGGGCAGACCTTTTGCGGGCGCTTTCCCACGATCTGCGCACACCGCTCGCCTCCATTGAGGGTGCCGACAGCCTGCTGCTGGAGCAGCCCGACCTGAGCGAAGCGGAGCGCCGTACCCTGCTGGAGCAGATCCGTCAGGAGACCCGGTGGCTGACCCGCATCACCGAAAATATGCTCTCGGTCACCCGTATGGCCGGGGAACAGGTAAGCCTGCACCGCACCGATGAGGTGGTAGAGGAGATTGTGGACAGCGCCGTGATGAAGCTGCGGCGCAGCCGCCATGCCCTGCCGGTCACGGTCATCCGCCCGCAGGAGATCCTGACCGCCCCGATGGATGCCACCTTGATGGAGCAAGTCATTCTGAACCTTTTGGAAAACGCGGTGAACCACGCCGAGGGCGCTACCCGCATCCGGGTGGAGATCGCCGGGCAGGGGGATACCGTGATGATCGCTGTGGAGGATGACGGCGCGGGCTTCCCTCCAGAGCTGCTCCCCCAGCTTTTTGACCGCAAGTTGCTGCCGCAGCCGCGCTCCTGCGCTGATGGCCGCCGGGGACTGGGACTGGGGCTCACGCTATGCAGCGCCATCATAAAAGCACACGGCGGCCGCATGACCGCCGAAAACCGCCCCGAGGGTGGAGCGCGGGTATGCCTGTGGCTGCCTGCCGGAACCGAAGATGAGGAGGAAACCGAAGGATGAAACACTGTGATAAGATCATGATCGTAGAGGATGACGCCGGCATCCGGCACTACCTGCAAAGCACCTTGAGCAATGCGGGCTATGATACCGTCGCCGTGGGGGATGGCCGCTCGGCGCTGGCGTTGGCGGCCTCCCACTGTCCCGATTGCGTCCTGCTGGACCTGGGCCTGCCCGATATGGATGGCATTGGCATCATTCAAAGCATCCGCAAATGGAGCAGTGTTCCCATCATTGTCATTTCTGCCCGCATGACCGAGGACGACAAGGCCGGCGCACTGGATCTTGGTGCGGATGATTACCTCACCAAGCCCTTTGGCACCGTGGAGCTGCTGGCGCGCATCCGCACGGCGCTGCGCCACACCCGCAAGGCCTGCGGCGGCGAGGAGCTGCGGGAGGGCCAGTACATCGTGGGGGATCTTGTCATTGACTACAATAAGCACCGGGCCTACCTGGGCGGCGAGGACGCCGGCCTGACCCCCAGTGAGTTTAAGATCCTGGCGCTGCTGGGCCGCTATGCCGGGCGGGTGCTTACCTACCAGCAGATGCTGCGGGAGCTGTGGGGCCCCGCGGCCAACCCCCGGGATAACAAGCTGCTGCGGGTCCATATGGCCAACCTCCGCCGCAAGCTGGAGAAAAATCCCGAAGAACCCCGGTACCTCTTTACCGAGGTGGGCGTGGGCTACCGCCTGGCGGAGGGGGAAGGCACCGAACCGCTGGAGTCAGATTCCACCGAGGAAACCGAAGAATAAAAAAAATCCCCTGTCCACCCGCGTGGGTCTGGACAGGGGATTTTACCTTTGCTTGACAAGGACACACACGCTTTTCGGAGTTTTTGCGCGGGAGAAATGGCGTCCGAGGAAGTGCGGAGCGGCAGGCAGGCTGGCGCCTGTCAACGCGACGCACAAAGTCGGACGGTATTTATATCCGCAAAAGCCGTATCTGCTCTTGCCAAGCGAAGGTATATTCATCACAGGGGCGGGAAGAATTCGTTCTCCCGCCGTTTTGCGTAGGTCTGCTCCAGCATGGCACGGTGGGAGCAAAACGCCGCGTCGGCGAAATATTTGGCGCCTGCCGGACATTCCCGGATGCAGCCCTGACATTTGATGCAGATGCCGGTACACTCGGTCGGCTCCTCCCGTGGGATGGAGCCCATGGGGCAGACCGCCGCACAAAGCCCGCAGCGGGTGCAGCTTGCAGGGTCAGTCACAGGCTTCGCCTTCAAAAAGCGCGCTGGTTCCCCATCCAGTCCCAGCGGGGTGTAGTAGGGCCCAATCGGCTCCCGGCCGGGCACCGCTGCCGGAATGGGCCGTTCCCGTTCCCGCAGCGTATGCGCCGCGTTCCGGGCAAAGGCCTCCGCCGCGGCAATATCCTCGGCATCCGGCCGGCCATGGGCCAACGCCGGCGCAAAGGCATGCTCGCCCACCATTGCCGCCGCAGCCGCCGGGCAAAAGCCGTTCCCGGAAAGCACCTCGCACAGCTCCTTCAGGGCGTCATCATAGTCGCAGTTGCCGTACAGCACCACCGCCACGGCCGCCGCGCCCCCGCCGGTAAAGTGCCCCCGCAAAAAGGGCAGCAGCACATTGGGCAGCCGCCCCGCGTAGGTCGGGCTCCCCCAGAATATCAGATCTCCTTCGCCAAAGGCATAGTTTTGTTCCCGCGCCGGGGGCAGGGTGTAGTCCAGCTCCCGCACCGGCAGGGCCAGCGCTTCCCCGGCCGCTTTGGCCATCGCCCGCAGCGCCCGCCGGGTACTGCCGCAGGCACTAAAGTACACCGCCCACACGCTTTCAAAACGCATAAATTTCCCTCACTCGGTAAAAAGCGCCGCGTCCATTTCCCGCAGGTCGGGGGCAATCAGCGGGGTAAATTCCATCTTCTCCAGAATATCCCGCCGCAGGTCCACCCCGGGGGCGATCTCGCACAGCAGCAGGCCCTCCGGCGTCAGGCGGAACACCGCGCGCTCGGTGATATACAGCACCTGCTGGGTCCCCTTTTGGTTGGAGTACTCCCCGGAAAAGGTGATATGCCCCACCGCCTGCCGGAACTTGCGGATATTGCCGTCCTTTATGATGCGCAGCCGGCCGCCTTCCAGCCGGATCTCGCTTTCCCCGGCGGTAAAGCTGCCCATAAAGCACACCTTCTTCGCTCCCTGCGAGATATTGATGAACCCGCCGGGCCCGGGGATCTTCTCCCCAAAGCGGCTGACATTCACATTGCCCTCCCGGTCAAATTCAGCCCCGCCCAGGCACGCCACATCAATGCCGCCGCCATCATACAGGTCAAAGATATCCGGCTGCTTTATCATGGCATCGGCATTGTAGGCGGCGCCGGTCAGCAGACCGCCCTGCGGCGCCCCGCCGATCGTCCCGGATTCAATGCTGAGCGTCACCCGCTCCAGCCGTTTTTCCTCGGCCAGTACATTGGTGATGAGGGTAGGCACCCCGATCCCGAAATTAACAAAGTCACCGTCCTTTATTTCCGCGGCGGCCCGGCGGGCCATCACCTTTTTGATGTCCGGCGGCACCGGCGGCAGCCCCTCCAGCGGGATGCGCACCCGCCCGGTAAAGGCCTCCACCCAGCGCTCCTCGGTGACAAACTGCTGCCGGGAGTTTTCCTCCCGCCCCACCACGATGTAATCCACCAGGCAGCCCGGCACCACCACATCCTTGGCGTTCATGGTGTGGGCAGGAACCAGTTGATCCACCTGGGCCAGCACCAGCCCGCCACTGTTGTGGGCGGCAGCGGCCATCTCGTACTGCTCCAGCAGGAAGGCCTCCTTTTCCATGCTGATGTTCCCATCGGCATCGGCAGTGCTGCCCTTGATGATGCAGGCATCCAGCGGGAACGCCGGGAAAAAGAGCTGCTCCTGCCCGGCCAGCTCCACCAGCTGCACCACTTCCTCGCCGCTTTCCCAGGCCTTTTGGTTCATGCGGCAGCCATCCCGCCGCGGGTCCACAAAGGTCCTGAGCCCCACTGAGGTCAGTACCCCCGGCTTTTTCCCGGCGATGGCCCGCATCATATGGGACATGACCCCCTGCGGAGCCATAAACAGCGCAAAATCCCCTGCGCTGATGTGGGGGTAAATGGCATTGGCCAGGCTGAGATTGCTGCACAAAAGCCGGGAGAGCATCCCCCGGTGCGCAAAATGATTGATGCCCCGGCGGCGGCCATCGCCGCCCAAGCCCGCCACATTCACCAGCCGCAGGTCACGGGGGTGGCCCTCCCGCAGGAAGCGCTCCTCCATCTCACACAGGATATCCTCCGCCAGCGAAAAGCCGATAAAGCCATCCACCGCCACCGTCATGCCGTCCCCAATCAGGGCGGCGGCCTCGGCGGCCGAGATCACCTTTGCCATGCTCTCTCCTCTCTCATTCCCCGGTAAATATCCGGGGCCGTTTTTCCAGGAAGGCCGTCATGCCCTCTTTGCGGTCCCGGCTTTCGCCGCATTCGCCAAAGAGGCTCCGTTCCCATTCCAGCGCTTCCTCCAGCAGCATTTCCCGTCCGCCGTTCACGCTCCGCTTGGCGCGGGTCACAGCGTAGGGGCTGTTCCGGGCGATCTCCTCCGCCAGGTTCAGTGTTTCCTCCAGCAGGCTGCCGGCAGTAAAGACCCCATTTACCAGACCCCATTCCCGGGCCGTTTCGGCGGTAATTTCCCGCCCGGTAAAGATCATCTCCTTGGCCCGCGTTTCACCGATAAGCCGGGGCAGCCGCTGGGTGCCGCCCGCCCCGCATATGGTGCCCAGGGTCACCTCCGGCACCGCAAAGCTCGCCGCCATGGAGGCCAGCCGCAGGTCACACGCCAGCGCCAGCTCACAGCCGCCGCCCAGCGCCATGCCGTTCACCGCGGCCAGCACCGGCATCGGCAGCTCCTCCAGGTTGGTGTTCAGGCGGCTGCCCAGCAGCGCCCAGTCATACAGCTCCCGGCCATCCATGGCCGCCATCTCCCGTATATCCGCCCCGGCGCAGAAGAACCTCCCCTCCCCGGTGAGTACCAGGGCCCGGGGGGCGCGGCGGCGCACCTCATCCAGCAGGGCTTCCAGCTCCGCCATGGTGCGGCGGTTCAGCACAAAGGGCTTACCCTCCCCCGTCATCGTCAGCAGGACCAGCTCGGGGCTGGGCATGGTCAGTATCGTTTTCATGGGTTTTCTCCTTCTTCTATCAGCCCAGCCAGATACAGATGGGCAGCGCGATGAGGAAGGTACACAACACCGGGATCACCGCGCAGGTCACAAAGTTATACTTATAGCTGGCCTTGTGGGTGGTGTGGCAGATGCCGAACACCGAAACGATGGAGCCGTTCCACGGCATGGAATCCAGCCCCCCGGAGCCGAGCGAGCACAGCCGGTGGATAAACTCCAGGCTGTACCCCTGCCCCGCGTAGCTCAGGAAGATATCCTTCAGCGAGGTATACATCAGCGTCAGCCCGCCGGAGGAGGAGCCGAGGATGCAGGCGAAAATATTGCTGCCCACGGCGGCCACCACATAGGGGTTCGCGGTGGAAGCCTCCAGCAGCTCCACCGCCCAGGCATAGAAAGGGGTGATCTTCGCCACCGCACCAAAGCCCACAATGGTAGCCGTGTTGATGATAACTGTCACGGAGCTGCCCGCCGCCTGGTTCATGGTGGAGAGCATCTCTCCCCACGGAATGCTGCGCCAGAAAAGCCCCAGCGACAGCACAATGCCGGTGAGCAGGCAGGCCACAATGCCGATCTCCGTCACATTAAAAAGCACGATAACAGCCGTCAGCGGGATAAAGCTGACCACGGCGCCGGGAGTGGGCCCCTCATGCTGGCGCACACCGCCCTCCGGTGGGGTAAAGTGCTCACCCCGTCCCTTTGCCTTCTTTGCCTGGCGGTTCATGTACCACACAATCAGCACCGCCATGACGACCGAAGCCGCCAAGCCGGGGATCAGCCCGGCGTAGGAGGGGGTGCCCAGGCTCTGCATCGAAACGATGTTGCAGATCTGCGGTGAAAAGGGTCCGGTCATCGCAAAGGTCCACATGCCGCCGCACACAATACCCGGCAGCAGGTAGGTGGGCAGGTCCGCCTCCTCAAAGAGCTTGAGCGCGATGGGATAGATGGCGAAGATGATGACAAAGCTGTTGATGCCGCCGTAGCTCAGCAGCGCCGCCGAAATCAAGCACGCCACCATGCAGTTTTTGGCGCCGAACCACCGCACCACCGTTTCGCCGATCTTCGCCGCCGCCCCGCTGATCTGGTACAGGCTGCCCAGGATGTTCCCCAGCAGGAAGATCATAAAGTAGGAAATAAAGAAGGAGCCGACGCCCGCTACATATACCCCGGTCACCGAATCCAGCACCGGCAGCCCGCTCATCACTGTTACCAGCAGCGCCGCCAGCGGCCCCACTATAATGGGCGAGACCCGCCGGAAGATGAGTACGGTCATGCCACACAGTGCCAGCAGGATGCCCAGTCCGCTTAATATCACTTCATTCATGGAGGTGTACTCCTCTCTTTTCGGTCATTTTTTCCGCTTCTCTATGTGCAGAAAAGGAGGACAATGGGGCTGGCATTGTCCTCCTCTCCGCGAAGGGGAACATGAAAATGAAGAGAAAATCAATCAGAACTTCGCGAGGAAGCGCTCCTCGTATACCTTGATGAGCCCCTCCCGGAAATCGGGGTGCGCGATGGCGATGAGCTCTCTGGCGCGCTCACGCAGAGTCTTGCCCTTCAGCTGGGCAATGCCGTACTCGGTCACCACATAGTTCACATCGTAGCGGCTGGTGGTCACGGCCGCGCCCTCATCAATGAGCGGAACGATCTTGGAGATGGTGCCCTTGGCGGCGGTGCTGGGCATGGCCATAATGGTACGGCCGCCCCGGCTCATATTGGCGCCGCGGACAAAGTCTACCTGCCCGCCCACGCCGCTGATCTGCCGCAGGCCGACGCAGGTGGAAACCACCTGGCCCATCAGGTCTACCTGCACGCAGGAGTTGATGGAAACAAGGTTATCGTTCTGGCAGATGACACGGGGATCATTGACATAGTCCACCGGCATCATGGCCACCTCGGGGTTGTTATCTACATAGTCATACAGGCGACGGGTGCCCATCAGGAAAGTCGCCACGCTCTTGCCCTTGTGAATGTTCTTCTTCGCATTGGTGATGACACCGGCCTCTACCAGCTCTACCACGCCGTCGCTGAACATCTCGGAATGGATACCCAGGTCCTTCTTGTCCTTCAGGAACAGGAGCACCGCGTCGGGGATGGCGCCGATGCCCAGCTGCAGGCAGTCGCCGTCCTTCACCAGAGAGGCAATATTCTCGCCGATGGCGCGCTCCACATCGCCGATATGGGGCGGGGCCAGCTCGATGAGGTCAGTCTCCTGCTCCACGATGTAATCCAGCTTGCTGACATGGATAAAGCTGTCGCCCATGGTGCGGGGCATCTTGGGGTTGATCTGCGCGATCAGCAGGTCGGCGCACTCGGCGGCGGGCTTGGTGTAGTCGCAGGAAACGCCAAAGCTGCAGTAGCCGTGCTCATCGGGGGTGCTCAGGTGCAGCAGCACTACATTGGGGTGCAGCGTGGTGCGGAACAGCTCCGGAATCTCGCTGAAGAACACGGGGGTAAAGTCGCCCCGGCCCTCCTCTATGGCCTTACGGGTGCTGCCGCCCAGGAACAGGCTGTTGTGGCGGAAGTGCTTGGAATTTTCGGGCAGGCAGTATTCGGCCTTGCCCATGGCCACCATGTGCACCACTTCCACATTCTCGTACTGCTCGGCATTGGCTACCATCGCGTCGGTCAGCAGGATGGGTTCGCCGGTCGCATGGGTCACTACTACCCGGTCGCCGGATTTAATATGCTTTACTGCCTCCTCGGCTGTGGTCAGCTTCTGTTGATACAGAGTTCTCCAGTCCTCCATTGTTACACCTCATTTTCTTTTATTATCGCTTCGCAGGCAGCCGCAAGCTGCTCCCTGCTGTTAATGACAAATTTGTGTTTGGTGGCCTCCAGCTGGGTATGGCCCGCGCACACGGCGGTACAGCCGCACACCACCAGGATGTACTCCTGCCCGCCCTCTCCGGCGGGCTCTATCTTCCATTCGGGGTGCCGCTGTTGCAGCTCCTTTACCGCGGCCACCCGGTCATAGCGTGGGTTGCAGCCCCCACAGTACTTTATGCCTATTCTCACGCTTCTCCGGCGTGACGCCGCCGCAGCAGCTCCATGGCGTCCTGCCACAGCTCATCGCTTACGGTGGTATCCAGCACCACCTGCCGCAGCTCCGGTATCGCCTCCAGAATAGGCGGCGCCACCAGTTCTTCGGCCGTTACCACCGCGGAGGGACAGTTGCTGCATTGCCCCAGCATACGGAAGTACAAAACGCCGTCCTCCACCCGCACCACCTTTATGTCGCCATCGTGGGTGCGCAGGGCGGGGCGTACTTTTTCATCCAGAACCTGTTCGATCCGTTCCAGCATGGTTTGCATCTCTCCTTGGGTCTTTGGTTTTCCCCCACAAAGGGGGCGGGGCAGAGCCGGGGCACAGCGCCCTGTGCCCTGCCCCGCGGGGAGATAAAGGGGTTATTCTATGAGGAGGTTATTCTTCAATATGGGCGATGGCCTTGGCCAGCTCCTTCTTGGCGTTCAGGTTGCCCTGGCGGCTTATCATGATGCGCTGAGCCTGGGGAGAACCGGCGCCGTGCATGGATTCGGTGCGGTAGCCAACGGCTGCGGTGCCCAGGGCCAGGTTTTCGATGAGACGCAGGATCTTCATGCGGTTTTCGGTGGTGACGGTAGCCACGCCGCGCAGGTACTTATCGATGTACGGCCCGATCTTCTCATCGCGCAGGTCCTTCTCGGAGGGAGCGGTGACCATCAGACCGCCGGCGATATCCTCGGCCAGGCGGACGATCTCATAGGGGAAGCGGGTCACATTCTGCTTGCAGACATTGGCCAGCAGCAGGTCAATGATGTAGTTGCCGCTCTCGGTCTTGTGGCCCTCGGCGGAGCAGGCGATACCGCAGCAGTACAGGGTCTCATTCAGGTGGGTCATCTCGATGAGCTTATCCTTGATGTGGCTGGCCTTGGCAGCGCCGTTGTAGTCAGCGGCAACAGCAGCAGCACCGATCAGAACATCGCCTACGCCGACCTTGCAGCCGCCGTAGCTCTGGCGGTGGTAACCGGCAAAGCGCTCCACCAGCATCCCGGCAAATTCATGCTCGCCGCACAGGAAGATACGGTCATTGGGAACAAATACATCGTCAAAGATGGTCAAGGCTTCCACGCCGCCGAACTCGGAGTTGCCGACATCCAGGGTGGTGCCTTCCAGCTTACGGGTGTCGCAGCTCTGGCGGCCGATGATCATGAACAGACCGGGGGTATCCAGCGGTACGGCAAAGGAAACCGCATAGTCCTTATCATCGGGACCCATGGACTGGGTGGGCATTACGATGACCTCGTGGGAGTTGCAGATACCGGTCTGGTGGGCCTTGGCGCCGCGGACTACGATACCGTCGGGGCGGCGCTCCACAATACGCAGGAACATATCAGGATCGGCCTGGGCGTGAGGTGCCAGGGAACGGTCTCCCTTGGGGTCGGTCATGGCGCCGTCAACGGTCAGGTCGGCCTCGGCGGCATACTTCATAAACTTCACAAAGTTCTCGTGATAGTTGGTGCCGTGGGCCTTGTCGCACTCATAGGTGGTGGAGAACAGGGCGTTGAAAGCATCCATACCCACGCAGCGCTGGAAGCAGGCGGCGGTCTTCTGGCCGCACAGGCGCTGCATCTTTACCTTCTTGATGAGGTCCTCGGTGCTCTGGTGGATGTGGGTGAAGCGGTTGACGCGGGTGCCGGTGTAGGGGGAAACCACGGTCATTAGGTCCTCATACTCGGGCATCTGGGCCAGGTCGTAGGTCATACGGACGGAGTTGAGAGAAGGACGCAGAATGGGGCTCTCGGTGGGGTTATTGTATCTCTCACCGAACATATAGATCTCCATTTTGATCTTCTTAATGCTTTCGATATACTGTTCGCCTGTCATCAGTGCCATTTTCGTTACTTCCTTTCTTTCTTTGGATTCATCGTTAGTCGGCTCTGTTTACATGCAATTAGTACAGCTCGGTATAGATCTTGATCAAACGGTCACGATCCAGTTCCACAAAGTTATTGGCCATCAGGCGGCCCTGGTTCGCTATTACGCTGTCCGCAAATTCCTCGATCTGCTCACGGCTCATGCCGTACTCGTGCAGGGCCTTCTTCTGGATGAGGTTATTCAGCAGCTTCTCCAGCTCCTCATAAACATCCTCTACCTTGCAGCCCAGGATATCGGCGATGAACTGATTGAGCCTCTCGATCTCGCCATCCTGGCGGATCTCCATATAGTTCTTCATTACGCCGGTGAACATGGCATAGTTGCTCTCGCCGTGCGCCACATGGAAGGTAGCACCCAGGGGATAGCTCATGGCATGAACGGCGGCGCAGCCCGCATTGCCAAAGGCGATGCCCGCGTACAGAGAGGCCATCAGGAAGTCCTCCAGCAGCGGCATCCGGGCCTCAGGGCCGTCCGCAGCGATCTTCTTGTAGCCGTGCAGGATCATATCAATGGCCTTGTAGCCAAACATCCGGGTCATCTCGTTGCCCTTGGGGGAAAGGCTGGATTCCACGGCATGGATCAGGGCATCGATGGAGCTGGTAGCGAAGAAGCGGAAGGGCAGGCCGTTCAGCAGCTCAGGCACCAGCACGGCGCTGTCGGCATACATCTCATCCACCGCCAGGCCCTTTTTGGTGCCGCGGCTGTTCAGCGCCAGGATAGCAATATTGGTCACTTCGCTGCCAGTGCCGCAGGTGGTGGGCACCAGTACCAGCTCTTTATCCTTTACGATCTCGGTCTTGCCATCGTAGAGATCCAGGATGGGGGAAACAGTTTTCAGTGCAAAAAGCTTGGAAATATCAATGACGGTACCGCCGCCGATGGCGATAACACGCTTATGGTCGCCTTTAATGTCCTTATACATGGCCTCTGCCATGTCATCGGAGGGCTCGCCAGCGCCGTATTTCTCCTGATACAGCACATCGCAGCCGAGGTTCAGCTTGCCAAAGAAGGGCTGGTAGATATATTCGTTGGTGATCACCAGGTCACCAACGCCGATTTTGAATTCCGCAGCGAATTCTTCAGCGGTCTTAAACTTATAGATGGTCGGTTTAATAGAAAGCATTTTCATGGCGGTTTACCTCCCTTTTCTTTTCTCTTTGGGGCGGCGCGCTTTCGTGGAAAAGATGGAACTGACCTTGGGATCATCAGTTCCATCTTTCCCTTGCCCGCCGGGAGATGAGTGCGCGCCGCAGTGGGCTATCTCATCTCCCGCGGGTGGGGCATTTTTCCTTGCGGGGTAATTTCTTTAATGATCAGCAGCAGCCTTTTTTGTCCTCAGGCTTAAAGACCAGCTCCTCCGGAGAGGGGCCGCCGGCGGTCTCCTTGCGGTTCTTCAAGTTGATCACAGCCTCGGAGCCGTCAACAACAGCCCAGACGATGATACCGACCAACAGCGCCCAGCCGGGGGTGAAGTAGGTCAGAGCGCCGGCGATAACGCAGGCGACACCGCGGTCATTGGCAGTGGTGCACATGCGGATACCGATGTTGCCGCAGGCGAAGGCCTGAACGCCCATGGTGATGCCGAAGAAGATGGCAAATGCGGGCTTAATGAGGGTGACCAGCGGCAGAATGAGAACGGAGATTACGGTAGCTGCACGGAAGGTACATACACCATCCCAGTAGGTGTGCATGGTCTTGTAGCCTCTCTTGTAGCGCTCGGTGATGGTCAAAAGACCGGAAGCCCACAGCGGGCCGCACATGGGAACCCAAGGAGCAAAGAGGGACATGATGGCGTTACGCAGGAAGCTGACCAGATTGGAACGGCTGGCATCGAAGATAACCTTCTCATCAGGACGGTAAGCGGTAGCCTCGGCAACAACTTCCTTCGCCAGTACAAAGTCGGAGAAGGCGATGATGTAGGTCGCCAGCGCGGAGGGGATCGCCGCCAGGAAGAAGCTCCAGGCCGGGAAGCCCAGGCCGAAGATGGTGAAGTGCTCCAGAACATAGCCGAAGCTCAGGGGGGTAAAGCCCCACTGGATCTGAGGCAGCGGGATCTCGTGCAGCAGCACGGGAGCCAGAATGATGGCGAACAGCTGGGCAGGTACTACGCCCTGGTTACGCACTACATTCCAGAAGCGGCTCTTGGAAGCCTTGCGGGCAAAGCTGGGGTTGAACAGGAAGAAGTAGGACATCAGTACGGCGATGGCAACGGTCCAGGGAGCCTTGGGCATACGGGCGGAGAAAACGTTTACCGCAGCCGTTACACCGGCGCCCAATACAATACCGGCCTTGATGCCCATGGGTACGGCATCTACCAGCTTACGGCCGATACCCGTAGCACCCATGATGAGGAAGCTGAGAGCAACCAGCATCTGCAGGGCTATCATCGCGTAAATACGGTCTACTTGTCCGGTGGCGTAGTTGGGCAGGTCCCACTGCTGCAGGAATTTCAGGGTCAAAGGCAGCGCGGGGGTGATCCAGCCGGGAACTACGGGGTCGCCCAGCAGAGAGGGCAGGTAGTAGCAGATCGCGTTCAGAACACCGAAGGTCAGGGCCATCAGGAATACGCCGTTCTCATCAAAGCCAAGGGCAGCGATATTCGCGGGGTCATCCAGACCAAAGGTGGTCATGGTGGTGGTAACACCAGCGCCCAGACAGGCAACGCCCAGGAACATGGCGGCGGCCATCTCGGTCCAGGACCACTCGTGGTGGATCAGGGGGAGACGGATCTTGAAGGGGCCTACTTTGATACCGGGCTGCTCTTCACCGTAAGCGCGCTTTTTCAGCGGGAACTTACCGGTCATAAAGCCTTCCGGTACCTCCACTTTTTTGGTTTCGGTCATTTCGGTCATGTGAAGTTTCCTCCTCGTCACAGTTTTTTGTGGTAACTCCTCTGCCGGCGGGCTGCTCCCCTGTCCCAATCAGGCGGCTGCCATCCGGCTGTTTCACAGTAAAGCGGGCCTTTCTCCAGGGGCGCGGCACAGCGGCCACCCGCTTTCATTTTCGATTATATCCAGCCAATTTCGGCTTGTAAACCGCCCCGGAGCAAGTTTGGCAGGGGTGTATTTTTGAGGAGAATTCCTTTGTTCACTTTTATTTTTGGCATATTTGCGGTTTTGGGTGTTTTTGCTACATTTTTTGCATTTTTTGCAGAAAAATCGGGAGTTCGTGTTGTGCATCTGCAACAGTCACTCCCGATTTTCAAAAAATTTTGTTCCGTTTTTCCGCTTGATTCCTTGCTTTTCTGACTATTCGTTAAAAATTTTTGAACAAATCAAGAGGTGTTGCATTTTTGCGCATCATTGCGTTTTTGCAACTATTCCCTCCCCTGCTCTATCTTTTTGCGCTTGCGCACAAAGGTGGAAGCATCCATGCCCAGGCTGCGGGCGGCGTCCCTTACATTGCCGTAGCGGCTGTACGCCCGCCGGATGTAGCTGATCTCCAGCTGCTCCACCAGCCTGTGCAGGTTCACCTGCTCAAAGTACTCCTCGCTATCCTTCTGGCTGATGGTGATGTTATCAGTGATGGGCAGCTCCTCCGGCTGGATGACATTGTTCTTGGAAATAATCATCATGCGCTCCACCACATTGTGCAGCTCCCGTATATTGCCGGGCCAGTTGTAGCTCTGCATGCAGATGATGGTCTCCGGGGCGAAGCGCTTTTTCTGGTGATATTTCTTGTTCATTTCGGCGGCATAGGCCGTCACAATGTAGGGAATATCCTCCCGGCGCTCCCGCAGCGGCGGTACATTGATGGGCAGCACGCTCAGGGCATAGTACAGGTCCTCCCGGAACTTCTTTTCCCGCACCAGGGCCAGCAGGTCAGCGCTGGTGGAAGCGATAATTCTCAGGTCACAGGGCTTATCGGCGCCGTAGCCCAGCGGCTTTACCTGCCGCCGCTTGATGGCCGAAAGCAGCCGGGTCTGGCTTTCGTGGTTCAGCTGCTCCACCTCATCCAGAAAGACCACCCCGCGGTTGGCCTGCTCCAGCAGGCCGGTCTTGCCCTGTGGGTATTCCGGTGAGACCCCCGGTCCCAGCCCGAACAGCTCGGCCACCATGGTGTCATCCGGCAGGGAGGCACAGGGTATGGTGATAAAGTGTTCCTTGCGTCGCTTGCTTTTGCTGTAGATGTACTCCGAAAGGGTGCCCTTGCCCACGCCCACCTCGCCCTGCAGCAGCACCGGCACCTCCATCTGTGCGGCGCGGTTCAGCAGGCTAATGACATTCTGCATGTTCTTATCGTGGAAAATAAGGCTGGATGGATTGCGGTCCTGGCGGCTGCGGGCAGCCTCCAGCTCGGCGGAATAGAGCCGGTTGCGCTCCTCGCTCTGCTCCAGCTGCTCCTTCAGGGAGTACAGCTCGGTAACATCCCGGACATTGGTAACCACCATGACGATGTTGCTTTCGGAATCGAAAACCGGGGTGCTGGTGATGATGGCCCGCTTGCCGGTTTTGAACTGCTGCTCCATCGTCACCGATTCCCGGCGTTCCAGCGCCAGCAATGTGCCGGAAGCCGAAATGACCCGGCTGGCCACCAGCTCCGCCATGCTGCGGCCCACCATCTCCTCCTTGCGCAGGCCGCTGATGGTCTCGTAGCTTTTATTCAGGGTCAGGGTGATGGCGTTGCCATCGGTGATGTAAAAGCCATCGTAGGAAGATTCAAAAATAACCTCGAACCAATTGCCCTGCCGCCCAAAAAAGGGATCCCCTGCCCCGTTTTCCGGTACGCGCAGTACTGTTGGCTGCCGTTTGGCCATGCCGTTCCCTCCTATCTGTTTTTCCGTCATCTAGCGGAACCTCCTGTATTCGCTGTTTTTCTGGTATCTGCTGTATTTCCTTCGCCCGGTACCCGCACTCCCGCAGGCCGGGCAGGAAGGCGGGCGCGCCCTCCGCTTTTGTCGTGCTGACCCTGACGGGCAGCCCTCCCCGCTGCGGCGCGCCCGCCGCAAATCCCCCATTTCCGCCGGGCCATTGCTCCCCCGGAGCCGGCCCCGCACCCCAATGGGTCTTGCGGTTTCCCCTTCGGGGCCGCTTTACCGGGCGAGGAATTTTGCGGGCGTTATTTGTTGCGGTTGATCTCGCGCTGGGCGGCCTTTTCCTGTTTTCTGCGGGCGGCGGCCTCCCGTTCATTCTTGCGGCGGTTTTTCTTGGCCTCCAGCTCCATCTTCTCCACGGTGGCCAGGTCGTAGTCCATGTTCAGCTCCAGGAACGACTCGGCGTTTTCACCGGCGATCCTCTTGAGCAGGGTGGCCCGGTGCTTGAGCTGGTCGGTGTAGAAGCTCTCGAAGGCATTGATCCGGTTCTGGTCGCTGATGGCCTTGGGGTCGGCGCAGCCCTCCAGGAACACACTCGTCAGGTAGCAGATCTGCCGGATGGGATCGGCGAAAAGCTCCCGGTTGCGGCGATGCTTGCGGCAGCGGTACACCAGCTCGGCGCTGGCCTCCTCCATTTGGCCGTACAGCTCCGCCAGGTGGCGGGCGGTTCCCCGCTTCATCAGCTTTTGCAGCTCCTCCGGCTGCTCGGCGGCAGGCAGGGCCTGCATCACCCCGTCCTTTTTGCGGGTGGAAAGCGAGGCCGCGGGCGCTTTGCCGCCCGGCAGCACATAGTTGGAAAGCTTGCAGAACGCCTGGGCGAAGCGGTCAACCATATGACGCATTTCCTTTTCGCCGCGCTTGCTGAAGATGAAGCACATGATGATGGCGAAAACCATCACCGCATAGCCGATTTTGATAGCCCAATCCATGGTGGGTCCTCCTTTTTTGGCGGGCGGGACAGGATGCCGCCGCCCAGTTTCTATTTGCTGCCGGAGGGCCCGCGCCCTGCCGGCGAATCGCCGGTTTTGATGAAAAAACTTGCCAAGGGAAAAAACATATGCTACACTGTGGCTGAAATCACAGTGGATGAAACCAAGGTCGAAAAACTCCCCCCACTAATACGGCAAAATCGACCCCTTTTTGCATCTGAGAGGTTAATATTTCACAATTTTTAACAAAAAATTTACAATTTCGGCCGTTTTGGGGCCGTTTATTCTGCGAAAGAGGTGACAACGATGGAAAAAAGTACTGCTCCCCGCGCCCGGTTTATTGCGGCCATCCTGCTGTTTGCGGCGGTGGTCATCGGAGATCTCATCCTGAGCCGGGGATACCTGGCCCAGGGGCCTGCCACCTGGCCCGTCTTCCTGCTGCTGGAGCTGGTGATGCTGGCGCTGCTGGTCATCGGCGGCATTCTGTTCTGCAACCGCCGGGGGCTGGATACCAACAAAAAGCTCATCCTGGGGTTCGGGTTTTTCCTGGTGTGGTGCGTCCTTACCGTCATTTTCTTTGCCGACTATAAGGCGCTGTACCTTTCCACCCTGCACACCGAATATCCCAGCTACGGAGCGGCCATCACCTGCCTGAAGCTGGTGCTGGTGCTTTGCGGTTTGACGGCTTTGATCCCGGTCGCGCCCGCGCCCACGGGACGCGCGTACGCGGATGGTTTAGCGCGCGCGTACCAAAAGCAGAACATAGAGCAGGCCAAAACCGCGGCTGCCGAGGTCCAGAAGGACCTGGAGCGGCGGGTGGAGCAGCTGCGTAACTCCATGAGCCCGGAGGAGCTGGAGGCGCTGATGCAGAAGCTGAAGCAGGAGAGCTCACCCGCGGCGGCCGAAGAATCCCACGAAAAGACGGAGGAAAAATGATATGTTCCTGATCCGCACGCTGCTTTCTCAAGGGACGATCCTGTGCATCGTTCTGCTGCTGGTGACGCTGGATGTGGGCTTTTCCACCGCCAAGGCCACGACCAAGCCGGGGAAGCTCCTGCTGGTGCTGGCGGGGTGCCTTGTCCTCTTTGGCGGGATGGAGCTGCTGAGCCGCGGCGGCGACCCGGCCGGTGAGATCACGGCGGCCATGTTCCTGGGGTGGCTGGGGCTGCTGGGGACCATCGGCGCGCTGGCCTCGCTTCTTTCCCGCGCTGTAAAGGCACGGTACCTGAAAAGCCAGGAGCAGGAGGAAAAGGGCCAGCTGTGAGCCTGTAAAACAAACGACCCGAAGGTTCTGCCGGCGGCGGAGCTGACGGGTCGATTTTTTATCCGTCAGTCCGGGGGAGATAAAAGCCTTGCGGAGGGCTTGGGAAGCGCCGCTCGCCGCGGGGGGTGGTGGCCGCCTTCGGCGGGGGCTACTTTTCTGTGATGAAAAGTGGGCAAAAGAATTTTTAGGCCAAGTTAGTGGTCGCCTGGCGGCGGGGCGTTGATTTTGCAGGGTGCAAAGCCGGTACGGCTCGCCGCCGCTTCATTACCCCTTACAAAGGGGAGGCTTTTGGTTGGAGCGGGTGAAAATTACTGCTGGTCGTCGTCCTCCGGGGGCTGCTGGGGTTTTTCTGAGCGGACGAAGGCAACGATGAGGCAGAAGATCACGAGCAGATCGGCGAAGAAAACCGTTTCGGAATAGACGGCCTTGGCCCGGATAGCGCCGAGGACGGCGGCGATGAAGGCCACCACATACAGCGCCCGGCGCACCCATTTGGAGTCCTCCCCGCGCTTTTTGGCGAGGATGAGATTGACGGCGAACAGCAGGATGATAAGGACGCCGCAGCCGTACAGGATGTAGGTGATGGTATCGAGCCAGTTCATGAGAGTTCCTCCCCTTTTGTAGAAATAAGTGGGCTTGCTGGCTTTATTATACTGTTTTGTTGCATTTTTGCAAATAATTTGTGTTGCGTAATCGCAACAGTGATGCATTTGCGCAACACACGGATTTTAGCAGAATTCCAAAATTTTTTCCGACAATTTGTGCGGGGTCCCCCTATAAAAAGAAAAAATCGGGGTGGGTTGTTGCGTTTTTGCAACAGAAAAATGGCAAAAGGGCATCGAAGACGGCGGGAAATTTTTTTGAGGACGAAATAGGGCTGTTCTTTTCTTCGCCGAAATGACCAAGCGGCGGGAGAAAAGTTTGGCCAAAACGCAAAATACGAAAGCGGCAGAACCCCAAAAATGAGGCTCTGCCGATTTCGATCTTCTATGTTTTCTCTAAATTTGGCTGCGGCGGCCCCGCTGCCCGAAAGCGGTGCCGGCATGGGAACGGAGCGGTGACATCTGCCCAGTCGTTCTTCTCCGCTCCCTTACCCCTTATCAAGGGTATTGTAACACAGAAGGGGTGCCGGGGAAAGACCCTTTGGGACAGCGTGCATAAATAGGTAAGATACTGTCATATTTGCTTCCAAAATTCGCACAGGTGTGATATAATTTGACAAAAGAGTGGAGGCGACGGGATGATAAAAATAGCGATATGCGATGATGAGAGAGAGCTGCGGGAAGCGACCGCCGCCCGGCTGCGGGAATATTTTGCTGAGGAGGCGCTGATTGCGCCATTTGAAAGCGGGGAAGCACTGCTGCGCGCGGTGCGGGAGGAGAACTGCCGCTACCAGCTGGCGGTGCTGGATATTGAGCTGGGAGAGATGAACGGCATAGCGGTGGGAGAAGCGCTGAACCGGCTGCTGCCCACCTGCCAGATCATCTACCTGACGGGATACCTGGACTATGCCCCCGACGCCTATGCCACCCGGCACACCTACTATGTGTACCGGCCGACGATGGAGAAGCACCTGCCGCTGGCGCTGCAAAAGGCGATGACCGCACTGGCCGAGGCCGAAAACGGCCAACTGGTGCTGCCGCAGAAAGGCGAACAGCTTGTGCTGGAAAAACAGACAATCCTCTATATGGAGCGGCGGCTGCGGGTGACCAAGCTGTACCTGGCGGACGGGCAATGCGTGACCACCGCCCTGAGGCTGGAGGAGCTGCTGGAACGGCTGGGGGACCCGGCCTTTCTGCGGTGCCACAACAGCTTTGCGGTGAGCCTGGACCATGCGGCGGTGTTTCGGCGGGAGAGCTTCCTGATGAAGGACGGGACGGTGGTGCCCATCAGCCACGGCTACTACCCTGCCGTGCGGGAGCAGTTCCGTAAATACCACCATATCGAGCTGTGAGAGAGAACGGAATTGAGGAGAGAGAAGCATGACAGCGATCATTCAGTTTTTTACATCGCATTTCTTTGGAAACATGGTGTATGGCATCATCAATAATCTGATCACATTTATATTTGTGTGGTTTATCCACGCGTTTATCCCCTACAAGCCGAAATACCAAAACCGGAAAAACCTGACCCGCGCGACGCTGCTGATGTATGTCGGGCTGGTCATCATCAGCTATGTGCGGGAGATCCCCGGCTGCAATGCATTTCACATTTTCTACCCGTTGGTGGCATTGTATTTTGTAATTCAGCTCATCTATCTGTTTACCGTATTCGATGGCAGCGTTGCCATGCTGCTTCTGCTGTTCTTTTTGGAAAAAATCATTGAAATACTGGGAATGGCAGTTTCGGAGGCTCTGTCTATATGGCTGATCCCCGACTATATGTACTATTACCTTTTGGATAATGTGCGGGGCGTGTGGTATTTCAATTCCTCTATTGCGGCGACTGAGCTGATCGTCTGGGGATTCTGCTGGGGGATCATCCGGCTGATACGGTATGTGCAGAGCCGCAATGCCCGCTTGGACATCATGGCGTATATCCTGATCCCCGCTTCGCAGTTTATTCTGTTTTTTATTACCCTGGTGCTGTACGCCAATGAGACCAAGACGGCCATTTTTAACCCCTATGGGGTGGCGGCGCTGGTGGCGGGGATGCTGGGCGACCTGGCGCTGTTTGTAATGATCCGCCGGATGAACGAGAACGCCGCGCTGCGGGCCCAGCTGGAGGCCACCCGGATGCAGCAGAGCTACTATACCCTGCTGGAGGAGCAGCAGAAGCAGATACGGGAGATGCAGCATGACATCAATAACCATGTGGCGGTGATACGCAGCCTGACCGCCGGGGCCCCGGAGGGCACCGACCTGAAGCAGTATGCCGAGGAGGTGGCCGCGCCGAAGCTTATCAACCTGCACTACTGCCGCAACGCCATACTGAACGCGCTGCTGGTGAATAAGGCCGCCGACTGTGAAAAGGCGGGTATTGAGGCGAACTTTGACATAAAGCTGGCGGCGGGGACGGCGGGCTTTGATGACTACGACCTGGTGGCGCTGGTGAGCAATCTGCTGGATAACGCCATAGCGGCGGCCGGGGCAGCTGAGCCGAAGCAGGTAGGACTAACCATGCAGACGGCGGATGGGGCGCTTTCCATCCTGTGCCGCAACAGCTGCGGTAAGGGCGCCGAGGGCACCGCCGTGAACCAGGGCAAGATGACCCGCGGCAACGGCCGGGGGATCATCAACCGGGTGGTGAAGAAATACGGCGGCGAGATGGAGACACAGCCGGGCGACGGGTGCTACACCGTAAGTGTGATGGTCTTCGCGAAGGGAGAAGCGCCGATAATGACATAAGCGATCGTCCTATGAAAAGGAAGCTCCGAGAGGGGCTTTTCCTTTTGGATGGGTATGTTAGGCTTGGTCTATTCTCCTACCGGCAGATGGGGCGATTATCTCGGTTTTGCTTGTTCCGGCAGCCATGCCGTCATTTATACGGCTGGCCGCTTCCCGATGTAAGAGGAGCCTTAAGATAGCGGAATACCAGATACGAAAAGAGCCGCCCCGTGGGGACGGCTCTTGATTTTTGGCGGATCAGAGGAGGCCCTGCACCAGAATGACGATGATGAGCAGGGGGAGAACATAGCGAAAATAGGGACGCAGCCAGCGGGGGAGCTTGGGGCCTTTTCCGGTATTGGCCTCCGCGAGGTAATTTTCGAAGCCCCAGCCCCAGCGGCTGACGCAGAACAGCAGATAGACGACTGCGCCGATGGGCAGCAGCAGATTGCTGACAAGGAAATCCTCGCTATCCTGCACACCGCGTGCGCCGATGAGCTGCAGGTCGCCCCAGACATTGAAACCGAGGATGCAGGGCATGCTGAGCACCAGCATGGCAATGCAGCCGATAAGGGAGGCCTTTTTGCGGCTGATGCCGAAGGTATCCACCGCGAAGGCCAGGAGATTCTCAAACACGGCCAGCACCGTGGAGAAGCTGGCGAAGGTCATGAACAGGAAGAACAGCGTACCCCACAGGCGGCCGCCCTCCATATTAACGAAAACGCTGGGGAGCGTCTGGAAGATGAGGGAGGGGCCGGCATCCGGCTGGACACCGTAGGAGAAGCAGGCCGGGAAGATAATGACGCCGGCCATGAGGGCCACGAAGGTATCCAGGGCGCAGATGCGGGTGGCCTCGCCGGCGAGGGTGTGCTCCCGGCTCATGTAGCTTCCAAAGATCTCCATGGCGGCGATGCCGAGACTGAGGGTAAAGAAGGCCTGATTCATGGCGGCGGTGATGATATTCCCCAGGCCGTTGGTACGGATGCTTTCGGCGGAGGGGAGCAGGTAGAATTTCATACCCTCAGCGGCGCCGGGCAGCAGCAGGCTGTGCACCGCCAGCACAACAATGAGGGCCAGCAGGGCGATCATCATGACCTTGGTGATGCGCTCGAGGCCTTTCTGCACGCCAAAGCTGCAAACCAAAAAGCCCAGAACGACCACGATGACCATAAAGATGGTCATTTCTCCGGGGGAGGAGAGCATCTGGCTGTAGACGCCGCCGATCTCCTCGGTGCCCATGCCGGCGACAAAATCGCCCCGGAGGAATTTATAAAAGTAATCCACCATCCAACCGGTGACGGTGGTGTAGTACATCATAAGCAGGCAGCAGCCCAGCATGCAGAACCAGCCGTGGATGTGCCACCTCTGGCCCGGCTTTTCGAGGGTCTGGTAGGCCTGTACGGCGCTTTTGCGGCTGGCGCGGCCCACGGCCAGCTCCATGGTCATAACCGGGATGCCCATGATGACCAGGCAGATGAGATAAAACAGCACAAAGTATCCGCCGCCGTACTGGCCGGTGATATAGGGGAAGCGCCAGACATTGCCGATGCCGATGGCGCAGCCGGCACTGACCAACAGGAACCCTAAGCGGGAACGGAAATTTTCTCTTTGCATACAATACTCCTCATTTCGACTTTATAAAAAGTATTCTTATTATAGGACGGGAGAGGAGCATTGACAAGGAGCAGTTTGGCATTATAATATAAGAAAAAGTTATGATGCAGCGGATTGCAGGGACCGGAAAGGAGAAAGGGAGGAAACCGATGAACCGAAACCAACTGAGATACTTTGTGGCGGCGGCGGAGAGCCGGAGCTTTACCAAGGCAGCCGACCAGTTTTTTATCTCCCAGACAGCGGTGACGCAGCAGATACGGCTGCTGGAGGAGATGCTGGGGTGTCCCCTGTTTGACCGGAGTACCCGGCCGGTTTCCCTAACGCCGGCGGGCAAGGCGTTTCTGACCGAAGCGAAGGCGATCCTGGAGCGGATGGATCAGGCCATTGACCGGGCGCACGGAGCTTCCACCGGGCTTTCCGGCAGCCTGCGCATTGGGTACCTAAAGGGCTATGAGCAAAGCGGATTTACCGATTTCCTGCGGGAATTCCACCAGCGGCACGCCAATTTGCTGATCACCTTTTACCGCTGCACCACCGACCAGCTGGCGGCGGGACTTTTGGGGAATCAGTTTGATCTGATCCTGACCTGGGACAGCACCAACCTGAAGCAGGATGAACGGGTGGGCTGGCTGCTGGCCGAGGAGGTGGGGCTGGTGGCGGCGCTGTATGCCGGGCATCCGCTGGCGCAGCGGGTGCGGCTGACCCGCCGGGAGCTGCGGGGGGAGCCGATCATTTACATGTCCCCGGCGGAAACGCTGGATTCCTACGGCGACGCGTTTTTTATGAACCTGTATAAGGAGGCAGGCTACCGGCCTAATATCCTGTTCTGCTCCTCCGATAGTGAGAGCATCCTGATGATGGTGGCGGCGGAAGAAGGGGTATCCATTCTGCCGGATTACTCGGCGCGAAAGCATGCTCCGGCGGAAAACCTGGTTTTTATCCCGCTGACCGGACAGGGCGAGCAGGAGGAAGTGATAGCGGCGTGGCGGCGGGACGCCCAAAACCCCGCGCTGGCGCAGTTTGTGGCGGCACTGCGGCAGGCCGCGCCCTTTGGACGGTGAGGGGCGTATCTGACGGAAACTAGGGGGATAATGGAATATTTTCGTCCGCTCGGCGAAAGGATAGTCTGGACAAGACAACAAGTAAGGGCGAACCCTCTCCTTATAGAACGCGGCAGGGCTATGCCCTGCCGCCGCTGATTTTGCCCTATGTGCAAAATCAGCACCTATTAAGCGTGAAAGGGAACCCTAATGGTTTCCTTTCACACTATCCTTCCTTCCGAAGGTACAAGTCTAAGCAGCTACCTTGCGAGTGCCCTACGGAAAAATGGGATTTCTGGGGTCCCCACAAGGTCGTAAGACCTTGTGGGGAAAGGAGGGCACACCGAAGCGGAAGAGGGCTGCCCGTAGTGTAGCGGAGGGTCTGCCCGATTCAAGTGGAGGTTGTGCCCGACGCGCGGTAAGCGGCCAAAGACACTGTCTTTGGAAACTGCAAGCCTTTTGAAAAAGGCTTGACCGAAAACTTTTACGGTTCTTCTTTGTTGGTTACTGCCGGTGCTCTTCGTCCCACAGCTGTTCGGCGGTGGGCTGCCAGCAGGCGGCGTAGGCCTTGCACTTTTCGCACAGGTGCTCGGCACTTTCCGGCGCCTCCAGATCGGTGGAGCGGGCACCGCTGCGCTTCACCATCTCCGGCAGGAGATCGGGATTTTCCAGCATGGGGCAGGGCCGCAGGTGGTTGCCATTGAAGGGCTGACCCTTGCGGTATTCCAGGAATAGCGGCTGCTGCAGGCACTCCAGAAAGCTCTTTTCCCGGATATTGGCGCCGGAATAATGGATAAAGACGCAGGGCTCCACATCACCGGCCGCATTGATGTGGCAGTAAATGCGCCCGCCGGCCACACAGCCGCCGGCAAATTCACCGTCATTCTGGAAATCGATGCAGTAGAGCTCCTTGCCGCCGGTCACACCGCGGATCTCCCGCACACGGTTTTTCATGTAGGTGCGCTGCTCGGGGGTCAGCAGCAGGTCGGTGGAGGCGCCCATGCCGACCGGCATGTAGTGGAAGTACCAGGCGAAGACGCAGCCCTTGCTGATGAGCAGATCGAGGAATTCATCGCTGGTGACGGTCTTATAATTCTTGGCAGTGTAGCAAATGGAAACGCCAAAGGGGATCTTGTAGCGGTGCATCAGCTCCATGGCGGCCAGTGCCTTTTGGAAATGGCCTTCGCCGCGGCGGCCGTCATTGGCTTCCTCGAAGCCCTCGATGGAGACGGACACAAAGAAATTGCCGACCCGCAGCAGCTCCCTGCAGAAATCATCATCGATGAGGGTGCCATTAGTGAAGGCGTGGAAGGCCATATCCCGGTGCTTTTCGCACAGGCGAATGATATCCTTTTTGCGGATGAGCGGCTCGCCGCCGGTAAAGAGGCAGGCATGGGTACCCAGCTCCTTGGCCTCGGTGAGGACTCGATCCATCTCCTCAAAGGTCAGGCTCTGCTGATGACCGTACTCTGCCGCCCAGCAGCCGGTGCAGTGCATATTGCAGGCGGAGGTGGGGTCCATAAGGATGAGCCAGGGGATATTGCAGCCGTACTTTTCGGCGTTCTTCTGGGCCTGCTGGTAGCCGCGGAAGCCACCCTCATACACCGCGTTGGTGAGGAAGGTTTTGAGGATATAGGGGTCGGTTTCATCCAGGATACGCTGGACATAGTGTGCCCATTTGCCCTCCGGCTGACCTGCGATCATGTGCAGCACCTCGAAGGATTCCTTCTTCCACACGCTGCCCTGGATCTTTTCGGCCATATCCACCAGGTCCTGCGCGGCGGAGGCGGCATCCGCTGTTTTTCCCTTTTGGATGAAGTTTTCCAGCACCTTCTCGAAGGCCTTGCGTTCTGCCGCATGGGCGGCTTTTTCCATCAGTGTCATAGTCAGTTCCCGTTCCTTTCCCGGTAGTACAGGGCAAAGCCCTTTATTTCCTCTTCATTGTAGCGCCGGGGCGGCTCGGAGCCCATCGGCAAAAGTCGGCGGATGAGAAAATTTGGGACAGGGGAGCCAAACTGTGAAACAGCCGGGGGACGGTTTTTCTGTGAAAAAGCTCCTAACCTAAAGTGAACTTTAGGGTTCATAATGAAAATAGCAACAAAATGGAAGGAGAGCGCCTATTATGAGCTTTGCGGAAGTAAAAAAGAACTTTGGCTTTGGCTGTATGCGGCTGCCCATGCAGGGCGAGGAGGTGGACCTGGCACAGTTTAGCCAGATGGTGGACGAATACTTGGCGGCGGGATTCAATTGCTTTGATACCGCGCGGGTGTACCTGGGCGGCAAAAGTGAGCCCGCCTGCCCCCAGCATCTGCCCATCCGCCAATACCTGAAAGATGCAGCAAAGGAGTTTGAGAAGAAATGATGGAATACTGTAGGCTGCCAAGGGGCGAAGAACGCCTGAGCACGCTGGGCCTGGGGCTCTGCGGCAGGAGCCTCCGCACACATACGGCATCCAACAGGATATCGATAAGGAGATGCGATCTTTTGTAAAAAAAAGCCGCGCGGCCCGATGGACCGCGCAGCGATTTTATTCCCAATGGGGTTGTTCCTCTTTGGGCTGGTACACCAGCCGGGCCGCCGGAATGATAAGTGCCCCGAGGGCATTGCCCAGCGCCACCAGCACTACCACCAGCACAGCCTGGCCGCTGAAGATACGGGCATTGCAGAAGTAGAAAATATCAGCGATGGAGTGCTCGAATCCGCAGAGAATGAAGGTGGGGATGCAAATAAGGATGCCCAGCACCGTTCCCCGGGTCTTGTAGATCTCGACGCAGATAAAGATAAGGATGCCGCAGAAGATACCATCCACCAGCAGGATAAGAGGCGCTTTGGTCAGGCGGGCCTCACACAGGGCCAGCACGGCACCGGCCGGTCTGCGAGCCAGGCCCGCTATCAGGCAGCCCACGGCATTACAAGGCAGAGAAAGCAGCGTCTGCCAGCGTTCCTGCCGACTTTGGCCCAGCCAGTAGCCAATTTTTCCGGTATACAGATCGAACCCAAACAGGGTGATGGTGATGAGCCCCACAGTGAAGAACACCGCCCCCACTACACGGTTTTCGCAGCCCAGGTACACATAGCCGCCGATAGAGATCATCAAACCAGCCAGCACGCCGCGCACCGCGCAGGGTAAAAGTTTCATATTCCCGGTCCCCTTGCCTTTGATTAGGATGGAGATAGTATACCAAATTTCGCGGTATTCGTCAAATTTATAACAAGGTTGCCCTTGTTTCCCTATAAAAAGAAGCCAACCGCGGGGGCTGGCTTTCCTTTGTCGTAAAAAGATCACAGGTCCTTGGGGTCTTTGCCGCCAAATTGCCGGTACAGCCGTATGTAGATCTCCTTTTGAAGATCGGCGGGGCAGCGCTCCACTACAATGGCATTGGCAAGGCCCACCACCCGGCCCTTATCATCGTAGACCCAGCAATTGCGGTCGGGTTGGTTGCATTTGCTGCATTGGGGAATGATATTGCCGGGGCCCAACGGCCGGCGGGGGTCCTTGTGCCCCTTTTGCAGCTTGGTAAGGGTATTTTTCCAGTAACGGTGTGGTTCGCCCTCCCGGGAGCCGCAGCAGGCACAGCGGTAATCATACTTTGCCTTCAGCGCTTCCCAGTAGTCAGCATCCATTTGTTCCTCCCGACGCTCCGCCGTAAAGCCCGGATAGCACTCCTCCAGCGTTTGCAGGCGGTATTCCCCGGACTTCATCCCCTCCGAAGCCAAGTCATTGCGCTCCCCGGAAAGGATGCACCAGCCCTGCTGGGCACCCAGGTGCCTAGCCTGCTGCACATCATTCACATCCGGGTAGTACTGCCGAATAAACTCGGTGAGTTCCTTTTTGCTGACGGTGCGGGTATGGGGGTAACCCTGCGCTAGATATACCAGCGTCAGCGCATATTTGGTGTACTGCCCGGCCTGCCGCAGCCGGGGCAGCCTTACCCCCTGGGATACCAGAAATTCCTGGTGGTGCTGTTCAATCAGCCGATAGGTTTCTTCAATCTGTTGGTCGGTCAACCGCATGGGGTCACTCCTTTCCTGCATCTGTTCCTTTCTTTTCAGGGCGCTTTGCATCTCCTGGACAATGGCCACCGAGAGCAGCGGCGGCACCGCATTGCCGATCTCCAGCCGCTTCATACCATCGGAGCCATAGAACCGGTAATCATCCGGGAAGCTTTGCAACCGGGCACCCTCCCGGATGGACATGGCGCGGGAATCCCGCGGGTGAATGCAGCGGGAGGAGGAGGGACAGGCAAAATTTCGGGTGATGGTGGTGGAGGGACGCTCCCACCACAGCTTGGCATAGGTATTGCCGTAGCCGCTTTTGGGGCGGATCTCCTCCGGCAGGTCATCCTTGGATTGACCATCCTGCAAAGTCTGCATAATGCGGATGAGGTGCGCGCCGTTTTTGGGGGCAGCGTGTTCCGTTACCAGTTGCCCGGCACCTGCCCGTACAAACCGCAGAAATTCGTTCTCCGCGACCCCGGCGTAGTGGCTGGCACTCTCCCCGCTTTTTAGTGGGGGAAGGTCTCCTATAGCATCCTTTAGCGTTACATAGGGCTTTTTCCCCGGGCCGTGGGTTGGAACCGGAAAGATGTAGTTATTTTCTCCCTTCATCCCCACCAGGATCACCCGTTCCCGCTGCTGCGGCACACCAAAATCGACAGCATTGAGGATATCGTGGCGCACATCGTAGCCCAGCGCCCGGAACTCGCTTTCCACCCGCTGGAACAGGCGGCCGTGATCCATGCTGAGGATGCCGGTCACATTCTCAAAGATAAATGCCTGCGGCTGCAAAATCTGCAGGATACGCTTATACTGCAAAAAGAGATTCGCCCGGTCATCCATCCGGCGCTTACCCAGCGTGGAATAGGATTGACAGGGTGGGCCGCCTACCACAATATCCACCTGCTGCCCACCCAGGGCCCCGGCCAGCCGTTCTTTGGTTAGGTCAGCGATATCACAATTCAACATCTTTACCCCGGGGTGATTGAGGGAATAGGCCGCTGCAATGTCCTTTTCTATCTCATTGGCCGCCAGGATGCGAAAACCCGGCAGCTGGGAAAAACCGTAGCTCAGCCCGCCCACCCCGGCAAAGAGATCCACGATATGATATTGTTTCATCGTACATCCCTCCTGTCGGGTCGTCCTGCAAAATCTTCTACCAGTATAATGCGCGCCGTCGCCAGCGTCAAGCCGGAGAACAGGCTTTACAGCGCCGTTCCTTTGGTTGGCCGGTACAGACCGCCAAGATCGGCACTCTCCAGCTCCAGCAGCTTGATCTTATTCTCCAGCCCGCCGGCGTAGCCGGTAAGGCTGCCGCCGCTGCCCACTACCCGGTGGCAGGGGATGATAATGGAAACACGGTTATGCCCCACGGCGCCGCCCACCGCCTGCGCCGAAAAATGTGTCAAGCCGCGCTGCCGCGCCAGTTCCCCGGCCAGCGCGCCATAGGTGGTGGTCTGCCCATAGGGGATCTGCAGCAGAAGCTGCCACACCGCCCGCTGAAAATCCGAGCCCACAGGATGCAGCGGCGGAGTAAAATCCGGCTCCCGGCCGGTAAAGTAGGTATCCAGCCAGCGGCAGGCCTCTTCCAGAGCCGGCGTGCGCTGCTCCTCCCTTTGCTGCGGCAGTCCGGCCGCAAAGTACTTCTGTCCTTCCAGCCACAGACCGGTCAGACCCTCCTCATCGGCAGCCAGCAGCAGGCGTCCCAGCGGGGAGGCGTAATGGGTAATAAAGCAGCTCATGGCATATCCTCCTTGCAAGCATTATTATACCATTACTATACCACAAAAGCCCCCGCCTGTCCCGTTTTTCCTCCATGGTTCGGTTTGTTTACAAAAAGCCGCTGGAACGGTAGGGCCGCCGCATGCTATAATAGGGAAAAATAGAGCCGGAAGGAGATGCCCCATGTCCCAGATCACCAAACGCGCGCTGGTGCAGTCGCTGAAAAACCTGCTGCTGGAAAAACCGCTTTCCAAAATCACCGTCACTGATATCACCGAGGACTGCGGCATCAGCCGCATGACCTTCTACTATCACTTCAAGGATATCTACGACCTGGTGGAATGGGCCTGCATGGAGGACGCTGCCAAGGCACTGGCCAACAAAAAGACCTACGATACCTGGCAGCAGGGCTTTATTCAAATCTTCCACGCGGTGCGGGAAAATAAGGTCTTTGTGATGAATGTCTATCGGTGCGTCAGCCGGGAGCAGGTGGAAAAATACCTGGTCCCCCTCACCGATCAGCTCATCATGGGCGTCATTGCGGAGCGTTCCGCCGGGATGACGGTGCGGGAGGAGGATAAGCAGTTCATCGCACAGGTCCACTCCTATTCCTTTGTGGGGCTCATGCTGGATTGGATCAAGGACGATATGCGGGCCGAGCCGGAGCTGCTGGTGAATAAGCTGGCTCTGGTCATCCAGGGCAGCATCAGCGCCGCGCTGGAGCGCTTCCGCACCGATAAGCCCAGCGCCTTTTGACAAAACTTCCGCTTTGATAAAAAATTTCGCAGCTCTTTCCCCGTGATGAGGTTTTTGTCACGGGGGTTTTTCTGTCTATATCATTTTATTTCCGGCAGGGATACAATGGGAGCATCAAAGGGAACGGCGTTCCCGAATCCAATATTACAGGAGGCTTCTTTATGTATTATTCTGCCGGAACCTACGAGAGCTTTGCTCACCCCGAAAAGCCCCAGGGCGTCGATAACAAATCCGCCTATATCATCGGCACCGGCCTGGCCGGTCTTACCGCCGCATTTTACCTGGTGCGCGATGGCCAGATGAAAGGCGAGCGCATCCACCTGCTGGAAAAGCTGGACCTGGCCGGCGGCAGCTGCGATGGCCGCAAGGATGTCACCAAGGGCTTTTATATGCGCGGCGGCCGTGAAATGGATAACCACTTTGAGGTGATGTGGGATACCTTCCGCGATGTGCCCTCCATCGAAACCCCCGGTGTATCCGTGCTGGATGAATACTATTGGCTCAATAAGCACGACCCCAACTACTCCCTGTGCCGCGCCACCGTAAACCGCGGCGAGGACGCCCACACCGATAAGAAGTTCGCGCTGGATAAGGAAAGCGCCATGGCCCTTTCCAAGCTGTTCATTACCCCGGAAAAGGACCTGGAGGATAAAAAGATCTCCGAAGTCCTGCCGGAAAGCTTTTGGAGCACCAACTTCTGGCTCTACTGGCAGACCATGTTCGCCTTCCAAAAGTGGTCCAGCGCCCTGGAAATGAAGCGCTACCTGTGCCGCTATGTCCACCACATCGATGGCCTGCCCGACTTCAGCGCCCTGCGTTTCACCAAGTATAACCAGTATGAAAGCATGATTCTGCCGCTGGTCAAGTACCTGGAGAGCCACGGTGTCCGCATCGAATACGGCATGGATGTCCGCAATGTCATTATTGAAACAGAGGGCGACAAGAAGGTAGCCCGCCAGATCGTCTATGTGAAGGACGGCAAGGAGCAGACCATTGATCTCATCGAGGATGATCTTGTTTTCATCACCAATGGCTGCTGCACCGATACCTCCTGCTACGGCGACCAGACCCACGCGCCCGATCTCTCCGGCATCCATAACGGCTGTGGTGAATCGTGGGATATGTGGAAGGCCATCGCACGGCAGGCGCAGCACGGCGAATACGGCAACCCCGACGCCTTCTGCAGCGATGTGGAGGCCACCAACTGGATGAGTGCCACGGTTGCCACCGCTGATGAGGAAGTCATCCGCCACATCATGAATATCTGCAAGCGCGACCCCCGCGCCGGCAAGGTGACCACCGGCGGTATTGTCACCGTGAAGGACAGTGTAGATCACTGGTACCTTTCCTGGACCATCAACCGCCAGCCGCAGTTTAAGAGCCAGGACAAGAGCACCGTGCTGGTGTGGGTGTACGGCCTGCACACCGACCGGGAGGGTAATTTCGTCAAGAAAGCCATGCGGAACTGCACCGGTGAGGAGATCTGCCGTGAGTGGCTGTACCATATCGGCATCCCGGAGGACCGCATTGAGGAGCTGGCGGCGACGGCCTGCAATACCACCACCTGCTATATGCCCTATATCAATGCCTTCTTCCAGCCCCGCAAGGAAAGCGACCGCCCCAAGGTGGTACCGGATGGCGCCGTGAACTTCGCCTTCATCGGGCAGTTTGCGGAGACCCCCCGCGATACCATCTTCACCACCGAGTACTCCATGCGTACCGGTATGGAATCGGTTTACACCCTGCTGGATATCGACCGCGGCGTGCCGGAGGTATGGGGCAGCAAGTACGATGTGCGTGAGTTGCTGCGTGCCTGCTACTATGCCGTCGATAAGAAGCCCATCAGCGAATTGCCGCTCTCCTTCGGCGAGCGGGAAGCGGTCAAGATCCTGCTGAAGAAGGTAAAGGGCACCGATGTGGAGCTGCTGCTGCGTGAAAGCGGCCTGTTGGAGTGACGCCCCCCTGCCCCGCACCGATATAAATAGCCCAATGATAAAAGCCCGTGCCGATGTGGTATCATCGGCGCGGGCTTTCCCTGTATGGGGGGAGATATGCCTTTCTAAGTCCGGATTATGGGACACACAAGATGCTAAGATAGGGCTGTACAAGAGAAAAAGCCAGCATCCGGCCCACGCGCCGGCAAAGGAGGAATCATTATGGCAAAACATAAAAGCAGTAAACAGAGCAGCTCCTACTGCCCCATCGTCTCGGACCTGATCGATCTGGGCGCAGCGCTCGCCTTGGATGTCTTTTCTGCCCTGCTGCGCCAAAGGGAGAGCGCGTCCAAACACTCCTACCGGGTGGACCCCTATGCCGCGGCCGGCATCGCCGCGGGAATGGGCCGGCTGAATACCCTTGATGAGATCATGCAGATGGGCGGCCAGCTGGGCTCGCTGGGGGCCTTCGATGCGCCCACCCGTCAGACCTCGGTGCTGCCCTTCCACTGCGGGCTAAGGGGCAATTGCTATGCCTGGCGCCTTTCCTGCGAGGATGGCTCCGCCTACGGCATCGACCCCGCGAACTATGAGACCCGCGGCGAATATGATGCCGCCCTTTTCCAGGCAAAGCAGCAGTAAGCCTTCCTTTATTCTTCCGTCGTGGGCGTAGCCTGTACTTCAGCAGGCCCTTCCTCCTGTTTTGTCTCGGTAATGGTGGGGATAAACGCCTTGGCGATCTTGCCCTCCCCGCGGCGCTTGATGTAAAAATACCCGATGAAACTAAAGACCAGCGCCCCGATGAAATTGACAAACAGGTCCTCCATGGTATCGTACAGCCCGATATCCAGGTACCCGCCAAAGCCCAGCTCCTGCCCGTTTACCGCCACACTGGTGATATCCCCAATGGTCACCGGGATGTTCATATTGGTGGGGTCCAGCATCACGGAGGTGATGCTGTGGATAATGGTATCCTTCTGCATATCCATTAGGAACAGCCGGTCCATGCCGAACTCAAAGAACTCCCACAGCACACCGATGGTCATGGAAAAGCAGAAAGCCACCAGTGAAACATACACCGGCGAAAGCTCAAACTTGATCTTGCTGTTGCGGTTCAGAATATCAATAAGCGCAAAGCCGGTGGCCGCGCATAAAAAGCCGGTGGTGGTGTGCAGAATAGAATCCCAGTTGGGGTAGGTAATAAAGAAGCATCCCAGTTCCCCCAGGATCTCGGAAGCGAAGATAAACAGCAGGATGATGATCTCCAGCGTGCTGGGCAGCTCTATGCCAAAGTTCTGCTGGATAAAAAGCGGCAGCATAAATAAAAACAGCACCAGCAGGCACACAAAGGCGTTTTCGTACTCCCCGCGGATAATGGAGGAAACAAGGGTCAATAAGACGACAATACGCAGGATGAGATACACCGCAAAAACAGTGGGCTTTTTGTGGATCACCGCACGCAGATCGCGGGGAGGCTTGGGGACTTTCCGGTTCTGTTTCATGGTCGCGTTCCTTTCCTTGAGGGCAGTTTTCCCTTCGGATTATACCATAATTCCCCCTAAAAGTAAAGAACCGGGAGATTTTCCGCTTCTCTTTTGGCCGCTCACCGCTGTATCGGTTTTGGGGGCAGAAAAGATTTCACCTCCATGAAAGCGCACAAGCTTTGAGAAAGGCATTCATATGCCCCATCGCGGGAAGTATTTTTGCAAGGTAGGCAACATAAAAAATACAGAAAACAAAAAAGAGCTATCTGACTTCTCTAACAGAAATCAGATAGCTCTTTATTCTTGGAT